>Ga0123355_10003195_pt1 | contig 23408 bp, 21 predicted proteins | sample TergutEmb28metaG_3_FD_89872 | JGI IMG/M metagenome (GOLD analysis project Ga0123355, IMG submission 89872) | Embiratermes neotenicus P1 segment gut microbial communities from Petit-Saut dam, French Guiana - Emb289 P1 | ecosystem: Host-associated > Arthropoda: Insects > Digestive system > Gut ... | reverse complement strand
CCGTACAGCACCCCGTCTTCGTTAACAACAGGGAAATTGCGGTGCTTAGACATTTGTATAACATCGGATATATCATCTAAATAGTTATTTGCTGAAAAAGTGACTACATCGCTGGTGTTCATTAGGCTGCCCAGGCTAATGGCCTGAGACACCAGGCTAATGGCCTTAAACATAGAATGCTCCACACAAACAATGGCGCATTTTGCCCCCTCCAACCCTTTGGGCTCGATGCTATTTGTCAGGATAATACAGCCAAAGTCATATTTATACGCCAAATTCCAGGCATTGTCGATTTTTCCTGTAATAACCACATCTTTGTCGTTTATCTCGCAATCTTTAGAGAAATTTGTGCCCACATACAGCGACCCCTCCAGCTTCTCGTAATTATACGCGCCGCCTATTTGCCGGCCACCAAGTATGCTAACCAAATTATGATACAAAATCTCGTGGCGCTTCACCACATCTTCATCAGAGACTTCCATAAAAATACTGGTCAAGTCTCCCATGCCAATGATGCCCTTAACCCGCTGTTCATCAGAAACAACAGGAATTATGCGGCTGCCGTCAGAATTACGCAATATATCCCATGCGGTTTTAACGGGGTCATTCTCGCCCAGTGTGTCGGGCTGGTGCAGCTCCAAATCCCCCACCCTAAGGCGCACGTCGGGCAAAAACGGCGGCTTTCTAACACCAAAATACTTCAGCGCAAATTCCGTTTCTTTGTTAATTTCCCCAAGCCTGTATGCCCTGGCCCCTTTCGCGCCCATCTCCCGTTTTAGATGGGCATAGGCAACGGCAGAACAAACAGAGTCCGTATCTGGGTTTTGATGCCCAAATATATATAAATGTTCAGCTTTTGCAGCCATAACAGCAATCTGCCTCCTTGGTAGCACATGATATTTTCATTATATCACCATTTTTCCCATATGGGAACACAGAATTAAAATTTCTCCCTCGGACATGGTGTTGACACGGTACACACCGGTGTTGTATTATTTAATTCAATCAATATTCGTAGGGCCGGCCGCCCTCGGCCGCCCGCTTTAGGAGCCACATCATGACCATCCACCACGGCAAAGGAATTTGCCCCGGCATTGCCTTTGCCCGGGCATACTTTTTACAAACACCCAAACCCCATCATACTCTCAATACCATCAGCCCAGCCGAAGAATGGGCCGCTTTTGTCGAGGCCAAAACCCATGCTCATAAACAATTAGATAGCTTAAAAGACCAAACCGGCATTATAGCTGCCCAGGCCCTAATGTTGGACGATGCCGAATTTAACCAGACAGTTCATAACATAATTATGATAGAGGGCCTAAGTGCCATCCAGGCCGTTTTGCGGGTAGGCCGACATTTTTCTCACATTCTTGCGTCCTCTCGCAACTCATATATCCACAGCCGCTCCACGGATGTTATTGATATAACCCAAAGACTGGCCGATACCCTGTCGGGCCATGCACAAAATTACCATCTCGCCGGCCCTACCATCATCATAGCCCACGACCTTGCCCCAAGCCAGGTGCTGCAAATAGACAAAACCCACATACATGGCATTATCCTTAAAGGCGGCGCAGAAAACTCCCACGCAGTCATTTTAATCAAAGCCCTTGGCATCCCATGCATTATACAAACGGATATAACCGCCGTAAATGGTAAGGAAATAGCCTTGGATGCCACCGCTGGGTTGTGTTATGTAGAGCCTGACGAAACAACTATATCAGCCCTGCAACAAAAGCAGCAAACAGCCGCCACTCCGCAAATTCCATGGCCCGGCAATATGCGCCTTTTGGCCAATATTTCTAACGAAACAGATCTGCAAGCGGCTCTGCAAGCCGGTTGCGACGGGGTCGGTCTCTTCCGTACCGAATTTGCATACCTCAATCGCCCAACCTGCCCCACAGAGGATGAGCTGTTTGCCATTTATTCCTATGCCGCAAAAGCCATGAAAGGCAAGGATTTGATGATACGCACCGCGGATTTTAGCAGCGATAAGTGGCCAAAATTTCTATGCACACACAACACAAAAAACCCCGCAATGGGCCTACGGGGCGTACACGTGTATATCCAGCATCCACAGTTGCTCAAAACCCAGTTGCGGGCTATTTTACGGGCATCTGCCCACGGTAGCGTGTCCGTAATATTCCCAATGATATCCTCTATGCGGGATGTTGACCACTGTAAGTCTGCATTGAAAGCTACATGCCAAGAATTATCAGCCAAAAGCATCCCCGTGGGCATAATGATAGAAACCCCAGCGGCGGTTCTAATATCCGACCAGCTTGCCCGCAAGGTGGATTTTTTCGCTATCGGCACAAATGACCTTACCCGGTATATATCAGCCGCTGGCCGCCAAGATAACAGCCCAACGTCAGTGCTGCAACTAATAGCAAAAGCCTCTGAAAATGCCAAATTAGCCGGCATTAAGGCATATATTTGCGGCGAAATAGCCGCCAATTCACAAATGACCGAAACCCTTGTAAGCATGGGTTTTGACGGCCTGTCCGTCGCACCAATATACATTCCGCAACTTAGAGGTGCAACATGATAAAAATGCTCAATCGTCTTTACGTCTCTCTCTGGCTTCAATCATCCTATTTACAAGATACCCACTTTTAAAACCGCCGGAGCTATAGCCTCCATCGCCGCCAAAGCCATATCTGACAGGAAAAACCGCCTCGCTGGCAATCTCATATCGATATTTGCTAATGGCTTCCTGCTTCTCTCTCATTTCTTGTTTGCATACTTCTTGGGCAGCTTTTTCCGCCTCTGCCTTGGTCTTCTTTTTCCTCATGCTCCTCTTTCCTCCTCGTATATATACTATCACGACATACTTTACACATTCCCCATGCCTTTTTTATTAGCTTTCCACTTTAACATAAAAAATATTACTATATTTGTACCTTTCAAAACCCATGTTGACAAGCCTGTCAAAATTATGTATAATTGGGTTGTATACTCATACCCTTCCAAACCAGTAACAAAAACTTATATTTTTGCACATATGCTGTGTCAGCATCTTCTTGCATATGCACAAAAATATTGCGTTTTTACGTTACTGCTTTGAAAGAATATGAGTATATAAATTTCTAAAGGAGTTGTTTTAATGAATATTACCCGCAAAACCCGCAAATTTAGGCTGGCACTTGTCCTTGTGGCCTCGTTGTTTGTCTTTGCGTCCTGCATGAACCCAGGCGGCAACACAGGCGAAGGCGGCGGCCAAGTGTTTGTTGGCGGCCAAGAAGTTGGCAGCCAAGGCACGGGTGGCGGCACACCACCCGCACAGCAAGGCAACCAGGGTACACAGCAGCAAGTCGGCCAGCAACCCCAAGAGCAACCCGGCGGCTTTGCGGCTTTCGGCGGCCTGCTTATCCCCATATTACTTATGTTTGCCGTCATGTACTTTCTGGTAATACGTCCCCAGCGCAAGCAGGCCAAAGCCACCAGAACCATGCAAGATGCTTTGGCGGTGGGTGATAATATTGTCACCACCAGCGGCTTTTTCGGCAAAATCGTCGGCACCGGCACGGATTCTTTCCTCATAGAATTCGGTGAAGGCCGCGGTTTTAAAGTCTGGGTGCGCAAAAATGACATTGCCGGGGTCAAAACCCCCGTCATGACGCCGCCGCCGGTTGGTATCTCTGATAAAAGTGATAAAAAAGACTAATAAATCTATAAAGGCCGACTTTTTGTGGAAAGTCGGCCTTTGAATATCAATAAGTTTTAAGAGAGGGGTGTTCATTATGGCTAACAAAATCATAGTTGCCGCAAACGCGAAAAAGAGGGTGACTATATATTAGCTCTCCCAAAAAACGGAGGTAGAGCATGACGAACGATTTAATACAACATTGGTATGCATACATTTACGACCAGCAGACTATGCAGGACGATGTGCAGCACATCATCGCAACTGTAGGCAAACCACCGTTAAATATTTTAGAGGTTGCCTGCGGAAGCGGACGAATCTCTATTCCCCTGGCCCAGTCAGGCCACTTTGTAACGGGTTTTGATATCGACGAAGCTATGCTTGCACGAATACCCAATAAAGCAGGCGGCCTTGCCAATTTCAAATACTTCAAAGCCGACGCATTGTCATATGATTGGGGTAATGGATTTGATGTGGTTGTTTTGTCCGGAAATATCCTCGTCAATATTATAACTGATGGGGATTACAAGCAGGCACAGGAGTTATTTATCCAAAAAGCCGCTTCCTGTGTAAAGCAAGGCGGGCATTTGTATCTTGATTTTACCTGCGCCAACTGGCCGACATCTACACCCGGCAAAACCGAAGAAAGGGCTATTTTTGAGGGAGCCGACGACCACGGCACATATGGCAAATTTATTCTTGTAGAGGGCGAATACAACAGCAAAACACGCATGGACAAAAGCTATCGCCGTTATGAAATTACACCAAAAGATGGCGAGACATTTACCGTCATCAAAGAGTTTACTAAGCATTTTCCTGCATATGAACAAGTCGTTTCCTGGCTCGAAAAATATGGCTGGAACGTTGAATGGCACAGCCCGGTCAGTGATGATACTTTCCACGCAATTATTTTGGCAAAGAAAAAATAGCGCAAAAAACGGCCGTCATCTCAAAGGTGGCCGTTTTTTGTGCGCATTGGATCCAGCCATTGCACCTCATCCCATATATTTACAATATCAATGCCCCTATCCCGGGCATAGTCAAAAGTATGCTTTGTGCCGCCGCTTTTGCCGCTGTAAAAGCCTATCAGGCGGCTGGAATTATCCACCATATGCCTGTTGCGCTCGTGGTAGCACCCCTGGATAAATCTATCGTTAAGAACCTGTATCTCGGAGGCCTTTAGCACCGCGTCATGACGCTCTCGCCATGGTTGGCCCCACTTTAGCTCGTGACCCCTAAAGGGTGCCACGCTGATTATTGTCAGATCCACATCGTTTCTGGAGTATTTTTCTTTTATGACCACCTCGGCGGCAATTATATCAAACCCTCTGGCCAGGCCACCGTAAAAAAATCTGTACCCATCGGCAATGGCCTGTTGTATTGCCTTTTTAAGCACCCCTTGGAAAACATAGCCCATATGAGAGAAATCCATATCAAAATGCACCGACCTGTGGCCGGAAAAACAGCAAGCCCTCGTTTTATCCATCTCTCCCGTTCTTCCTCTCTATCATCTCGTCCACCTGGCGTATATAATCCACCGGGTTGCGGAAGTTGAAAATACGCTCTATGCGACTATCTCGCTCCCCCACCAGCTTGGTCACAGCCCCGGCCCCGGCGGCATACACGCTTTGCCGCTCTTCCATAATTTGCACATTATACCGCCCTGCGTACCCATCAGCGGCATACCCCACATTTTCAAAATTACCCAGGCTGTTTTTTTGTCTATATAGATAATATGGCGCAAGACCCGCGGCGACCATATATTTTGCGGCATGGGTCAGCATCTGTTCCATTTGCGCTATCTGTGCCAAATGTGCGTCTTCCAGCTCCTGCCGCAGGCGCGACGCCCGCTTAACCGCCAAAGTATGTATGGTGACGGCCTTCGGACCAAGGGCTGCTATGCCCTCCAAGGTGCGGGACGCATCGTCCGGCCCCTCGCCGTCCAGGCCTAAAATAAGGTCAATATTTATATGGTCAAAACCCGCTGTCCGAGCCATTTCATATGCAGCAAAAAACTGTGCCACACTATGGCCGCGGCCTATATGGGCCAGTGTGGTGTCATTAAGGGTCTGGGGGTTTATAGAAATACGCCCCACGCCGTATTTCTGCATCAGTGCCAGTTTTTGTGCTGTTATGGTGTCCGGCCGGCCGGCTTCTACAGAATACTCCGCAACACCGCCAATATCAAAACCCTCTGCCACAGCCGCCAACAGCCGTTCAAAATTTCTATCATCCAGGGCCGTAGGGGTGCCGCCGCCAATGTATATATTTTCTGCTTTATATTGGCTGGCCATCTTGCCCAAAAACTCAACTTCCTTGATCAATGCCGCCACATAGTCATCCATATATTTGCCAAACTTATCCAACGGATAGGATGAAAAGGAGCAGTATTTGCACACCGTGGGGCAAAAAGGCACGCTGATGTAGATACTTACGGCTTTTTCGGCACCACAAATTATATCCTGCTGGGCGGCGGCTACATCCACGCAAAGTCGCGCACGCCCATGTTCTACCAGATAGTATGTTTGCAACTCTCGTTGTGCTTCCTGCCAAGAAAACCCCCGGTCGCGCAAGCCGGTCACAATTTTCGCCGGGCGTATGCCCGTCAGCAACCCCCAGGGCGGCCGATAGCCCGTAAAAGGTGCCAACACCCCAAAAACAGCCAGTTTTGCCGCCCGCGCCACACTTTTTTCGTCCCTCTGCTCTATTTTTGCCGCAAAGAAGTCCGTCATACCGCCGTCAATATACAACCCAACCCATACTTTTTGACCACGCTGTTCCACCACCAGACACATGCCATCCCCCGGCACTTCCTCCGCCAGCTGAAATCCCGTATTTTGGAAAAAAACCTGGGCCATGGTCTGTATATCGTTGTGCACCACATCGCCTTTTATCACAAATCTCATAATATCACCGGCAACAAATAGTTCATGGCCATCATAGCGGCAAACAAGCCCACAACCACCCAAAACGCGGCGGTAAAAGCTTTGGGCCGTTCGTGCCCTTCGGCCAAGGCTGCCGCGGCCGTGTCGGTTACAATGCCCGCCGCGTCGTTGCGCCGTATGTTGTATCGCTTAAAATATACAAAAATAGCAATAAAAGCACCAGTTGTAAATATAGATATAAAAACAAAAAACACTATGGTCAACAGCATTTCCGGCGAAGTCATTTCCACCTCGGCGGCGGCATATAGGGTGGCTGGGTCAAGAGCAATGGCAGTATATTGTATAAGTGACATGATGCCATTTACAACAAAATGGGCCAAAATAGGTGCCCACAGGGACTTTGTATAGTACATAAAGTAGCAAAACACCACACCAAGCATAAACGCATATATAAACTGGTTCATGTTCATATGAACCATACCAAAAATCAACCCGTTTATCAAAGCCGCCGCGCCTACCTTTACACCCTTAAAACCCGCAAAACCAATGCCTCTAAAGGCCACCTCTTCAAAAATAGAAGGCACCACAGCCACAATTATAAGGGTTAACATCAGGCCGTCCTGCATCACTTCCATAATAGTTTCGCCAATAACATTAGGAAAAACAAACTGACTAACCAAATTAACCAGCATAAACAGCGGCATAACGGCCAACGTCATACCAACAATCATCACAACATTAAGCCACCCCAGCCGCCTAAATGGCAAAAGCTCCTTTATGCGCCGCCGATGTATAATTAAATATATAACACAAGGTACACCAAAAGTAAGCCCCTGGCTTACCAAGATAAGTGCCCAAACAGGCATAAAACCCATAGGGTTAAAGGCGGGGTCTAACACCACCATAGTGGTAATAACCACTATCAAAACAAACTGGGCCACCAGGCCCGCACAAAAAGTCACGAGCATAAAATTATTAGAATTTTTGGGCGTAAACATATATTTCTCCTCTCATAGCTAAACTGACACGATATAGTATACCACACTATATCCTCCGGCTCAATACCGCAAAATCACTTGTTTACCCGCTAAAAAAATGCTACAATAAATGCATTGCTAAATATATCACGCATCCGCGGCCCTTTTCCGTAGGGCCGCCCGCAAACCCCCAGAAAGGCGGTATCCTTTGAAAATCCTAACCCACTACAAAAACGCCGTCGCCGCTTTTTTCACCAGTTTCCGTGACCCGGCAGGTATCAATACATATAAAAAAATAGGGCGCATCACTTTCCCTGCCTTTGTGGAATTATTCCTCATCTCCCTAAAAGGCATTGTGGACATGATAATGGTGTCCCGTCTATCCATTGCGGCCATAGCCGGTGTGGGCATTACCAATCAGCCCTTCTTCCTGCTTATTGCCATCTTCAGCGCCATGAACGTCGGCACAACCACCCTGGTCAGCTGGAGCATAGGCAAAGGCGACAAAACCAAAGCCGGTGCCATCGCTCGCCAGGCTGTTATTTTCAATTTTGCGCTGGGTCTTGCCATGTCTGCCGTGGGTTTTTTTGGCGCACGCCACTTTATGCCATTGATGATAGACGACCCCCAGGTTGTGGCCTATGCTGTGCGCTATTTAGAAATTATCTGTCTGGGCCTGGGTTTTAACGCCGTATCCATGGGTGTCACGGCTGCCCTGCGGGGTGCCGGCGAAACTAAAATACCCATGATATACAACCTTTGCGCCAATGCCCTGCATATTTTGCTTAACTATCTGCTTATCTTCGGCAACTGGGGGCTGCCTCGGCTGGAAGTTACCGGTGCCGCCATATCTACCACCCTGGCCCGTATTTTTACCGCCGTTGTGGCTGTGTCCATGCTGTTGTTGTGGAAAAAATCCCCTCTGCGCATTAAATTTCGTGACAGCTGGCGGCTAAATATCAAAACCATAAAAGACATCTTTGCCATCGGTATGCCCTCCGCCGGTGAGCAATTCGCCATCCAAACCGGCTTGCTGCTCTTTACCCGCATCATCGCTACCCTGGACACCCAGGCCTTTGCCGCCCACCAAATAGCCGTCAACATCAACGGCATCGCTTTTTCCGTCTCCATGGCCTTTTCCATATCCAACACAGCCCTGGTTGGACGTGCCTGTGGTGCCGATGACTATCCCCTAGCCGAACGCTACACCATCTACGCCCGCCGCCTGGCTCGCATTTTCACCGCCATTGTTACCATCAATTTCATCATCTTTGCCAGCCACATCCTGGGCATATATACCAACGACCCCGCCGTCATAGCCTATGGTATTCCCGTTTTTTACTTCATGGCCCTAACTCAGTTCGTCCAATCCTCCAATATGTCAACCGCCGGAGCCCTCCGTGGCAGCGGCGACACCATGTACCCCTTTTACGCCTCCATCTTCGGCATCTGGGGCTTTCGCATCTCCCTGGCCGCCCTCTTCGTCTTTGTCTTCAATTGGGGTGTTGTGGGTGCCTGGGCCGCTTTCTTCATCGACCAAAACGCTAGGGCCTTTGTGGTGCAACGCCGTTTTGACAGTGGCAAATGGAAGCACATGAAGGCCGCCCGCGAGGCAAAAATGCGCAAACGGGCGGAGAAATACGGTGTGTAGTGTATAATTTTGTTCGTTTTTGTATTGACAGCTTGCGTTGGAAATGTTATCGTATAGTTGCATACTAACCACGGAGGGAGTCGACATGTTAAAAAACTCTACAAGAAGCATTGTATATTTATGGCAATGGCGCTGCTGATTATCACTATCATGGTGATAATGCTTGTGGTTGTGCAGTCAGGTCGCGCGTCTACCACTGATATTTGGGATAGAGAGATAGGATGTGTGCCGTGAAAGGTGGAAATAACGCCGACTTGAAGCACTCTGTTTTTTTCTGTGCATCTGATAATATGTTAAAGTGAGTTTACTATCTGAAATAATGGAAGAGTACACTTATGTACCACAACAAGTTGTGGTACGTGCGATATATCAATATTTTGCGTTTTATTTTTGAATAAGATATTGCGAAAACAAAAACATAGGAGTGATTGTGGTTTTGGTGAATAAAATCAAAAATATAGTAAAGGGGTTTGATTGGAAAGAAGCTACAATAAACATCTTTTTTGAGTATTCAACTTTATTTGGCGTTATCTTAATTATTTATTTTTTTAGTCGCTTTGAACATAATAATGCTTTACTTGTATTGGTATTATTTATCATTTACACTAGACATCATCATAAAAGTGAAAAAGTAACTTTTGAGGAAGCGAAGTTCGGTTCATATACCTATGCGATTTCTGGCAAAAAAATGTTTCATTTATTGCATATACCCACTTTTGCTGTACTTTTACTACTATTGTCGGAACGAGTTGACTTCTATCTTTCTTTACTTGTTTTTATTATATGGTTTATTGCAACAGACATATATAGAACAAGAACAAGCATATATGGCCATTATATCAGTAGGTGGTTTGGCACATCAAAAATAAGTATAAATAATAGCAAGTGGAGATTGCATCAAGCAGATGAAGATCCGTTCCCATCTGTTCCGCATATGCACGCAATAAGTAAGCCACTGAAGTTGGATGTATACAATGGAGCTATGTATGATTCAAGAACAAACAAATATGTCTGCTGTGCTAGCAAAAAGGATTTAATGAAATTGTGGTCAGAAAAAAGGTTGGAATTTGAAAATGCAAGAGAAATATACAGGAACAATAATCCAAGCTTTGTTCTGATGGACGTTCCAAGTTTTTTAGCAAAATAACATTCTATGAAACCTTGGCTCATCCTATTAATCATAACAAATATCGCTTGCGTTATTTGTACCCTTCATAGATAACTTACTAATTTTTCATGGTGTTGCATATGACATAGATTAACCACAGGGGAGGGAGCCGGCATGTTAAGAAAACTTGGCAAGAAGCACTATATATTTATGGCAGCGGCATTGCTGGCTATTGCAGCCATATTTTTAACGGTTAGCTACATACAACATAGAAGCTATCCGTTTCAGATAGAGCCGCACCCCTGCACCCGCCGCCGCCATTGTTTTTACTAGAAAAAACATACATGCCCACAGTGTTAAATATGACAGCGATAGAAATGTAATCGAGTTTACGCTAACCAACACTTCTGATTCTCGTTATCGGTTTGGTCAGATTAGCAGGGTTTATAAACGAAGAGGCTCGCGATGGTTTGAGATTACCCCCACCAGCGTTATTCAGCACTGGTCGGCTCAAATTTTTGCTAACAGCAGTGTGGATTGGGAACTTGACTTGATCAACCTCTTTAACCTTCAAGGCGCCGCTCTGCCTCGCGGCACTTATTTGTTTTTGAAGCCGGTGTCTCGTGGTGCCTACAACAGGTATTCGGACCGGTGGGATTATGACCGCGATCCCTCGTGGCTACCTATCATACTGAGAGTCTAAATAAACAACACAGCTCTCTGCGGAAAGCAATCCACAGGGGGCTTCTTTTTGTCTTTGCATACAGAGAATAGTGCTACAGGCTCCGCGAATATATTTATCTATCACCATATCGGAGGTAATTATGAGACGAATCCACGCAAACCAAATAGATACAGGCCGCCTGCAGGTATCAACCACCACCAATGGCCGCGCACGCCCGGTGCCCGATGCCAAAATCTCCATTTTTCAGGCCAACACCGACGGCAACCAAATCCAGCTTGAGGAACTGCGCACAGATATCTCCGGCCAGACGATAGAAATAGAGCTACCCACGCCGCCCCTAGACTACTCTCTGCTGCCGGGCAGCCCCATGCCCTATGCCCAATACGACATAACAATACAAGCCAATGGCTACGATACCCTAGCTGTCAGAGACATACAGGTCTTGCCCAGCACCCTGGCCCTGCAAGACTGCCAGCTGTCCTTCGCTGGTCTGACAACCCAGCAAGCCCCTCAAGAAACCGTCACCATCGATCACCACACCCTATATTACGAATACCCCGAAAAACTGCCTGAAGACCCCATAAAACCCCTGCCCCCGCCTACCGGCTTTGTCGTGCTGGACCGTGTGGTTGTGCCCGAAACCATAGTGGTACATGCCGGGCCACCCGATTCCCCCGCAGCCAATTACTACGTCCCCTTCCGCGATTATATAAAAAATGTTGCCAGCTCGGAAATTTATGCTAACTGGCCCGATGCCTCAATCAAGGCCAATATCCTGGCCATTTTGTCCTTCACACTCAATCGTGTTTTCACCGAGTGGTATCGCAACAAGGGCAAAGACTTTACCATTACTTCCTCAACGGCTTTCGACCAAGCCTATTTCCACGGCCGCAATGTTTTTGCAGAAATCTCCCGGGCTGTGGATGAAATCTTCACCACATATATTACCAAGCCCGACATACGCCAGCCCTTGTTTAGCCAATATTGCGACGGGGTGAGGGTTAAGCGCGATGGCTGGCTGTCTCAATGGGGCTCCAAGGACATGGCAGATCGCGGCTTGCCCTATCTGGACATTTTGCGCAGCTACTATGGCTCTACGGTATATCTGGACAACGCCGAAAAAGTGGCTGGCATCCCAAAATCTTATCCCGGCACACCATTGCGCCTGGGTTCTACCGGCGACGCCGTGCGCACCATACAAACCCAGCTAAATGCCATTGCAAACAATTTCCCTGCCATCAACAAACAGGCCGCCGATGGGGTCTTTGGCCAGGCCACTGACACTGCTGTAAAAAAATTCCAGCAAATATTTAATCTGACCCAAGATGGCGTTGTGGGTTCGGCCACATGGTATAAAATTTCCGAAATATATGTGGGCGTGGCAAAGATGGCCGTTGGCGTTTAGGGTCTATTTGCCGTCCCTGTCTCAGCATCTGCGTCAATCATACGACCGCGCTTGTCGCCTCATGTACAGCGTGGTCATAAAAACCCCTTCCACACAGAAATTGAACCTATGTTCAGCCCTGCTGCGAAAGGGGCAAGCTTATGTTATGCAGTTTTTTCACCATTTACAGCGCAATGTTTATTTCTTTAGTTTAGCTAAGCTTTCTGCTATTAGGATAATATGTTCAAGTTCACCTTCCGAAAGACTATCAGCAATAGCCTCAAGCTTATGCAACTGGGCACCTTTGCGCCTGTCCGCGGAAGATCCGAGCACACCAACATCTTCAAAAAACACATCAGCAGTTATACCAAAAGCCTTTGCAAGCTTGGCCAGATTATAGCTGGTTTGACCTCTGTCGCCGCGCTCCATCAAGCCCACGGCAGCAATTGACATGTCCAGTATTTTTGCAACATCGTCTATGGAAAGCTTGCAAGCTTTGCGCTGTTCTCTAATATTATGGCCCACCATGACATTAAAGTGTCTTCTGCTTACATTATAGCCGGAATAACGTTCGTATTCTTTGGCTTCACCCTCAAGCATCCTGCACAATTCGTGTTGTTTGAGCTTTTTAAGAGTTCTAAAACCTTCTTGCATCAGTTTGCTGTCTTCAAAAAGTATGCCTTTGCGCATTGTTGCTACTGTCCTGTATACGATAAAGTCATCGTTTTCACAAATGGCCATGACTGAGTCAAAATGCGTCAAAAACATATCCTCTATTTTTTTAAGCTCTGCGCGATCGTCCATATTTTCTAAATCAAAATACCTCGCTCTTAGCAGGCGATATAAAATATTCATATGTATAGATATCTTGACCGTGGTGTAATACTTTTCGTAAAGATGCTTTTCTAGCCTATACAAAACATCTTTTGCACATTTATCAACTTGTTCATATGTGCCTGCGTAGGCAAAAACCGCTACCATGACCCTGATATCATAAAAATCCCATTCATCCACATGGAGCAATCTATCAAGTATTGGGGCGGCTGTTTCTCGACCCATCTCAAAATCATTGTACATGCTTTCATCTGCAAATATTTTGAGCACACCAAGAACATCGTTTACTTGTGGATCATCACCGTTTTCTTCGAGATAGCCTAGCAACTCAGCTTCCGCTTCCGTTACTTTTTTTAGGATATCACTGCCGAAATTACTCCCGATAGCAAACACTTTGTCTAATAGTTCATACTTGATCAATTCGGCACTCTCCCAGCATTTTAGGATAGCATATCATTTGCACATTGAGTTGACAAAAAATAATCAGTTTATCATATTAACGCAAATAATAACATCAAAATGCGGCACTTGCAAACAAAACAGCACAACATTTTTCGACAATAAGAACGGGCAACCGATGGCTGCCCGAAATTCTCCTATACATTAAACCTAAACAGGATGATGTCCCCCTCCTGCACAATATACTCCTTGCCCTCCAGCCGCACCAGGCCTGCGTCTTTACAGGCGTTGTAGGTGCCTTTGGCCAACAGGTCGGCATAGGCCACGGTTTCGGCGCGTATAAAGCCTCGCTCTATGTCGCTGTGAATTTTGCCGGCGGCGTGGGCGGCCTTGGTGCCGGCAGTGATGGTCCAGGCACGCACTTCTTTTGGCCCGGCGGTAAGGAATGTCATTAGGTTTAAGGCGCGCAATCCTGCTGCAGTCACTTGTTCCAGGCCGGAGGATGATATGCCAAGTTCCGCCAAAAATTCCTTTTTTTGGTCGTGGTCAAGGCCTACCAGGTCTTCTTCCATCTTTGCGGCCACAATAAACATCTCTGCCCCATGGTTGGCGGCAACTTCGGCCATTTTGGCGGTGTGGGCATTGCCCTCCACCTCGTCCTCACTAACATTGGCCACATAAACCACGGGCTTTAGGGTCAACAGGCCCAGTTGTGCCAGGTTGCGCCGTTCATCGTCGGTCATGTCCATGGTTTTTACGGGTTGCTCTTGTTCCAGCACACCCAAGGCGCGCTCCAGCAGGGCCAGTTCTTCTTTGCCGCCCTTGCCGCTTTTGTTTTCTTTTTTAACCCGGTCTATGCGCTTGGCCACGGCCTCCATATCGGCAAAAATAAGCTCCAGGTCAATGGTTTCCATGTCTCGGGCCGGGTCTATGTGGCCATCCACATGCAGTATGTTTTCGTCCTCAAAACAGCGCACCACGTGCACCAGGCCGTCCATTTCTCTGATGTGGCCCAAAAATTTGTTGCCCATACCGCCGCCATCACGGCTGCCCCGCACCAGGCCCGCTATGTCCACAAATTCTATTGTGGCAGTGGTTATTTTCTTTGCGTCATAAATATCTCTCAGGATGGTCAGGCGAGCGTCCGCCACAGGCACTATGCCTACGTTTTTGTCGGTGGTGGAAAAGGGGTAGTTTGCGCTGGCGGCTTGGCTGCCTGTTAGGGCATTAAACAGGGTGCTTTTGCCAGAATTCGGAAGTCCAACCATGCCCAATCTCATCGGCTTTTACCCACAAAATAGCCGATGGCAAACCATTTTACGGCTAGTAATATCAAAATTGCAATGCCCGCCACCGCTATTTTAGGGCCGTTTTTCTTAATTTTTACAAGCTGGGCACTTGGGGATACGGCAACCTCTCGCCGTGCCACACGATAGTGCCGCTGTGCATGATTTCTGCGTGAATATTTTTCCATTTTTTGCCTCCTAAAAAATTCGTTTTAACAATTTTGCCTATGGCAGACCATTTTTGATTCTTCATTCAAAAATGGTCTATGAAAAAGAAAATTGCTATGCATATAATATATCACATGTCCCATAATAATTTCAAAGACTTTTTGTTGCCCTCATCTCAAAAGAAGAAAAAATCGCAGAAATGATGGCAACAGGTGAGGTGTTTGTGTATGAGAAGAATTTTATCAGTTACTGTGGTGTTGTCTGTCCTTTTGACGGGTTGCTCATTAAATTCCGGTGATGTGGCTAATTTTGAACGTCAGCAAAATGCCGAAGACAACACCGGCATGAGCATTGCGGCATACTTGTCGGATTTTGACGAAATAGAGGATTGCACCGTGCAAGTGGACGGCGGCGTGGCCGTGGTGTCCATGAGTCTGGCAGAAAAATACAGTGATACCGAGCTTATAGCTCTAAAAAGGCGTGTTGTTGCCGACATCAGACGCCAATACGACCATATAAACCACGTGTCCGTCAACACTTTGCCGGATTTGTTTGAAAATTTTGTAAATCCGGATGCAACGGAAAGCCCCGAGGAAAAGGAAATAGACCGGCAATTGGAGAAAAATGCCGATAAGGAAATTTTTAACAATGTGGCCCCTTCGGCGTGAATAGCTTTGTATGCAATGTATGGAACAAACCCCCATTCTTTTCCGTATATAATTAGAGAGGGGGTTGGTCTTTGTGAAGAAAATTTTATATGTCATGGCTGGTTTGCTTATATTGACTGTGTTGGCCGCCTGTGGTGTCGGCTTGTCAAATCACCAAAGCCCCTGCGGCCTGTACAGGCGCTGGCAAGGTTTGCATATGTATGTGGCACCCGGCAGTGTCACGCCCACCGGGCTGCGCCTGTCTATAATAAATAAGTCCGAATTGTATTTCATGTACGGCGCAGAGTTTCGCATCGACAGGCATACGCAAGACGGATGGAGGCCGATGCCGCCTATAAGCGCTGGTTGGTTTACGATAGGGTTTATTTCTTCTCCAAACACAGTAGTAGAGGAAGACAAATCCTGGGAACATATGCAATTGCAGCCGGGGTTATATCGTATAGTGCGCAATTTTAGAGAAGATGAGCCCTTTGCTTTCGACCCGACGCCCATATGGGAGCGCGAAATATCGGAAGCTTATTTGTATGCGGTTTTTACGGTAAAGCAGGACAACGCCAATGCTAATTATGCATGGCAAAAAGAGCAGGACGAATTGGAGGCCATTATGCATGCCCGTTTTGATGGGCTGGATTTGGAAATTTTAGATTACAGCCCGCGCGGACTAAGCTTTACCTTCGCAAACAACAACCTGTATTATAGCTATATTATTTCCGGCGTATTTGTAGGTTGGGGGGACACATTCCCATGTGGAGGATTTGCGTGGGGTACAGAGTATTTTGTATTTTCCGAAGGGCGCTCCAACAATTCATGGCCCTTTGGCAACGAAAAACGTCTGCACCCCGGCGAATACCTGTCTCTTGAGGTGGACTGGTATAATGAAATAGGATATCTGTACGCCACCGGGCCAACGGAAAGGCCCTATGACAATCGCTATATTTTTAATTTAACCGTGGGTGTAGCTTTGGATGTCAGTGACGAATATGCCCACGAAAATTTCCGCCGTATAATTCCGGGAGTACCCATCGTAGGCAATAATATAATGGCAAGCTTTGACCTTGAGAGCCATTGATATATGCAATATAGACTTGAAAACCCCAGCCGCTTCTGTTAAAATATACCATACGACACTGGGAGGCGGCCATGGAAAAAGCAAATTCAGCAAATTCTTTTGTACGGCAAGCAGCCATATTGGCCGTTGCCGGTATTTCTGCACGCCTTTTGGGTTTTTTGTATCGTCTGCCCCTTACCCATCTTATCGGCGACGAAGGTAATGCCGTATATGCAGTGGGTTTTTATGTGTACAGTATATTTCTTATAATATCTTCGGCGGGTCTGCCCGCAGCAATATCCAAGCTGGTATCAGAAAAACGAGCCATCGGCCGACACGACCTGGCCCATAAAATTTTCGTAATAGCCTTTATTTTGTCCGCGTCCGTGGGCGCGGTGTTTATGGCCGTCATTTTTATTTTTGCGCAAGTCATAACAGAGGCCTTGGGCACACCAATGGCCTATCTTGCCCTGCAAACCTTGGCCCCAACGGTGTTTATTGTGGCCATGATGGCTGTAATACGGGGTTACTTTCAAGGAATGTCCTCTACGGTGCCCACGGCTATATCTCAAGTAACTGAGCAGGTATTTAACGCTATTTTTTCCATTATTCTGGCCCATGCCATGTGGAATTTTGCCCTGCGCCAGGGCCACGAAACCATTGTGTACGGCGCAGCCGGCGGTACCGCAGGCACGGGCGTTGGTGCCTTGGCCGGTCTTATTATTATTGCCGGATTGTATTTTATCGCACGGCCCGATATTATAAAAGAAGTGCGCCTGGGCAAAAACAAGGCTCGGCGCTTTGAGGCTTACACAGCAGAAAGCAACAGCCAAATAGTACGTAATATCGCCACCACATCTTTCATAATCGTTGCCGGTACCGCTATTTTTTCTGTGGCCAGTCTTATTGATGTCTGGCTGGTGACGGACAGGCTAAGTGCTGCCGGATTAGGAGAAGTGCGCGCCAGAGAACTTTTTGGTCAACTTACCGGCAAATTTAACCCCCTAACCAATCTGCCCGCCGCCATTTCCAGCTCTTTGGCTATTGCGGTCATACCCGCCATTGCTGCCGCCAAGGCAGTGGGCAACCACCGGGATGTTGCCGCAAAAATAAACACGGCCCTGCGTGCTGCCATGCTGCTTACGGTGCCCATAGCCTTTGGTCTGGGTGCTTTGGGTCCGCAAATTGTGGCCCTGCTTTTCCCCAGCCATCCCGAAGGCGGCACCCTTTTTGTGGTGGGCTTCCCATCCGTTATTTTTCTGGCTATTTCCCAAATAGCCACTGGCGTGCTGCAAGCCATCGGCAAAATATCTATACCCGTTTTTGCTGCCCTTGCCGGCGCAGCCGTAAAAATTGTGGTCAGCTTTTTCCTTATCGCTAATCCTGCCGTCAACATATACGGTGCCATCATCGGCACAATACTTATGTATCTTGTCACCGCCGGTATAAACTGTATATTTTTAAGCAGGCACACCGGCACGCGTCTTGATTTTGTTGGCATATTGGCCAAGCCTACCATGGCCAGCCTTGCCATGGCTCTGGCATGTTACACATTCTATCATCTGGCATATTGGCTGCTGGACAGCAATGCCGCCGCAACGCTTTTGGCAATCTTTGTCGGCATGGGCGTATACGCCGTATTTATGGTGCTTATTAAGGGTTTTGCAGACGAAGACATACGTCTGTTGCCGCGGGGTCAGCGGTTGCTTAATTACATGAAGCGCAAAGGTTTTGTGTAGAGGCAAACTGTGTTAACCCGCTATTTTGTATACCGTTCCTCTTCACTAAAAACACACCCGCAATATTTCTGCATATATAATCCCATCTGTCGGGCCACGTCCAGCCCCGCCCGATATTTATCGCGAAAATCCCTTATAACAAACTCTACGCCGTATACCTTGGCCACATCGGCCCCATAGCGGCATATGGTCTCAAAATTCTGATATGGACTGGCCAGCAACGTGGTAGAAAAAGCCTCAATACCCATGTCGGCGGCATATTTGGCTGTATATTGCAGCCGCGAGCGATAGCAATAATTGCAGCGGCTGTCCACATCACCCATGGCCGTCACAAATTCCCGCAAGCCATATCTTTCGTCAATTTCCATAGGCAATTTATAAAAATCGGCAAAATCCACAGCCGATTTTTTTCGTTGTTTATGCTCCATAAACGGGTGAATATTAGGATTGTGCCACAATAATGCAGGTGTAAGCCCCTCGTCCAACAAGCCCCCCACAAAAGTAACAGCACACGGCCCACAGCACATATGTACCAATATGTTCATGGCAACACCTCCCCTTTATGGCTATCATACACTTTTTTTGGAGCTTACGCAAGGCGCATGGCTACAAATTCAAAAATAAGGCCCACACCAAACCACACCGGCGCATAATCCAACCGTATGATGCCCTGTACATTGTATCTGGCGGTGGAATAATCCCACGGGCAGGCATTTATGCCGCGCAAAGACATGCCCACCACGTATTCTACCAAAAAAATACACATGGCATATATGCCGCCGCGTATCATCCACGGCAGCGGATATACCAGCATTATTAGCGGTGTAAAAAACGCAGCAGAGCCATACACAAAAAACATCCAAATAGAAGTGGTTGACGTGGCCCTAAAGTCTCGCTTTAAAAGCGAAGCCAAACCCGTCCACAACACCTCCATACTCCATCCAATTATCCCAAAAATTGCAAATCTTATAATCATGCCGCTAGTATTGCCAAATAGTAGCATAATTATGAGTGCCGGCTGCACCGGTTACGATGCTCGTCTGTGATAAACATTTTCGTAACAAAATATTTGCCAACTGAATATAATGTAAACAAGCCGAAGTACGCGGCCGGTACGTCGTGGCTTGCAGGCTTTAAATGTTATTGAGGGAGGTTGTTTTATTTATGAGTGAAAGGCATAGTCAATTTGGACATAGCTCCGGACATTGCAGCCGGTGCGGATTTGCGTCGTGCCGCTGTCATTCGCAAAATCATCCGTTTCCACCAGGACCACCAGGACCACCGGGGCCGCGTGGCCCACAAGGGCCGGAGGGATTGGAAGGTTGTCCGGGAAGACCCGGAGATAGAGGCCCGCAAGGCCCACAAGGTCCACAAGGTCCACAAGGACTGCCGGGGTCGGATGGCCGACCGGGACGGCCCGGGACACAAGGCCCGCAGGGTGTTCAGGGAGAACCCGGGGAAACCGGCCCGCAAGGTCCAACCGGCCCAACGGGGCCATCAGGCTCACAGGGTATTCAAGGCGACCCGGGGCCGACAGGCCCAACGGGCGCGACCGGGCCGCAAGGCCTGCAGGGTCCACAGGGACCGCAGGGACCACCTGGGCCGCAGGAGATTTTGCAGAATTTTGCAAATTCTAATATAGTCGGAACTCAAGATGTACACAGTGGTGATGCGGTGGTGTTTCCGCCATTGTCTCAGACGGGGGATTATTATGTAAACGGCATAGAGTACGATGGCATTGACACTTTCACGATAACACGCGCCGGACTTTATTCGCTGACATGCGTGCTGTCTTTGGACAATGGCAACCCGCCGGACAATACTTTTTATGTGGAACTTAATGGGACGTCCCCGGTGGCCGGCACCGCCAATCTCGGAAACGATGGGCAAATAGTGCTTACGCGGGTTGGTAATTTCGCGGCGGATACAGCCATACGCATTGTTAATGGCTCAAACCATACTGTAACAATTTCTAATGCCACCGGCAACCCCAACAGCGCAGGGCATTTATCGCTGTTTAGATTTGCCGATGGCGGCGTAGTGTAAGCTCGCCGCAAGACACTCTTGCACAACAAAGCACCGGCTATATTTTGAATAACATAAGCTCGCCCCTTTCGTAATAGGATTGAACATAGGTTCAATTTCTGTGCGAGAGGGGTTTTTTCTATGACCACACTGTCCATGAGGCGCAAGCTGCTGCTGTTTATGACGGTGCTTATTTTTGCCCTGGGGTTTTTGATTTTTAGAGTGTTTTACATACAGGCTTTCGAGGGAGAAATGCTACAAGCGCGGGCGTATGAGCAGCACACGCGGGATAGGTTGATAGCACCGGTGCGGGGCAATATTTATGACAGGAATGGGGTGGCCATGGCCCGAACCCAGACGGTGAGCAGCATCAGTGTGATACGAGCCCAGGTGGAAGACGCGGCATTTGTAGCACAGACTCTGGCAAATGTGCTGGGGCTAGATTATGACTATGTGTATGAGAAAGTGAACCGGCGGGTGGCATTAGAACGGATAAAAACCCATGTGCCTATTGAAATCGGGGAGCAGCTACGGCAAATGCGTATACCGGGTATTGTTGTGGACGAGGATGTGGCGCGGGTTTATCCCTTTTCCACGCTGGCGGCCCAGGTGATAGGTTTTGTGGGAATTGACAACCAGGGGATAATTGGGTTGGAAGCTAAATACGACAGTTTTTTGGCAGGACAACGAGGGAAAATCTTGACAGAGACCGACGCACGAGGGCGGGAGCTTATTGACAGCAAAACGGTGCGCATTGCACCGGTGGATGGGCAGCATTTGGTGACAACCATTGATGCGGTGGTGCAACAATTTGCAGAGCAGACCATTGCCAAGGCAGTAGAAGCGAAAAGCGCCATACGCGGGGCCATTGTGATGATGAATCCACAGACCGGGGAGATTTTGGCCATGGCAAACGAGCCTACATTTAGCCTTAACGAGCCTTTTGCCATAAACAATGCGGAGTTAGCGGCAGTGTGGGATAGCTTTAACACCGAGGAACAGATGAATCATTTAAACCAGATGTGGCGAAACTTTACCATAAATGACACATACGAGCCGGGCAGCACATTTAAGATTGTGACGGCGGCGGCAGGACTGGAAGAGGGGGTCATTACCACCGAAAGTCGGTTTAATTGCAGTGGGTCTAAGACTGTGGGCGGGCGGCAGATACGTTGCTGGCGACACCCACGGGCACATGGCAATATAAATTTTGTGGAGGGCGTGCAGCATTCGTGCAACCCGGTGTTTATGGAGGTTGGCGAGGCACTGGGCCCGGAGGTTTTTCATGAATATATGCTGCGCTTTGGCTTTGCGGAGCGCACCGGGGTAGATTTGCCCGGAGAGGCCGTGGGCATAATGTTTGCACCGGAAAAAATAGGAACGGTAGAATTGGCGGTGATGTCTTTCGGGCAAAGCTTTCAGATAACGCCATTGCAGTTGATGCGGGCGGCCAGTGCCACCATAAACGGCGGATATATGATAACACCCCATGTGGGCGCAAAAATCGTTGACGATAATGGTAATTTGGTGGAGGAATTTATCCGCGAGCAGGGCCAGCGGGTAATTTCGCCGGGTACTTCACAAATTCTTACAGACGTATTGGAAAGCGTGGTGTATGTGGGCACAGGCCATCGCACATACCTGCCAGGCTATCGCATTGGCGGCAAAACATCCACAAGCCAAAAACTGCCCCGGGGCAGCGGACGGTATATTTCGGCATTTCTTACTTTTGCTCCGGCAGATGACCCACAGATTATGGCCCTGGTGCTTATTGACGAGCCCAAGGGAGCCTATTATGGCGGCCAGGTGGCAGGCCCTGTTATGAAGGAATTGCTGGCCAGTGTGCTGCCATATTTAGGTATACAGCCGGTGTTTAGCGAAGAAGAGCTGGCCCAGGATGGGGTCGGACAGGTGAGAATACCTAATGTGGTGGGGCAAAGTATGACCGCGGCAAAAAACACTCTGGACACTTTGGGGCTTGATACCGAGATCTTAGGGGCCGGTGATGAGGTGATAGGGCAATTTCCTATCGCGGGAGAACTGGTTAATCAAGGCACGAGAGTTATATTATATGCGGCTGCCAACGAAGAATAGCGGAAGAAACCCTTGCGCAAACAGCCAAAACATAGTAAAATAGACTTTAGCGATTAACATATTTTGGAGGGCGCATGAAGCTTAAAGATTTTGGAGTTAAAATTACAGGTATTTGCATAGATTCCCGCAAGATTAGCCCGGGAGATTTGTATGTGTGCATAGAGGGCTTGCAGGTGGATGGCCACAACTTTGCCTACGAGGCTGTTGCAAAGGGGGCCGTGGCTGTTTTGTACACAAAGGGCAAGCCGGGCATGGATGGTCTGGGAGTGCCGGTGATTGGCGTGGAGGACACACGCCTTACTCTGGCTTTTGCCTGCAAAGACTTATTTGGCGACCCCACGGCCAATATGAAGCTAATAGGCGTCACCGGCACCAACGGCAAGACTTCTGTTGTGGCCTTTGTGGAGGAGATTTTCCGGGCCGCGGGCAAAAAAGTTGGAGCCATTGGCACAATGGGCGCCCGTATAAATGGCAGGGTGCTGGACATTCCATACGCCACGTCCACCACGCCGGACACAGTGGAGCTTTATCACATATTAGCGGCCATGGCAAAAGAAGGCGCAGAATATGTAGCCATGGAGGTTACATCCCACGCCCTGGCACTGCACAAGGCATCGGCCCTGCGTTTTGCTTTGGGGCTGTTTACTAACCTTAGCCAAGACCATCTGGACTTCCATGGCACCATGGATGCCTATCGCCTGGCCAAGGCGCGGCTTTTTGATCTATGTGATGCCGGCATTATAAATTATGACGACGACACGCGGGATTTTTTAAAGGATTATGCAAAAATCCCCATGCTGACATATGGACT
>Ga0123355_10003194_pt1 | contig 23411 bp, 12 predicted proteins | sample TergutEmb28metaG_3_FD_89872 | JGI IMG/M metagenome (GOLD analysis project Ga0123355, IMG submission 89872) | Embiratermes neotenicus P1 segment gut microbial communities from Petit-Saut dam, French Guiana - Emb289 P1 | ecosystem: Host-associated > Arthropoda: Insects > Digestive system > Gut ... | reverse complement strand
TTTTAAACGAAGTCTTATGTTTTAAATTATTTTATGTAAATAAATATTTTAATAACATAAAACAGTGCAAGTAGTTGGCCCATATTTATAATCATAAACTATTGCACGGAACAAAAATGAAAACATAATTGGTACATTTTATACCAATTAAATGCACTATTGTTTTAATTTTAATTTCACAAAAGTTCTTCTACATGTTTCGGCCCATGAAGTTTCATCAACAGGAAGTCAATTGTAGAACACAAGCATTATGGTATATTGTTATGTTCAAGTATATATGGTGTTAGGGTGAATCATCAAAGTGTCTTATGTATAGGAGGGGGTAGGTACAGTGCAAAGCGGTGGAAGTAGTATTGTTATTAGCAGAGTGATCTTATTGTCCTAACTGCAAGACTACTTCCACCGCTGTGTTTCTACCCCATCCTATACATAAGATAATTTGATAATTCACCATAACACCGCATATACTTGAACATAACAATAAATCATAATGCTTGTGTTTTACAACTGACTTCCTGTTGATGAAACTTCATGGGCCGAAACATGTAGAAGAACTTTTGTTAAATTAAAATTAAAACAAGAATGCATTTAATCTGTTTTAATTGTAATAGTTTTATCATATTGCGCGGTATAAACAATGTAAAAAATTAACTAAATTTATATTAGTGTATGGTTTGGTTCATGTTCCGGCGTTTGTAAAAAAAAAACATTATCAGGCAACTAAAACCACGTAAAGAAAGATAATTTAAATACGTCCCTTTAGAATGGTACCTTTTTGGGCAGCTGAAATATAAACTTCACAAAACTTGAGATATATTTGTGATAAACAGTCTGTACTTTCTTTTTTGCTGTCAGATGTCTGACTGTACCAAGGCCCACGTTTTGATGTAATTCGAAACATTTTTATTTTAATTGCTCAGACGGCCAGCATGTTACTGAATCGAATGTTTATTGATGGTTCCCAATAGCCACTCACTGGTTTTTATTCTGAGCCACATGAATTCATTTAAAACTCTCCCATCCGTACGATTTGTTGCATTACTCATCTACTGTCTGTACTTGTTATTTGTTGTCTCTCGCGTTTAAGTTTTATTTTCTGTCTTTTCTTTCTTTCCTCTAAGTCTTCTTTGGTTTTATCGTCAACAATGACTGGTTAGAAGCACAGATTATAAAAGCCCTGAGTTGGTAAACGAAAGCACTTAGAAGATAATCGTCATTTGCCTGATGCGTTATCAACAACTTCGAAGGGTAAATGGAGGCAGAAGTTGTACCTGAAACTTTTGTGCTTATCTACCAAACTGCAGTCTGTAGCCTTTAATGTTACCACAGCGAGACCCTCAGATGTCACAGGGTTCATAATTTATGTGTTTAATGCTTATTCGGTGTTTCAAAAATTAATTTAGAAGCGCACAAATATTCCTTTAACTTTTTTACTCTCTCCTGAATAAGAATATGAGACAATGTTGCTTCCTTACCAAATGCGGGTCACAGCAAATGAAAATCGCCCAAATTCACACAGTTTACTTAGACTGTCTGACACTGTCGCTTGCAAATAATCCTGCTATCTTATGCGTGAAAGCTTTCAGCTCGCTTGATCCGTGCAACCTGAAGCCTTTCGACAAATGACATTAGAGATTTGTGGTTTTCATGGAGGTGCCTATGAAAATTACCTCTTGAAACACGATAAACCGCCCTGTTTGGCAGAAATTTACCGACGTTTGAGAGGAATGTATTGCCCAGGTCTTCACAGTGTATGACGGTACTATGATGCCGACGTATTAGTGTAGATTACGGTTGGACAATTCATTTAGCTCTCGAGCCATGTTTCCACTCCCAGTGTTACCAACCCATTGAAACTATTTTTCTGTACACGAAGCGAAATTCCTTTGAGCGTTACATCAACACATCTTTGTCAATATAAAACTGTATGTATTCAGTTCATGTGTTACATTTGTTCATGTAGGAAATTAACAGTACTTAACATTAGTTTAAACATAAATTTAGGCTCAGCAAAACAAAATCTATTCCTAAAATCTGTTCTCTCCTGTTATTTAAAAGTTATGGGTAATTAACGTAAGTTCAATATATAAGTGTCGACACGGAATATACGTTTCTAGTGTGTTTGGTTGTGACTTTATTGTGTTGTTGCTAACTGGTCTGAATGTGTTTACGGACCTGTAGAGACCCACTGGTCATCTTTTTCGACCTTTTTTGGCGCTCTGTACTAAAGTTCGTTATTCGTATTTGAAAAATATTAGTTATTTGAAATTCTTCAATGTAAAATTGAATTCGATCCAAACATGTGCAAAAATTTAGAGCTTGAACGTGTCCTTTCATTTTTACACTGAATCGGTTTATTTTACACTATGAAATTAAGTAACATTAAACATAAGAAGGTCGTGTTCGTATTTCCTAGGTTCTACATTTGTTCAGTATTTGTATACATTTGTACTTTTCCTTGTGAGCATATATGTCTTTTATAATCTTCTGCATAGAAGGTCATGTAACATTCCGTTCTCCAGTTTTACAATCCCAATAAATATTTCTTTCCAGGACATGAAATTTCATATTCTGAAAGCGTCATTCCTTTGAGTCCTTGCCTGGCATCGACGATCAATACAGTTTATGTATAGGACAAGAAAAATTGAATTTTGGTTGGACTGTAGTGGTCTGCTTCGCATCTGCTCTTGAAGAAGACAGCCGAGTAGATTGAAAACCCTCTTGAGAGAGTTTTTTTGTATCTCTATCTAGTTACATATGAAAACGCAAGCTGCTGCTCTCTACAGGCTGTGTGCCTAGACTAGTTCAGCATGGCCACGTAGAAACACGAACTTCCAAATCCATATTACGTTACTGAGTGACTAAGGAGGAAGGAGAAGGACATTTACCAGTCGTTTGGTTAAAGGATTGTTGTGACTTCGTGTGGTTTGGTACAGACCTACCATTATTTCAGAATAACAGGCTGCCTCCGTATTGTATCATCAAGACGCAGACTTCACATCACATAATACGCTAGTCTTTGATTTTTCTTTCATTTAACGACGCCTTATCAACTGCATAAGCTATAGCGTTGAGTGTTAGGATAGTCTGAATGATTGATTGTAGTACAGAATATGCTATGACGCTCTGCACTATCCAGACATCTGTCTAAATCGCCGTTAGGTTAGCCGGCCTAACCCGATACTGCTACGAAACGTCAGGTAGGAGCCGGAACAGCTCTCCCAGTGCAGCGTCTATGCCACCTCCTGGATGACTGGGAAGCCGGCGTTGAGTTCTCGGCGGGAACAGGGATTTTTTGTTGTTGTACCACCGCGTTTACAGCACTTCTGGGGCCTCGTATCCAAATGACATACAGCGTGAAGCTAACCTCTCACTTCCATGTACGTCTGAGGTCAAAAATCCGTGGAGCTACTCCACAACATACTTACTTACTCCATGGAGCACAGTCATTCTTGAAGAAGCTAACTGATTTTCAGCTAATTAAGAAATTCTTCGCATTTTATGAAACCCGAAAGTTCACTACCCCATTTACAAATGCCCGCCACCTGTCCCTAACTCGAGCCAGCTTGATCCAGTCCATACCCCTACATCCCATTTCCTGAAGGTCCATCTTAATATTATCCTCCCAACTACACCTGCGTCTACCAAGTGGTCTCTTTCCCTCAGATGTCCTCACCAAAACCCGATATACGCGTTTCCTCTCCCCATACGCGCTACATGTCCCGCCCATCTCTTTTTCTCTATTTTATCACCCGAACAAAATTTTGTGAGGAGTACAGATAATTAAGCTCCTCATTATGTAGTTTTCTCCACTCCCTTGTTACCTCGTCCCTCTTAGACCCAAGTATTCTCCTCAACACCCTATTCTCAACACAACCACAACGAACGTTTCTCCCTCAATATGAGCGCCCAAGTTTCACACCCATACAAAACAACAGGCAAAATTATAATTCTGTATATCTTAATCTTTAAATTTTTGGATAGCAACCTGGAGGACAAACGATTCTGCACGAAATAGATAGCAAGCATTCCCTGATTTCAATATGCTGTTCATTTTTTCCTGAATAGAACATTGATATTTTAAGGTTTTCCCCAAATATTTGAAATCTTCCACCCTTTCAAACGAACTGTTATCAGTCGCTATACTGTGACATCGTCCTGCATTCTGATCTCGAGACATTACCATGTACTTAGATTTATCAGCATTTACTTTTAGTACATTCTCCTTACTATCCACTAACAAAGCTTCTGCGTTTTCCCTTTTCGTATATTATGTACGCTTACCCCCACATTTTATCATCATCACCATAAACCAGAAGCTGATGTGTACCATTTAGTTTCAAGCCATCCTGATTTACCTGAACCCTCCTAATGTCATACTCTAAAACAAAGTCGAAAAACAATGGCAATAGAGCGTCTCCTTGTTTCATACCATTCCTAATAGGAAACATGTCAGACAGATGCTTGTCTACCCGAACTCTGCTATATGTTTCAGTCAGACACATTTTTATTAGCCTTACCAGTTTCATGGGGATACCAAGCGCAGTGATAATATTATACAAGACCTCCCTCCTAACTGAATCATAAGCTTTCTTGAAATCTATAAAAAGCCGATGCACTGTTTCGTTTTATTCCCATTTTTTCTCAAGTATTTGACGAGTGCAGAATATGTGGCCAGTAGTTTACCTGTTGCGTCGAAATCCATATTGCTAATTCACAATTATTTCCTCTGCATATGGAGTTAACCTTGACAGCAGGATGTGTGATGAAATTTTTGTATGTAGTTGGCAAAAGTGATAGGCTCCTGTAATTACTAGAATCTGTTTTATCGCCATTCTTGTAGATAGGTACAATGATCGACTCCTTCCACTCCTAAGGCAATTCGTCCTTATTCCACATAGAAATAATAATTTTATAGATCTCAAAACAAATTGTTCTACCCCCTGCATTTATCAATTCTGCTGGTGTATGATCAATAACTGGTGATTTGTACATTTAAGCTTTTCAATAGCCAACTCAACCTCAAAGGCACTTGGCCCAGGATCTAGTGGTTCTGCTGTGTGTATTTCTGTCTGCCTAACATTATTAACCCCATGTACATTCAACAGCTGAGAAGAATGGTTCCTCCACCTAGCCAAAGTACTGTGGGAGTCTGCAATCAAATTACCCTTCTCATCCTTTACTATATTAGTTCTAGGATCTTAACCTTTCTTCAAGTCATTGATGCCCCTGTACAAGTCCGTTAATACCTTTTAATCTTACTGTAAGTTTCAATTTCCTCAGTTTTAGCCTTCAGATGTGCCTTCTTTTTGTTCCTGAAATGTCTTACGCTGTTTAGATAATTTACAGTGTCTTGGCTTGGATCCTGTACCCACTGCATTTTAGCCTGCTTCCTTTGATCCAAAAAATCTAAACATTCTCCATCAAACCATGGTTTATGCAGCTTCAATTCGTACAGACCGAGACTCTCTTTAGCTGGGGTTTCGATATTCTCTTTAATGTTCTCCCAAACCCTATTTATGTTCTCATCATCACTTAAGTTTTCCAAAGCTGCAAACCTGTTTGTAATCTCAGTCTGATACTGTTTCCCAAACTCCAGCTTATTTAGCTTCCTGAGATTAAGTCTCATCAAACTTCTGTGCTGTTTGTTTACTTACTGCCAATCTTTCCCTAACTTCTGCAACCACCAGATAGTGATCAGTACCACAATCAGCTCCCCTCAAACCTCGTACATCCAGTATATTCGAATGCCATCTATCAAAATGTGATCAATCTGATTGTTTTATCTTCCCATCAGGAGAGGTCCAGGTATATTTACTCGTATGAATATTTCGGTGCGGGAACATCGTGCTCTTAAGAAACAGATTTTTTGATGTGGCAAAGTTTACTACACCATTATTATTACTATACAGTGTTTCGTAACAAGATACGTTTTGACGGCGAGGAGTTGTTAGCACCTCGCCCAGCCCCCAAGTTAGAGGGCCACCTCTTTTCTCTCCGCAAATTTTTATTCGATATATTCGCAGCTATCCTCAATATTAGAGGCCGTTCTTCCATCCGCAACCTGAGGATGCGACATGCAGTGGTGACAGGGACCCACGTATTACGGACTCCACCTCACTATACGTAATAGTAGCTTGGTTCTAAGGCGTAATATGTGGAACAGAGATACAACTCTACCATAACACTTATTGATGTTTAATAAATTGGATGTGAGGTGTGGAGTAGCTTCTTACGAATCAAGATAGGACCAGTGGCTGGTTCGTTTGAACGTGGTAACAAATATTCGAATTCCGGGACAGACTGGAAGTTTGTTGAAGGTGAGGGAGTGTTGTTTTTTCAACTATGATACTGTTCGAAAGAAGCTGTTAACTAGTTACGTAGGCGGAAATGCTAACTAGCACATCAGAGACAATAAATTGATTTCAATTTGCCTTAATCTTGTTTGGTGTTCAACACACAGGCCCTTATTCATTCAATCACGGCTGCCAGCTCTTTTAAGGGTCAGTCTCCAACAGCTGCATTATTCATAGCATATTACTCCCCATATTTTAGCCCTTAGCGACCTAGCAGTGTTGAAACTCTCGCATTTACATCCACAAATGCACGTAATAAAAGCCGTTAACTGAGTGCCTCGCTGAGTGCCTTAAATCAAGTCACCCTCGAGTATTGAATTAACACTTTGGTGAACTGAGGAGTTGAGACAGGCAGACAGACGAACATGCCGCCAGCCTGCCACTGTACCAATGCGCCATCTAGTGCAGAATATGAATTCTATAAAGGAGATTCCGTTTTGATAGGCTGATAGATGCGGAGCTTCTTGAACTCCATCTATATAGCAAGAGTGGCTACGTGCATATTTCGCCTTCATCTTAAATTACACGATATTTTGATGCATAGCTTAGCTGGGGGTTCCTGTGTGTATCATCGGATGACGGGGTACTTAAGCGAAAGAATGGAAACAGATGTGGAAGGACTAATTCTTGACCTAATTTGAAGCTGACATCGCACAGTGCTGTAGGCCGGAAAGACCTCAAACGGAACAGGCGGTGCCCCGAACGGGATTCACAGAAAACACCTGAGGATCCCAGGTCAGACTTCTTCAAGCTTGAGTGATCTTGCTGGGTCCTAAGCCAATGAGCCGTGCCCCCTTTTGTCAGACAAATCTCAGGGGCACTGACAACGACGAGTCAGAAAATTACGTCCACCCATCTTGTATGTTATTATGACAAAGGGAATGAATCTTCAGAAAATTTTTATACGGCTTCGTCCTAATTAACTGATTCCATAGGGACAAGCCCTACTTTACGAGCTTTTAAAGAAATATGTAGTATCTTACGGAGCTCGAATTTTCGTTGCCTTCTTCAAAATATCCCACCATTGGTCCCTATTTTGAGCAATAATTCAGTACGTATCGGCATATAATACTTTGTGAGATCCACTTTATCATTAGTCTGACATCTACTTCTAGGTCTTCAAAAGTGTTGTGATTTCCTTCATACATTCTGACGAAAATTTGTATATATTTATTTTCTTCCATCGTACTACAAGTTCCGTCCTTCTCATCCTTCTAACAATATCTAGCTAGGAGCACAAATTAGAAAACACCTGTTGGTCATTCTCTCCAGTCTCCTGTGTATTTAACCTGCAAATATTTAATACTTAACTTACATTTGTTTTATGATATTCGCTTGGAACATCAAATTCATCTTAATAATACATAAGTTATATATTCAGTTCCACCCTAACAGTAAACACAACCCTTCCCTGTTATATAGATTAACAGATTAATCTTTTCAGGGAAATATTCATTCCTTATTATGAGAATAGCAGAAAATTACGAATATAATTCATGTGCAAATACCAGGCTTGGATTGTAAATAGGTAGTACATGCAGTAACTACTGTGCTTTAAAAAGTGAATAACGTGTAAGCTTAAGCCCACTAGCATATGAAACTATTAAGAAAGTTCGCTGTACACTCGGAAGGGAACGACACTTTGACTGCCAACTCGAGTCAAATTCTTTCGGGATGAAACGAGCGGACAATAATTAGTATGGAAGTAATTTCACCTTAATACTCCCCATTCTGCCCTACTGCTTCCATTTCCCAGCTCATATCTTACGCGAAAACCCCCAAGGATGTCATTTCAATTCTTGTTATTGTTCCTAGGCTCCAAGTTATGATAATATGAAAATTACTTGAAGCTATCAACTAGGCCTCAACGAAATCCAAAAGTAACCGGAAACGAAGGGAATAGTTTCAGATGTTTTACTTGGAAAGCAAAAGAACAAGGAAATTTAATTGCATTTATCGTTGCCGTTCCGTATAAAATACACTCAGCAATCAACATACAAACGTTACTTCCTTTGTTATCATTAAAACAAGCAGACGTACCAGTTTGTGTTTTGTTCTGTCTTTCCGGATCGCTATTTCAATTGCCGTGTGAACAGCGAAGGGAAATACTAATCGTAAAATCAATGGAATGGACCAGTTAGGAAAAGCGCTCGTGGTTACGTGGATAAAATGATAATATTGAACTTGGTAGTGAAGAAATACCATACGGTACTGTGCACTGCATTCACGTAGCAAAAGATAGCATCGAGTGGTTGACTGCGAGGACTATACGTGTGATCATCTCTCAGTTTTAAAAAAGAAGTCTAATTTCTTGTCTGCTTTACGACGGTCAGTTTCTCAAGGAATTCTCTACTAAGTTAACTTCATTAATTATTGTTGTATGGGAGGTACGGCCCAATACTAATAAAGGACGTTGGCGTACTGGATGGAATATTAAAATTTTATAATTTATACAAATACATAAATATCGTGGACGGTTATAAAATTAAAAGACCAGAATGGTCGCGTCTTATTATAAGAATGAAAGATGAAAAAAATCCCAAGAAAGGCTCTTAATGGAAAGTTTTATAATACAAGACAAGTGGGAAAACCAAGAACAAGATCAGAGGACGTCGTCCGGAGGAACACATCATGTCCTAGGAGTAAGAGGATGGAAGAGACGAGCAGAAGACAGAGAAGAATGGAGGCGTCTCCCGAGGGAGGCCATAACCCAGAAGATGGATGGATGGGTGAATGGGTGGTATAGTGTGTTGTGTGGTTACATGGCTAGATACCAGATTACTCCATCGTAGGATTCTGCCGTATAATATCCAAGTACCGGGATAATTGCCACAGAGGGAAATCTTCTGAGTCATCTAATTCCTGCTAGTGGCTATGCGAATTACGCCGAGCGAGGTAGGTAAGTCAATGGACATTAGAACATAATCGGTGGTCTAAACAAAGCTTCCATGGGTATGGAAGGAGCGAAAAATTCAGCAACGATCTTAGTAAGGGAAGGAGAAATGGGACCGGGATAGCTCAGTTGGTATAGTGACTCGCTACGCAGTGGACGGTACGGGGCTCGATCTCCGGTAGGACAAGAAATTTTATCTTCACCAAAATCCATTCACACCGGCCCCGGGGCCCACCAAGCCTCCTCCAACGGGTACTGGGGCTATTCCCGGGGGTAAAGTGACCGGGGCGTGACGATGATTACCCACCGCCATCGAGCGTCGAGATTAGAACAGAATAGAACTCTACCTTTACTTTCGCTCTGCACATTTATGGCATAGTATGGGAAGATGTTTACCATTCTTTGGCAGAGGAGAGAAGGATACAAGTTTATCTGAAACAGATCGCCGGACTTGTGTACCGCTATGCCAATAAGTGAATCACAGTCAATTTAAGCTACTTGCATAACACTAAGTATGGAACACCAAAGTAAAGCAGCGAGCAGTACAGCACAGTAAAATACACTATGGTGATTCCGTCAGGATACACGTCATGTAAGCATATATTCTTAACTTCTGCACAAGATGAAAGTGAGTTGTCAGCCTCACACTTAAGCCGCTCTACGCCCAGAAAAACGTCCCCAGCGTCCACTGAGTCAGCCCCAGAGTCGGTTTGGACACTTCAGAAAAAGGATAGATTTCTGGCCTGTGCGAGCTTCCAACCCCGGATTGTATAGCCCTTAGTTTAGTCACTGTACCGAAGACGCTATTCCTGCTCTCATATTATAGTAGAGACATATAAAATAAAGTAAAATACAGTACAATAAAATACAAGAAACAGCTCAAGTACAGAGCAATACATCTAAACACAGAACAGTAATCTAAGTAACCTAAGATACAGTAAAGGGAAGTAAATTAAAGTAGAGCACAGTGCGGTAAAATACGGAACAGTACGTGAAGAACAATACAGCACAGTGGAGTAAATAAAGTAACAATGAATTAAATTACCAAAAGCGTAATATTCTTTGGACGATTCATTTTTACGGGAGGTTTTATGGTATATGCGGGCGAAAAAATTGCACCATCCAAAGCAAGTCACAGGTTACACCGCTTTCGTGGATGAAAATTAAAAACCTAGAATATGTAGGTGTAATGTGACAATTCTGGCGAGTTCTGTTTGTCATTGTCTCTAGATTCTCAAGAGACCGGTGGAAGGACCAGCTAATTTCAACAGTTCTCGATTTTTAAGGTGAATCAGCATAACAGTGCATTTTGTTTCATTATCTGGAGACTCGTGTACGACTTGCCATAAAAGTTTATTTTGGATATAATGTATTTCTCTTTCTCTAAATGTGAATGTGACATTTCTATTGGGCTTCAAGAATCGTATTAAGCGTTAGAAACACGCATAATAAGGGAAGACAGAACAAAATATGAGTAAATCAAGGCCAAGCGAAATTGATTACAAAGAAGCCGACCTAAAACGGAGCTGTCTTCAAGGTGCTGCCCGCTCTTCCTTCTGTTAAGAATAAGTTGGGAACAATGCAAAACGTTCGAGAGTAGGGAAGGTAATTTTATGAGCAGAGGACTGTTCCCGTCATGAAAATAATTCTTTTTTTTTTTTAAGATTTCAGATTTCCAAAAGAATACCTTTTTGTTGGAAGGTCAGCAGTCTTCGCTCGTTTGTTCTTCTGCTAAGAGTGGCTTGGAAGATGAATAGCAGTATGGAGTACTGATGGAGTGATAATGACAGGGGATACCACAGTACTCCGAGCGAAGTCTGTCCCAACGCCACTATGTCCACTGCAAATCCCATAGTCCACGTGGGATTAACCCTGGGCCGCCGCGGTGAGATGCCGGCTGCTAACCGCACAACGCGCGTAAAAAGCGTATAAATATTTGGTTCCCACCGTGCAGTCCATTGTAACGATCAGCCGTTTGATCCTATAGAGGGAATATGAGATCCTCAGTACCAGAATCATGCGGAAAACTTAAAGGCAAAATTGGGATTATTACGGAGTTTTATTCTGACAATAAAACAAGTGGTACATATATTATGGTAAATATAGTGCTTAATGGGATTAAAGTAAATGCTCCTACACGTATGCCCATTTGTCTATGATTTACGACAAGTCCTAAGGGTAATATGTGAGTTGCTGGTTACAGTGTTTTCTCAGAAATTCTACCTCATTACGTGACATAGTCTGAAACGTGTTGGTCTGTGGGAAGAAATAGACGTGGCGGTAAATGTGAGAGTGAGATAGAAAGGAATTCACCTGGAGAACCATAACTAAGAACATTTTCAAATTTTAGCAAAGAGATTAGGCGTGTTGGGAAATAATTTTGGAAGCAAGTGCTCAAAATCAGCCGAGTTGCTTTGTTGTGGTTTCGTGCTACTGTGACGTTTCTGGCCGTGGGGACGTATAAAAACATACGATATACACGTGCTGCTTTAAAGAATCGGTGTAGCTGAACAAGGAATTGAGTTCAAATACTGTTCAGACGACAGCTTAGCCTTAAAATCATGGGGTTCAGGCGGATAAAATATCTTTCGAACGATGTGGGTCGCGGTCAGGACCAGCGGCACAAAGCGATAACGAGGAATTTATTTCGCTTATGAATGTCCAGGTAACAAAAAATTTTCCATCTTGTGTTAATTAACTAAACTAACTACGGCTTTGTTATAACCCAGACGATTACAAACCAGAGACATGTTGCGTAGGCTTGGGTTCATTTCCAGGTTGTGTGATTTGTGGTGAAGGACGATGAAGAGTTGAAAGTTTTTGTTAGAAGCATTTTGGTCTTTGTCGACCAGTTATCATTCCACAGTGCTGCAAACTCACATTTCGGGCAACAGTGTCAAGAAAATCTCGCCTCTCTGCTCCCTGTCAAATGTAACACCATGCAGCCTACGTTTCCTGACAAGCTGATGGTCGCTCGAATAGTCAAGAAATTTCCCTCACTGTGTACAACCGCAAATAAAAACGATAAACGACCAAACAATGGAAAGAAAGAAAAGAGAAAATTAAATATAAATAATGAATAAGCACTATAAGGAGAGTGGATTGCTCAGTTGGTGCAGTGACTGTACTACGGGATTGGGACCGAAGGATCGGGTTTCGATTTGCTGCTTGGGCAAGAGATATCGTTTGCCTTCAAAGTATCCAAACTGGCTGTGGGACTCACCCAGTCTCCTATTCAGTGGGTATCAGAAGTTTTTTCTGCGGGAATTAAAGCGTCCGGGTTATGAAGCTAACAAATCGCCTACATCTAATGCCGAGATTAAAATGTGCGGAGCTAAATCTCCGTCCCCAATGCGCCTTCATGGCGTGGTGCTGAATTGATCACAGGTTTAACGTTACAGTAATCTCTTGCGGAACAAGTAAGGCAATAAACTAAATTACAAGACTGGGCGGTAAGAAATTGTGTGGTGCTTGTGTCCTATATGTCGCAGGAAGTTTTGTCTTTTGACCTTCATAACTGCATAAATTATTTCAATTACTTGTACTGGCTTCAGAATAATCATCGTATTCTTGGTCATCCAAATTCTCTTCTCTTCTCCGACTGTATTGAAGGCCTATTTTCGAATTTTCTTTAGTGTGAATTTTATCTCTTTTGATACGAATCATTAATGCATAGGAATATACACTGTGCACTACTTTTATATAGATGTAAGTAAAACTAAGATTGACCCTTCAGTTCATTATGAGTGTCAGCCGTGTTGTGGAGGTAAATCTCTAGTCTCTCTTACCCTTCGGCATATGGTGAATTTAGATGTTCATGTTCATGACTCTTAACATCCAGGCAAAGAGCCCCTCTGCCTTTGGAATATTAAGCTACTTATGAATATAAAAGAATCTGTGTGAAACGAGAACATGATCGGATCGCTTTTGTTTTCTGTAGTTTACTATACAAGCAAGTTTTAATGTGTAAAGAAAAGTTTAGGAAGTTTCGTTTTACCAAATTCGTTATAAGGTGTGGCGGGCCATCATAAAAACAATTTTATATCAACGCTATATTTTATGTGGAAAACATGTTACAATGTAAATTATGGGACGTCACCGCAAGTAACCTCTCTGAGTAATTCTGAAGAATATCAGGGGGCGCTTAAAGTGAGGAGGAGAGAAAGGGAACGATCAGTTTGAGGAATTGCAAATAACAGAACGTTAAATAAAGACGTCTGGTTTATGTCATTAAAGAATTACGATCTTAAATATTTTGGACACATCCCTTTAGACAAATGGACAACAACGACAGAAATCACAGGACTGATAATTGTGACGCCAGCGGACAAGTATTGAAAATAAAGGCTACAATATGAAATGTTCAAAAAATTGATCGCAGTGCTACTAACAAAGAGATAACGGTAAAGTAGTCAGTATGCTTAATTCATCATCACACCATGAATACACGAGGGAGCTGAAGTATACATCCATGAAATCTGAACCTCGACACTACTGGGGGGGTGAGTGAATAGTTCCGACCGCTGTAGCGCCCACGACAAGCTCCTCGTTCCTCATTGCGCAAAAGGCTGGATATGCCCCAGAGAGGGTCTGCACGATTCAGAAAAGAGAGAAATGACTTGCTTTTGCTAGGAAACGGAGCCAGTCTCTTCGGTCGTCCAGCCTGTAGTCTAGTAACTATGACTAATGAGCTATTCTCTTCAGGATATTTCCTCGATTTCAGCGTCGCTTTGCAGTAGGAAGCATGCCTACTTTTTATTGGGAAGAACGTGCTTCAAAGTTGATGTGTGGTTGACCGTGCATCGTAGTTCAATGTGGAATAGGAAACCAACTAGTTGTCACTTAGTATTATAATGTATTTCTCCTTTATAAGTTGCTCTTTATAAGTAGCGCAACACGTTTCGGACCACCTTGTGCCCATCTTCGGGAGCTGAAGACTTAGTGGTATTTTTTCACGTGTGGTGTAGTGCCGTGGCTGTGTAGGTAGTCAGATCCGGTTGGCTGGTTGTGTTTCCATTGGGAAGTACGTAGCACAGGTTGGCTGGTTGTGTGTCTATTGGTAAGTACGTAGCACAACGTGTTACGTACTTTCCAATGGACACACAACCAGCCAACCGGATCTGACTGCCTACACAGTCACGGCACTACACCACACGTGAAAAAATACCACTAAGTCGTCAGCTCCTGAAGATGGACACAAGGTGGCCCGAAACGTGTTGCGCTACTTATAAAGAGCAACTTATAAAGGAAAAATAAATTATAATACTAAGTGACATCTAGTTGGTTTCCTATTCTACATTGAACGTGCTTCAAATCTCGGTCCAGATACGAATTATCCTGGCTGAGTACTTGAATGGTAGTTCTGTCCCTCCAGACAGTCAGGACTACATCCCCAGATAATTCTACGACCATTTATTTCCTCATACTTCCTAATTTATTATTCACTGAAAAGGTGAAGTTGGCCCTTTGTATGCCATTAGGATATATTGAAGGGGGATGGAGATTTATGGCCATTCTTTCTTAACCTCAGAGCTAAATGGAAGTGAGTGGTGAGCTTCACGCACGGACCGCTTTACTCCAGTAGTCACTGAACAGAAGGCTGGATTGTCTCTAGAGGCGGTCTGGAGGCTTCGCAAAACAAGAAAGTTACATGCCACCAGTTTCTGAAGTATCCAGTCCTCAACCTTGTCGAAATATCGACCGAGCTGTACCGGCTTCCTGTTAGTCACAATTAATCCTGTAGGTCCAAGATAGATGGCAGTCTGCCCAATATACAGTCTTAAGATCAAGACTACGTGAATAAGTAATCGAATTGATACCTTATTTTTTGGGTGAGAAGCAACTGTTACCCTCGCCAGTTGGTATCACGGAAATAAATCTATAATCACGAATTTTCATTCGTCATCTAAATTATTTGTTTCGTTAAATAGGCTTTTCCCAACAAAATATTGCCCTATTTCTTGTTCCTGCACACGTTTTATCTACAGTTCTGTAATCATAAAAAATCCTATGTTGTTATTGTACTGCCTGACCAAAGAAATGAAGAACCATAATAGTAAATTGTAAATTCGGCCCATCCTCTTCTGCCCTGTAAGTATAATGATGTATATTTAATATGCCTAACTTAACAGCATTGCATTGTTTTGGGGTATGACTCTTCTAGCTTCAGACGTATATTTAGAAACATGTTGAAGGGCTTGGTATCTCCATTTTCTACCCTGAACATGGCGATTGCAGGTTCTTCCGAAACATGTACACCTGTCTACAAAACTACACGACGTCGCGTCTCAAGAGATCCCAAACTGAAAAATCACCTCCCCGGGAAAATAAAATGTTAAGTATCGTACGTTCCGACGTATTACTGCTTACATCTACCGTGAAAATATACTGTCTGGGGAATCGTTACACTCCAGAATTACGTTAAAGGTTTGCGTGTGAACCTGTAAAATAAATTACAGTCTAAGTCACAACTATGCAGCAACCAAATGCGCCTCTGACAGGCAAACACTTCCAGCAACTTGCAAGAAATGTTCCGTATCCACCCATATAAAATACTAGGAATACATTGTATGTGTATCAGAAAGTGTAATTTTCTCCACCTCCCAGAACTTCTTGTCGTATTATTTCTGTGTAAAACCGAACCTGCAATTTTGACTTATGATATTTTGTATTTCTTCGTAATGACAGAGAAGTCACATGACTTTATTTCTTTCTTATGTTTTCCTTTTATAATCACATAATTATTTTACATGTTTTCCGAATCGGTACCATACTTGCTTCGTATTCGCGAAGATCTGAGTTTGTATCTCGGCACGATAAACTGGTAAGCAGGCTGAGTGCCTTGTTTTCCTGGTTTCTGGCACGCAAACTCCACGACAGAACCTCCAATTATGTCACGACAGCTTCACTCCACATACTGACTAGTCCATCATTAATCATTTTATCATTCGACACTCTAAGGTGCGTGATCTTTGCGGATTTTGTGACACTTGCTAGACAAACATTTTTTGTAAAGTGTGACCGTGAACCGTGCACATAAGTGTGACAGTCAACCGTGCACATGAGTGTGACAATGGACCGTGCACATAAGTGTGACAGTGAACCGTGCACATAAGTGTGACAGTCAACCGTGCACATAAGTGTGACAGTCAACCGTGCACATGAGTGTGACAGTGGACCGTGCACATAAGTGTGACAATGAACCGTGGACATAAGTGTGACAGTCAACCGTGCACATATGTGTGACAGTCAACCGTGCACTTGAGTGTGACAATGGACCGTGCACATAAGTTGACAGTGAACCGTGCACATAAGTGTGAGTCAACCGTGCACATAAGTATGACAGTCAACCGTGTACATGAGTGTGACAGTGAACCGTGCACATAAGCGTGATAGTGAGCCGTGCACATAAGTGTGATGGTGAACCGTGGACATAAGTGTGACAGTGGACCGTGCACATAAATGTGACCGTGAACCGTGCACATAAGAGGAACCGCTCAGAAAAGCATGACATGAGCACAAATGCGTTCCAAGAGAAAGACAGCTTGGCATTTCTTCGTACTGTAAAGGAAATGGCAAAGATAAGCAAAGCATGGCCTTTGTGGTTTCTCCAATGACATAATCGTGGAGAATTTTCAGCTTCGCAAATACGTCATTGACGAGCTTCAACAAGACAGGTACTACTTAAGAATTTCCTTGGTTTATAGTCATCGTAATGCAAATAGAAAACTCACTGCTGCATCCGAAGTATTTCCCTGGGATGGGAATTCTCATGTCCATCTGATAAATGCAGCTCGTCCCAATGCATGTCGCTCTGACAGGATGCATCTTGTGCCACACGACACGTCTCAACAAATATCAGTATGACAGAATGATTTTATAATGGAAGTGAACTATGTTTAGTTTAAGGTGATACGTGAATATTAAACACAGATTGCCCGATAAGTCCAGAAACAAACATATGACAAAATGAGTTATTCGTGATTTTGAGATGCCTAAGGTATGGCTGAGTAAGGAAGAGAGTAATCCAGCTAATCCTGCTTGTGGTCAGTCGGAATCATAGAGATGTCGCTAAAGGTTTTAGCAGGTTGGACCTGGATCGCGTGCGGAACACACCAAAACGTGACGACACAGTGGTAGCAGATTTCAGGAAAAAACGGAATTCGTCGACAAAAAAACACGCAGAGGATTTCCGACGACACCCGCCAACGACCGCGCATTGATCACATTCCGTGAATACAAACCATTTTTATCATTTTTTATTATTGCTCCAGACTTATGGGACATAATGCATATTTAAATAACTTTCATTGTTCAAATGTTTGACGAATTCCTGAATGTAGTCTGTGACACATATCGTTCAGAGTTCGAAGTAGTGGGAGAGATACAAACAAATATGTAACACGTGTGTGTGTGTGTGTGTGTGTGGTCACGTTATAAAGAAACATGCGAGTGCTGGTGCTAAATGTCATCCTATTGTGTTACCCCCCGGACATGGATGTTCAAAGCACAAATTAAAAGCAAAGTAATAAACAAACACTGCAAAGAACATATTAATGTACAATATAAAAGTGTCTCTATATAGGCCTAGACACGCCTTTAACAGCCCAACAATTTCCAGACAATATGCTCATGAAGGTGGTAAGGTTGTCAGCTCTACCCACCGACCGCTTTTACCGCAGAAAATATCCCTGGTACTCGTTTCGGTTAGTGGCTGAAGGATTAAATCAATGAAAAATCCCTAGGACCCTATCTGAAATCGAAACCGCAACCTTTTGGCTTGTAGCGCAGTGCCTTAACCAGCTGCGCCGAAGCCTACACCGCCTATTGATGTACAATTCTGTATTTTTCGGGATGAACTGTTTAGACTGAGAAGGCGCCTGGTCGTGCCGAACAGGCTTTACAGTAACAAGACGTGAGACATTCATCTTTCCCTGTTTTCCGAAATTCAGAGACCAGACGGAGCGGTAAGCGCTGTGGTTTCTTAATTACTTTTCGCGCTCCATCTCCCATCCCACTGACACCTGCACACTCTGCGGCCATTCATACTTGAACCATTACTCTAATTAACATTATTACAATTACGTTTCTTTGTGCCCACGGAACCTGAATAGCGTAACGGTCATGAAACAACCATCTATCGTAACCCACGCAATTCGTCAACGTGATATGCCCGCATTACCAGACAGATGGGTTACAGACACACCGTCTTTCAAAATGTTGTGTCCACAAAAAATTGCGTCTTCTTATAAAATGTAAAGGTAAAATTAACCCTGGAACAGGCCACGAAGGCCCAGAGATGGAGTAAATATATAACATTACTCTTTCTTTAACCTCTGCGCTAGATTGGGGTTGGTGGTCATCGCCACGCCCCGGTCGCTTTAACCCTGGGAATGACCCGGTACCCGTTGTATATGAGGCTGGGTAGCCCCAAGGTCGGTTGGGACGAGTGTGGAAACTATCGCCTACACCGGGATTCGATCCCCGGACCGCCGAGTCCGTAGCGAGTTGCTATGCCAACTACTTTCGTAAAAGAGTAACTTGTTGTGATGTTGTTCTGTTAAGGATCTGTCAAGTTTTTTTTTTTTTGTCTCGTATGGAACTGTGTATCTGTAAGTTACAACAAATTGCTGTTTCATGAGCGACTAGCGACTAGAGCACGCATGTAGATGTCAGCCTGGTCGCTGGCTTCACAGAGATTGTGTTGCTTATGCTTTCAGCTATTGTGCACCGAAAATTGCTGTATCCGAAAACCTGACGCCATGTATTTCGTAAATTATGCCGACGTTTCGGAGGAACATCCTGTCTCGCTGTTTGACGTGTAAGAGGAGATGTATAAAGTCTCTTGTACGCTGACGATAGAGACAGTTTCTCCGAAACTTCGGAAAATTTCTATCATACTGCACGGCGTCACATCCCGATACACAGAATTAGTCACCGATGTGACAGCTTCAAAAGTCTCATTCAAAACAAAACGTCTCTTCAGCTGCTGGAGAAATTACATGAATTTTATAACCAAACCCTAGCCCATACGTTCGAAATTCACCAAACAAACCGTCATTATAACAAGACATTAGACCCGTCAGTCCAATTCATAAACAAACACACTGTGTCTAAAATTGAAAACAATTTGCGAAATTAGAGTCTGTTTCAACGGTGTTAATAAACATTTAATTTTCCTGGGATGTTACGCCACTTTGACCGGTAAATAATTTTGGTGCTTCGGGTGAGCTCAATGCTTCCATCTTCAGGGTCGGTTACGCTTTATCGGTCGACACATCCTAACATCCAGTAAGATATGAATCTTAAAAATGTCATTTACGTAACCAAAAACTAGCTGGATGTTGTTTTATCACTATTTCATTTCCAATGCTAAGCGCAGCATAAAATAGCGAGAAGGAGAAATATTCCGTCATTAGAGCGCGTTTAGCAGGATCAGTAACCTATACTTTTGCAAGTTAATTGTGCTTTAGGCTATTCCCATGTAAGTAGTAAATGTTGGATCAAATAGAAGTTCTGGCTTGCTTCCCGCTGTCAGAATAAAAAAAAAATATGTAAAGGTACATCAGTCCCATTACAGGCCTGGAGTGGCTCAGAGGGTTCCAGGAAGTTAAGGTTCCCAGATATCATGACAACGGCACAGGATGGTGGTAAATTTGTCAGCCTTACGCGCCGGCCGCCCTTACCCCCAGAAAATGCTCCTGGTACTCATTTCTGTTAGAGACTGAGTCGACCCCAGGGCCATAGTGCGATCGGAAGGATTTTATGTCAAAGAAAAATTCCAGTGACACCAGCTTGGATCAAACCAGCGACCTTCGATTTGTAGCACAGCACCTTAACCACTGTGCTACCGCGGTCCCAAAAAAAAGGGGGGGAAATGTAAAAAATGTTTGGCTTGAAATCAGCTTTGTTCTTTGTGTCGCACATACACTATATAGCCTCTTACACTCTCGCAGGAGATACAGAAGTGGGTACATTCACCACTAGACTAGGTGTCCGAAATTGGTGCAGTCTTTGATGTATTATTTCACGTAGCACTGCCGAATATTACACTTGCATTTCCACATTATGTGACTTCTAGATCAGCATTCCGCACCGGGCTAGATTCAAGAGCATAATTAAACTCTGAAACAGAAGGCACGTTATTAATGCCAACTGAAAGCACAACATCTTCTATGTAAATTCATTTGATGAGTATCTTTCGGTGCTTGTGCACAAATGTCAGGCAGAAAAACAATGCCATTTGCTCGAAAGACAAACTACTGTTATCACATTGATATCTATGGTTTGAATTCTCTAACTTATACGCCATGAACATAAATATATTATGTAAGTACAATATTTACAGTTGTGCCTTTCAAGGAACCGGCATAACTTGTTTTTTCCTTGATGTTGTTGCACAAACACCCGAAATATTTAGGAGATAAGCTTCAAATGTGTATATATAATAGATATTTTGCATTTAGTTGGCATTAAAAATTGTCTGATGTGATACAGAATGCACGGAATAGACTTTAAACTAATCTGAAACAGAAGGCAGAATATCACCTTGAAAACAGTTACACCTCCCTATAATGGAGATCACCTCCACCAAAATAGCTAATTCATCTGGCGGTTCCTTTCACTGTAATGAAGTTGTGGCGTTCCATGAGAGAGCGTAGTTCTCATGTGGTCTGAAACGAGCACTTTCACTGTTGAAATCGCGGTTTGCCCCTCATCAATATCGATGTTTAACAGCTTAATGAAGATTCCCTAATTAAAATAACTGAATACGCGCTCTTGGGGAATTTTTTATTGACATAATTCTTCCGCCCGCACTATGGTCCTGGGGTTGACACAGTCTCTAACAGAAATGAGTACCAGGAATCTTTCCTCATGGTAAAGGCAGCCGGTGCATAAGGCTGACAATCTTACCACCTTCATGTGCCGATTGTCTTGAAATCTGGGACCCACAACCCCCTGGAACCCTCTGGGCCTGTCCAGGCCTGTAACGGGATTGCTTTGCCTTGCTTTATCTGTGTATGCTACAGTTCCACATCAACTTGTTAAGTGTTGGAAGCGATACAAAAATCCTGTCCAGCACTCGCATTGCTAGCTTTTTCCCAACGGTTATGATTCCGAATTTCAAGGCATAATTGGCAGAAGCACTTCTGTCCCCATTATAGTTTCACAATTTTGACATGTTGTGTACAGTAATCTACTACACTGTCATACCTGCCATTTCGTTATACTTACTGCAGTTTACTGGCTGCAATACTGTGCAGATTCGATACGCTTGTTGTCATCTGTAGTTTCGGTATACCTTATACCATCGCCGTCCAATTTTTAATGGCAAAGGGCCACGCCCGTTATTGCGGGCTGGCTCGCGGCCCGCAAGTGGAAAAATAGCAACAAGTGGTACTCACAACCGCCTAAATTATTACATAACTCTTATAGTACAAACATAATTTTAAAATGTAGCTGCGGGCCACATAATAAAACGTGGCGGTCCGCGTGCCACTCACTTGCCACGGGTTTGTTTTCAGTGGCCAGATGCCATCTTGGCTTTCGCCTTCAGTAAACAGAGGTTATCTTAATGGGTGTCTTCAGTGATCAGAGGCTTTCTTAGTGTTAGTCTTCAGTGATCAGAGGCCATCTCTATATTTGTCCTCACTGACCAGATGGCATCTTGGTGCCTGTATTCAGTTGCCTGACACATACTCATAATATTTTCAATAGAGTTAGTTTTTTTTTAACGTTATTCTTTCTTGCGTTTTGAAGAAAGACAAGAAGAATTCTAGAACACATTTTATAGTGAAGCAAGCCTAGAATTTGAAAAAAATAGAATTTGGTGTTAACGTGGCAGCTGTTCACATGTATGGAGTGAGGAAGTGGGCGAAGAATCAAACGTTTATTGTCTACAGATTGATCCAACAATATTCATAAACGACGGTTCAAAATACTTGTACAGTCAAGGTACGTTCCGACGTATTGGTCTGTGGCGTCCACCACCGTCAGCAGAGAACACAAATCCACACTTTCCAAGTATCTATTCATAGGAAGTGAGCCGTACTCGGCTCATAGCTGTCGCTTTGCGGAATTCAGAATTCTAGAACGTTCCTTTTCCGTTAGGTTGCGTACACACCAACAGAGTCGAGTCGAGTCCAATCCAGTCCAGTCAGACTCACAAAGATGATCTGTGCTCACAAAGACGTGGCAGTGACTCTGTGGCTTACTTACAATGGCAGCCGCGGCAGTGCGTACACACCAGCAGAGTCGAGTCGAGTCGAGTCACACGAGTCTTGCTGAGTCATGAATCTTGATGCCACATGTTCCATTTTCGTCAGACTCTAGTGATCTGGCGTGACGGCTGCTATCTTGAAGAAGAAATGGATATGGAAAAGCTTATTCTCTTAGTTAAGGACCACGAGGCAATTTACGACGCCTCGCGTTGTGAACACTGGAACCGCGTCTTACATTGATGATGATGTTCATAACAACAAAAACAAGAGCACCACTAACAACAGTAATCATGTTCTTTTTGTTATTAGGCCTTCTATTTATAGTTTGTATACGTTATTTTTGGCGTAGTAGAGAGTGACAACCGACTTGCAACTGGCTTCAAATTAAAGATAGTGTAATGTGTTTGTAGTGTATCATCATCATCATCGTCATCATCATCATCATCGTTTTAATCAAGGGATAGGTGAAAGACGGAAGTAATAAAAGTAACGGAATGTGCTACTTCAAATATTTTCTTTACTACAAGTTAATTATATTCAGATTACGTTCGTGGCTTCGGGGGGAAAGCTTCATCCCCTACAAAGTACTGTGGGATACTTATGCTTGTACATGGAATATTTCTAATTGGAGGAACATTTAGGTCACCAGAACTAAACGCCTTTCCAAAATTTGAGTTACTAAAAACACTACTATCATTGTCACGTCCGTGGGCTCCTACATCAATTAGTGTGAAGCAGCAGTTTGCGTCAGCCACACCTAACACGTTCATCGAGTGAAAGCTTTTGTAATTAAAATACAAAGATCCTGCGTTTGGTGGGCATTTGACGAGGCAGTGTTTCCCGTCTATACTTCCTATGCAATTAGGCATTTTACAAATATTGTTGAACTAATCCGCAATTCGCAGCCATATTTCCGAAGTAGGGACTGTTTTATATATATTG
>Ga0123355_10003193_pt1 | contig 23413 bp, 12 predicted proteins | sample TergutEmb28metaG_3_FD_89872 | JGI IMG/M metagenome (GOLD analysis project Ga0123355, IMG submission 89872) | Embiratermes neotenicus P1 segment gut microbial communities from Petit-Saut dam, French Guiana - Emb289 P1 | ecosystem: Host-associated > Arthropoda: Insects > Digestive system > Gut ... | reverse complement strand
CGCAGTAACCAATTCTTCCTGATCATAGCCAATAAATGAACACCGTTTTCCAGTCTGAGGAACACTTACAAAATGCCGATTATTCATCTTATATCATTTAGAGTAAAGCGAATACAGTGCTTTAGCGTACTTGGAAAGCGGCACTCGTATTCGTAATAATCGTCCATTTCCAAAGAAAGGGCCTAGTTAACTCTATAAACTGTATCATAAATGAATACTTGGCATTGAAAGAGGCGTTGGAATTGTTAGCTTGGTCAACAAGTTTAGCAATATATATATATATATATATATATATAGACACACACACATAAACACATGTTGACGTGTGAATGGTTAACATTCGCCATCTTAAAATTTCAGTTTCAATTTTCCTGCCCAAAATCTGTGTAAGCTGATTGAGAGTTCCTGATTTCTTTCTCACTTTAGATGCTTGAAATATCTGTCTCACAGATGCATAGCCAACACGCACTTCTCGTGTTACGTGTTTTGACATTTTAGTTCAGCACATTTTCATGCTGTCAGTAAGCTTGCATATCACATTATAAGTATCCATTTCTACATTTTTTTGTGCCAGATTCCTCATTTTTTAAACATAAAAGCTGGTAATTAAGACACAACAAGCCGTGATAGATCTTTTCCACATTCTTCCAAATTTGTCCTGCGGCGTTATGCTGCATAATGTGTGAATCTAAAACAGTGTCGTTAAATAAATTATCAGGAAAATCTAACTAAGCAAATAGTAAAGGAATGTTTTTTTGCTTACCGTACATCTCAGTATAATCTTAGTAATTAACCAACTTAATGCACAAATTCTTGTTTTATAATAAGCTTATTATACGCCTTTACATGCTTCGAGCACTGTGTACTCATCATCAGGAGGTCAAAATTGTATTATACAGCAACTGGTATCATCACACCTATAGGTGGCAGTCCAGTGCACAGGTTGAGAGAGGAGTCCTTTCTCAGCCTGTGCACTGGAAGGCCACCAACAGGTGTGACGATACCAGATGCTGTATAATACAATTTTGACCTTCTGATGATGAGCACATGGTACACGAAACATGTAGAAGCGTATAATAAACTTATTATACACGTAAAACAAGAATTTGTTCATTAAGTTGGTTAATTACTAAGAGTAAAGGAATGTTCTGGCAATTCTGATGATCTCGAAACCTGTAGTACCTAGGAATTACACCGCTTTCATCTAACCGATCCTCACCGCTTGACCCTCCAACGTTAATGTAACTATCGTCCCATATCGTTGTGCTACTTCTGAGCGGCTGCATATCATGTGATTTAACTTTCAAAAGTATGTTTAAATTTCTCTTTACTTAATTTCGGGGAAAATTACGTTTCGAATCAGTAGGTCTAGGTGATACATGAAGTACTTCGTGAAGTACATCCTCTGTTTTTTTCCAACTTCCTTTATTATGTCTCCATACTTTTTTACCCATGCTTTCAGATACAAAAAATGTATTTACCACAAAGTGAAAGAGCATATTTTAGAATCACACAAAACAACTGGTGAAATTTACACCACGGTATGTTACAAAATTTTAAGGAGGTTGTAAAATAAAATAGAGCAAGCACTATTTGTCTGCTTTCTTAAATGTAATTTTGTCTTGTTTTCTTCCCTAGATATTTAAATTATAAGCTTGTTCAAATGATATTAGTACCTGCTATAACTCTGTTCATATTACTGGCCTTATTATTATTATTATTATTATTATTATAGGATATGGATGTCTCTTGTCACAGGCCTTTTCTTCCTGGTACTTCTCTTGAACCAGCGGTGAACCCCACTGCTCAGGCTCGAAACTTCACACTGCAGTACTTTCCGTATTATGTGTGATGTTCCAAGTATAGCTGTCTTTTTAGTGAATCTATCGAATGTTTTCCTGGTACAGTTTCCAAGTTTTTCCTTAAGCTTCTCGTTACTATTTCAGTGGCTCCAATTATTACTGGTACAATCGTATATTTCAGGTTCTGCATTCGTTTTATCTCTATACATAAGCTCTTGTATTTTAACTTCTTTTCCGCCTCCTTTTGCACAACATTTCTGTCTGCGGGTATTGCCACATCTATCAGTGTGCATGTTTTCTCTTTTTTGTTTTTAATTATTATATCTGGCTTATTTGCTGTAACTTCTCTGTCTGTGTGTTCTGCTTGATTCCACAACACTGTAACATCTCCGTCTTCACACACTGGCTTCGAAATGTGTGTACCATTATTATTATTATCATCATCATCATCATCATCATCATCGCACCTGATGTGTTCTAACACACTGACAAGTGTCCGTTCTAATTACAGCCACTTTTGGTGGTGTTTATTGCCGGATTTATATTTAATATCAGAATTGTTGCATAGTAGATGAAGATCTACAAACCTCTCCATTCCTACCCCACTCTTGCCTTTTAGCTGTGGGTCCTGTTAAGGTGAGTAACCCATGCTAAGGTTGAGGTAACCAACCCTTTCGGCAGCATGGGATACCGAGCAGAAAGAGCAAGGGGTCTGATGAACCTGATCATAAGGTTCTATCAGATAGGATAGGAGGGACGCTTGAGCTTGGTTACAACCCTCCTAGGAGAAGGATACTCCAAAATCAAATCAAGCGTAGACGATGCTCTGGAAGCTGTGGTGAAAGCATGTCATATAAGGGAGTAAACCCTGATAAAAATCCTGGCCCTTCTTGTTGAGGGTTTTACAAACGGCTAACCCCACAGCTAAGTAAAAATATACGGTTACGAATTTCTCGAAAGAGCATCGGAAGGAAGGGCTAACTGATGATGAATGGATTTGGAAAAGGAATATGAAAATTGGAACGTAGAATGTACGCCTATTTTGGTCAGGAGCACTAAAAGTGCTCCATAATAAATTGTCAAATTTAGACTTCGACGTAGTAGCGCTTCGGGAAACTCGGTTGGAAAGTGGTATTAAAAAATTTGATAAGTTTTCTTCCTTCAATAGTGGATTAGAAAGTAAAAAACATTAATTTGCGGTTTTTATGTAAGTGGAGAATTTTTAGAATAAGTCAAAGATTTCAAAGTTATCAATGAAAGAATATGCTGTTTGAGTTTAAAAGCTAAATGGTTTTCATGTACTCTGATAAATGTCCATGCACCAACAAATGAGAAACGGAAGAGATAAAAGAAGAATTTTACAATTTATCAGAACAAAATATAAATTAAATAGCTAGGTCGGACATTAAAATAATAGTTGGAGATTTTAACGCAAAAGTTGATAAAGAAATCGTATGCAAACCCACCATTGGCAATGGAAGTTTATATAATGAAACTAACGGCAATGGAATAAGAATGATTCAGTTTGCGATATCTAATGTATGCAGTACAACGTTTCCACATAAAGATATTCACAAAGAGACATAGTATTCAGCATAGGGCAGTACAGCGAACCAAATAGATCAGGTTTTAATTAGTAATAGATTCAGGAGTGTAATAACAGGCATCACAGCACTAAGGGGACCAGACATTGGATCAGATCACAATTTACTGAAGATAAATTTTAAAGTGAAATTAAGGGTAAAAACTGGAAATAAATATAATGAAAAAAAAATGGCGAATATTTTTCAAAATCCAAAGTGGAAACAAGAATATATTATAGGAATTAATAATAAGTTTGAAATACTGGAAAATTTGGACGACGAAGATAGTATTGACAATAATATTAATGAAAAACGGAAAAACATTAAAACAATAATCACCGAAACTAAACAGCAGCTTACAGAAAAGGATGAAGGTACAGAAATACTTAAAAATATACGGTACGATAAGGAATGCAAATTTGCAATATAAGAAATAAAGAAAGCAAAAGGAAAATGGTTGATAAAAGGAAGAAGGGAAAAGGAAGAGCAGAAGTATCACCATAAAAGAAAAGAAGCTCACAAAATAATTAGGAATAAGAAAAAGACATACATGGAAAATGTAACAGAATCAATAGAAGAAGATCAGAAGCATAATAACACAAGGAAAATGTATTAAAAATAAACCAATTGAAGAAAGGATAGCAACATAAATTTAGCATAATTGGGAACAAAAAAGGAGAATTGGCAATGAATAAAAAGGAGAAAGCAGAAATATGGAAAGAATATTTTGACAAATTACTGAACATAGAAGAACCAAGGGAATTAATTAAAAAGAAAAAAAGAAACTAGCCAAGTTGAAGTTGAAGTAGAAGAACTTATTATTGAAGATGTAAAAAAGGCAATAATAAACTTAAAATATAAAAAGGCGGCTGGAACTTATGGAATACGTCCGAATTGATAAAATACGGAGGAAATAAACTACTGAATAGAATGTATGAACTAGTAAGACAAATCTGGGAGGAGGAAAGGATACCTGAAGAATGGAAATAAACAATAATACAAGTTCCTATACACAAAAGAGGAGACAGAGATAGGTGTGAGAATTACAGAGGAAAAGCACTGGGAAATACAGCTTTCAAAATTTTGTCGAATACAATATTGGGAAAAATTAAACCATATATTGAAAAGTTATGGGGGACTATCAGAATGGATTTAGACATGGAAGATCTGTAATTTGCAACATATTTTCATTGAAAATAATAAACGAGGAACTTTGGGAGTATAATCAGAGTGTACAATATTTATTTATTGATTTTCAAAAGGCATATGACTCTATACATTGAGCTACACTATGGGAATGTATGAAAGAATTTAAACTTCCTACTAAATTGATAAATATGTGTAAAACATGTGCACAAAGGACAAGAAGTGCTGTTAGAATAGAACGAACATTGTCATTTTTTTAAAATAAAAGAGGCTTGAAACAGGGTGACCCTTTATCACCCATATTATTTAATTTGGCATTAAAAAAGTGACACAAAGTATAAAAATTGTCCCTAGTAGTATAAAGATTGGTAAAGAACAATTGAATGTAGTAGCATATGCAGGTGACATTGTATTAATTGGAAAAATGAACTAGAAACAAGAAAACTTTTTGTAGAAATGGAAAATATTGCCAGACAGTTTGGACTACAGATAAACCAAGAAAAGACAAAATATATGATAGTGGAAAGGAAAAAACAGTTTAAAGAAAAATAAAATAGGACATTTAAAAATAAAACGTTACAAATTTGAAAGAGTAGAAAATTTTAAATATTTAGGAGTTATACTTAATGAAGATATCAATAACCAAACAGACTTGCAAGAAAGAATAGAAAAGCTAACAAAACATATTTTATGCTACAAAAATTTTTAAAAATAAAAACATATCAAAGAACCTAAAATTAAGACTAAAGAACACAATAATAGACAAACCGTTAACATATGCATTAGAAACTTGGACACTAACAGAGATACATAGAAAGCAATTGAACATTTTTGAAAGGAAAGTGCATAGAAGAATTTCAGGCCCAGTATATGACAATGAAAAAGAAAATTGGAGGATATTAAACAATAAAGAAATTTATGCAAGTGTTAAAAACCTACTATAATAGAGACAAAATGTTAAATAGAGTACGTTTGTTTGGGTATGTACAGAGAATGGAAGAAAATAGAATTCCCAAAAGGGTATTATATATATATATTAATTTGGGAACAACAAGATTGAGAGATAGAACAAGAAATAGATGACAAGATGAGGTGAGAGAGGATGGAAGAATAGTTGGTGGAGAAGGATGGCAGGAAAAAGTTTACATAACAGAGAGGAATGAAAGAAGCTTCTGAGAACGGCAAGTAATCGTCGCATTCTGCACATGCCAAATGAATGAATGAATGAATGAATGAATGAATGGTTGCACAGTTTTGTTTATTTCAGCTTCCCGTTGTTTCTTTCTGTTTATGTACATAAGACACTGACAGATAAATTTAGCTGTGTTAATTTTGGCAGTAAAGGTAACGAACGAGGTCGACTGCATGAATTTTTAACTACTCTGCCTTACGCTAATCGCCAAGAAGTTCACATTCTAAAGACAAATTTAATGCTGATGAAATTTCATGTCACCCGAGTACTGAATATAAAGTCCTCTTTTAAGTACGAACTTCTCTTAAGTTAATTAAATGCCAGGTTAATTATTGGGGATTTTGTTTTTTCACGTCGTGTTATTTCGTTTCATGCGTAACGAATTTTTCATAACTCAATAAAAAGAAGCGTCAGTGAAGCCTATCAGAATCAACTCCATTTTGTTCTAGCAATGAAGAGCTTACTTCCTTATTTCATAAGTCCCGTACCCATTCACTTCACTGTAACCTGTTCCGTGTTGGCCCAGTTTCGGACAAGTTTAATGTATTCCGCTAATTACGTTTTAAGGTGAAACCCATAAAAAAGCTTGATCAACTCGGAAATACTTTAAGGATTTGCGTATTAAAAATGAGGTGGCAGAGATCTCTAAAGTTTTCTAATTTAAAATTCTGGTATAAATTTTGCGGGTAGTACACGCGCTAGTAAAATTTAAAATAAGAAGCATGCAATAACTTCCCCTCTCTGCCCAGTACATGTAATCAACTGAAATGAGCCACGCGGTGCAGTAGGAATAACTGATGAGCCGCGGTAGTTAGTTACCTACATCGAGACCGTAACATGAATCTCGTGGAAGCTGCGGGCTAGCTGTAACTGCTGACTGCGTGTGTTGCTCTTATATTGGTGTGTAATTACAGACATATTCAGAATTCAATAAAATATGATAGAAATGCGCCCTTTTATTACATATTTTTGCATTAATTACGTATAAACAGGTCTAGTGCACCATGTCATGGAAGTCTCCGGGTTCGGTAATGTGATACGACGACTGTGAATCACTGACACATGTATCGTGAGTGAAACGAAGAAACGGATCATTTCTTAGATCCATTTTCGATGTTCGTTTCCTTTCGTGTTGAAATCTTCATGTATGATAATGACTAAAGTCGATAGGTTGCTCTGTTTCTCACCAATCAATGTCGTCTAGGCACTGAAATGACATCAGTAGTCAATAGACTTTCCTTACGTTATATGTCGTATATTGCACTACAGATGGCAGTTTATTACACTTAATTTTCACTTTTACAGTAAAAAATTGTCACCCAAATTAATATATATTTATATAAATATTTGAAATTTTGATTGTATAGCGTCGCCCTATTAATTACAAATTAGAAATTATTTGCTACATAGCAAAAAGACAACAGATATGTATAATGAATCTGAAAGGATGATAAAGGAAAAGCACGACAGCACGAGAAGCTGAATGTATTAGCCCCGTTTTGATTGAACCATCGTACTCTGAGGAAGACAGAGTTAAGAAATCCTTGGATTATCATATACGTTTTACAGGTTGTCTGCAGTCTAGTGTCCATATTCGGAAGAAATGGTGATCGAGTAAGTTGCTGAGAAACCATAATAACTGTTAAGATCATATAATATTAATATTTGTCCAACGAGATGCAACACAAAGCAGTCTATTTATTATTCTGCAAGTTCACTCTACGTGTTTCGGGTGTCAACCACACCCATCATCAGGAGTACACAAAACTGTAACTACAGCCTCCGGTGCTAGTCACATTTTTTGCGCAGCTACCTCCCTCCAACGTGGCTAACTTGGCCACGTTGGAGGGAGGCAGCTGCACAGTATGACCAGTACCGGATGCTGTAGTTTCAGTTTTGTGTATTCCTGATGATGGGTGTAGTTGACACCCGAAACATGTAGAGTAAACTTGCAGAATAATAAATAGACTGCTTTGTGTTGCATCTCGTTGGACAATTATTAATATAGATCAGCGATGCACGGAACCATAAACGTAAAAAAGATCATATAATAGCTTTATTTTTCAGTTCAACGTGCTTCTGACATGTTACGCAGTTATTTAAAACAATTTAACTTCCGGAAATGGTTCATAATCTTGTGACCCTGTAAGGATAAAGCAGCCCAGTGTTACTGAAGCTGAACCTCTGTCCTTCCTCAACACAGAAGAAGTTTGGGGAGGGAAATTAGTCAATCGCTTCTGTTAGAAAGAACTTTCCTCGTTCTCTGGCCAACTGCAGCCAGTTAAACTATCTCTATGTATGAGCTTAGGATCGGTTTTTGTCAACGAGTGATGATAGACACATCATTTTATTTTCAAATTTTATATTAGGCTATTTCCTGTTGATAAAATTTGATGTATGGTGTGTCATCCGAAGTGACCTAGTTAGTGCAGGACTGAGAACTGATTTTTTCTAAAGGCCCAATCGAACAGATTGTCCCTATCTTTTCCTTTAACTGTGGGCTTAAAAAAAAAGATACAATTTTCGAAGCGTTGTGTTGGTTGTGTCTATTGGACTACGTCACGATCGAAAATTACATTAGATTTGTTCTTGTCTAGATAACGTCATACAATTATCGCACTGTAGTGATGTATATTAAAAGTAGCTGGAAGTGAAGTGGAATTTAAGGTTTAGAAAACCCCAACTAGATCACAAAAGGTCTTATGGATGTTTAAATGATTTTCACTTGTTAAATTAATCTGCCTGGGATGAGCAATGTTTTCAAGGAAGAAACTTAAAATCAGCCATGGTTTCTTATTCCAAAAAATTGTAATTACTTCTCGGGAGGGGGTTTCAGAACTTCCTTTGTGGCCAAGAATTTCGTGAGAATTGGCCGAACTTGGCCGTTAGTCTTAATTTAAATTGCACTTGCAAGAAACAGAAATTGTCTAATTACACAGACGAGAGGGCACAATGAAGTGCCAAGTATTAAACTTTAGTAGCCGAATATATTTCTGAAACAAATAGTAGTTCGAAAAAGGATGGAGCTTGACAGTGACTTACGATAAAATATTAACATGCTTTTGCGCAGATACAAACCATTGAGGGCACAAGACAGGCTGAAAAATACGTCCTGAAAAACGAACCGCTGTAACATATATTGTATCATACACTGACATGAGTTTGGTGTAGAAAACTGTGAGGTTGTTTCTGAGTGTTCGTAGAGGTTCCCTGGAGAAAGCTAAAGTGATATTGGCCAATAGAAAGGAATCGGATTCTTTGATACTAGGGAGAAAGGGAAATGGATTTTAGCTGGGAATCTCTGAGAAATATAGCAAGAATGGGGATGGGGGCGTGGGAAGCTAGGACTATTCACAGCGAATGGACGAGATGTCTCTCTTGAAGAAAATTCTCCCCTACGCTCTCTTTTATCTGAACCTAATTCTTTGTTATTTTCTAGCAGTCCGGCTTTCTTCCAGAATAGCTTTATAACGTTATCTGCAGTTTATTGAATCTAAGAATAAGTCATAGGAATGAAGTTTGTATAATCGCATTAAGTGTCGGTAACTTTGTTGTTATTATTCCAGCGACTCAGGGTTAGAAACATCCCCGGCTTTTCCTCATTCACTTCAGATGTACTGCGATGTATCATCAAAAATGGGCACTTTCATTTCCGTCTGGCTTATCACGTACTGTTCTTCCAAACCTTCACAATTGTTCTTCGCCTTGTACCTATTTACAGCAGTTCTGTTTCGTCAGCGTATTAAGCGGCAATTCATAATAATGTCATTTGCTGCCTGTAGTCCTTTGAGGTTAACTTATCTTCTCTATTTTCCCAATATTTGATTTTCTAAGAGAGCACATAACACATTTATTTTCTTGGGACATTAAACACTGCACTGTTTATTTTATTTTTCGTAGTGTTTTTAAAACACTTTTTATTTTTTCGTCTTTTCGTTCTTTCAGACCTAGTGCTCTCCGCTAACAGAAATGTTAATGACAGGCGTCATAGACCACGGAGGAGTAAGTCTGGTAGTGATAAACGTGATGTATACCACTAATAAATCGTCCGATTGCTGTTATATTTGCATGGCATAACGGAGTAAAAGCGCATACGTTTATCGGTCATTAGCCTATATTATTGTTGAACTTTAGACTGTGACTGAGATCTTCGTAGTTATAAATTACCAGGTTTTATCAAATTAGGACCGACTTGGCGACAGCAGGACGTAAAGTTTCACTCTCTGCGATTAAAAATGCATTAATTCTGTCTAAAATGAGGAAGAATTCCCACAGCAATCCATTGTATTATAATTCCAGCTCACACAAGTGTAACTGAGTAGCAGTTATGAGAGAAGGTTACTTTTTATAAAAACAGAAAAATTTTATCAAATACTTTTTGAAATGGTGTTTTTATTATGACACGCAATTTCGTGAAAAACGTACTGACTTTATTTACTGTCATGCTAGAAATTTATTCTGCCTTGAAGATGGAAAGAATATTCTTCTGCGAAATACTTCCGTTAGGCACAAGGTTTCGTAGCCCACAAGCCCACAATATGAACCCTCACCTCGCAGATTCTCAACACTTACAATTACTCTGGGAAAATTAAAAGTACAACAAAATTGTTGGGGCACATGAATATGAATTTCGGCTTAAGCGAACTTTATTAGGTATTCTGCATTCGGTAAATAGAGGTGAAAACACTGGATTGAAGTAGACAGTATAGCAGATACTGACAATACTTCAGAAATACGGATAAATCAGTTATGAAACAAGTATTACGTAAAATTCTCATTGACATTAGCCAGGAAGCTTGTTATATTGTTCAGTGTGTAAACAAAACTTACAATAAAGTCCATAAATGTATGGCGTGGAAGTTCTCATTGCCTCGGTCCGTACCAGCATTAAAGTCATGGAACACGGTGATTAAGTTTAGAGATTTTGACGTCTTGAAACAAAAGTTAACACTGTCAATTTCTTATTTCACAACATGTAACTTCTCACAATATGGAATTCTTTCCTGATGATTGTACAATTTCAGTTGTAAAAGCTGGATAATTAAATTGCTTGAAAATTTCTTGTAGTCCGCTTTTGATGTATGTATTTATGCACTCGTCTTTCATTATTGTTTGTAATACGTTGTTTAGTGGTCGTTACTCTTTGTTTAATTTTTGTTACGATATCGAATTACTTTTGAAACTCCGAAAAAAGAAAAAGGGGGCTGTGTTAATCTTGTTGAGTTCACATTTTTCTCTTGCTAGTGCACTTTATTTACGAGTAGTGATTATAAAGGGATATGAAGTTATTAAGGACATCATCATTCTTACAGTGTCTTCTGATCACATTTCTTTTTAAAACTGAATTCTGGGGTGTTGTAATATTACTTAAAAATGGTCGAACTATTACTGTTACTGGTTCTACTGGAACATCACTTCATTTCTTGAAAAACTAGTAACATCCACTCATTAACAGTACTTGTGTTTGCCTTCTTCGAGTTCAGAAGTCATCCGGTTCACGATTGATGCTTGAGTTATGTACTAATGATTTTTCAACTGCATAAGGCTTAATGGTGTCGAGTAGCACACTAATTGAAAATGATTCATTGGAAAGGATCTGAAAGGAAGCGGTCTTGTCCGTTGTTCGTGTACTGTCTCAGCTTTCAGCTGGTGAGGCTGGCATTGACCGTGAAACACATTAATCGAACTCGCCGGTCTCCAGACAGACCTCGAAATCCGGAACTCTCAGCTTCTAAGCAGTAATACTGCTCACTCTTCTGCCCTGCAAGGTGTAAACTACTCTTTCCAAATTGCAGCCAGGTTTAGGTGGCATGTAGTTTCCATAGTTCTATTTCTGGTCGGCATTACCCAAAATGTTCACGGCATCTCTTATGAATACCGCCACTCTACCTTAAAATAGATGATGATGTATTCCATTTTCGGCCATCTTACATTTAGTGATCATGCCTCATGTGCCAGTTATTCAAAATTTAACTTGCTGTTGATATCACATTTTTGTTGTTGTTGTTTTTAATCTCAAGCTGTACAAAGAATGCTACGTATGAAACGAAACTTTGTATGACGTTTTAGAAAATACAAAAGTATTGATTTATGCAATACGTAAGTTCTACCATTTTGTACCTTGAGTTTTAGGTGCATTTTTCCATTGAATTAATGGCTTAAGACTTTCATAAGCTCAAAGTCCACGTACTCGATATTGTATCCATGTTTATGTGCAAAGGAAGCTGCCCACCAGCTCTATGACATATACTTATAAGATATCGTGTGCAATCCACTTCATTTAGAATTATTTTCACCCTCTGAAATTTTGGACCTACTCTTACGTGTGCTGCCACCATCCACGTGATTGTTACCGCAAACTCCGCGCCAGGTGTTTCCACAGTTTAATAAACAAACAATGTATCTTCTCTCTATGCTCCAATGGCACCCTTGCTTATTTCCCCATTCTTTTGTTCGTGCCATATAATTAGCAAAAGTTCGTGACATGGAGTCCTAGTTGGGAACAGGCCATGACGGCAAAAATCCGCAAGTCTTGAATTATCTGTTATCTGAATGCGTAGGTGTACACAAGGCGGATGTTGGCGAAGAGTGGCTAGAGGGAAAATGGTACAGCCCACACCGTTGGGAGATAAAGTGGGGGCATCTAGCACCTGGGTTATGTGCAGTACTTAGTAGGAATGCAATGTACATACAAATTTATAGCACCATTCCATCATGCCTTTATACTGTTATTTGTTTCTCTACGACTGTCTTTTCACTCACTTCCCGCAATCTGTAAGAGTTTTTCCTTTTGCTACTCTTTTCTCTTTCTAAAACCGCGACAAAACTGCTACTTTTCTCACATGGCTTATAAATTTGGTTATTTGTACTTCCCTACATGACTTTAATGTAATACCTAGCCTTCTCTTGGCTCTTGTCACCAGGATGTCTTCATGCCATTCGTAAAATGGATAGGGGATTCCGAAAAAGATAGGCAGCTTCTTAATCTTCAGAATTACTATCTTCATACCTCTAAGCTTATTAGACAACAACCCTGTAGTGCCACCTTTTACCAGTTATTTTCTTACGAAGAGTTCCAATTCCTGAGATCCGAAGAACTCCAAGGGATTTACAGATCCGAAGTCTCTCTATTCCTTCGCTTGGTTACAATTAATTTGGTGACCCAGAGGAAACATTGTTCTTATTTCGTAAGGGCCAAGTATTTATATACCTGAATAATGAGTTACTGAAACCTGGCAGCATAAGGCAGTCTGCTACGTCACTGACACACGTGTTAGCAATTGATGCTGAGCGCAGTCGGTCCTTAAAGATAGTTGTGTTAACCTGAGTCCGAACGTACAAGACAGATAGCCTTGAATCTGGGTGGCTGTGAAGCAAAGTCCTCTTAATAGTGCACTGGCACTTTAGAGTTGAATTCTATGAAGATTTTCGCTTACAGAATTTCTTCGTTCTATAGTTAGGTAAAGGGAATAAGTAAATGGAAAATAAGGAGTGATATCTCTTTTTATCGCTTAGATTATCTCAGTTACAGTCATCATTGTGTTCGTAAACCACGGAATTTTCAGTGGAACATAAAATGTTTTTTTTATGTTGATGGAGTACTGAATGGATTGGAATGTTGTTAAAGTAGTGACGTATGCTGCTCATGTTGTAATTGGAATTCAGTTTCCGATTTGACCCGCGGGTTAATTAATAGAGAGGTAAATTTTCGCTGATGATATGGCCAGATTTGTGCTCGATCCTGAGTCAGGTTTATCAAAACCACCCTAATAAATTTGCCCACTAACTAATACGCGTTTGTGGCATCTTGTCATTTCTTTCTATGCCATCACTCACCTTCTTGCGCACCCCATTTTCCTCTCAGCAACACAACAGCTTCTATTGTACATATTCTAGGGCTCTTGTGTAACTGTAAATAATTTTTTGCAGTAACGACGAACGTGCCTTACATGTCGAAACATACTGTTTAACATTTATGAACTGTTCAAATGATAATATTATTAGTTATTATATAGCGCATGGTGACAATTTCTTGCCGACACTTTGGGGGAGCTTGCTGTCTCCATCTTCAGGACGACTGAATTAGTTTCACGTGGATGGTGCAATGTTTGTCAAAAACAAAATCAAAGTCTCGTTTCAGCTGACGGTCAAGTCTACCCCTTTGTCAGAACCACAGATTTGTCTCATGTACCGTGTTTTGAGATTCGGTGCTAGTCTCTATGCTACGTATAATTACAATTTCGTGAAATATGCAGCACAGATATTGCCTCTGCCAGTCCAGGTAGCAGAACATGCTGTACCTTACCTAGCTTTCAGCTACAACAGCAGCTGAGACACTACGCTTGACTGTCGCCAAATTTAAGCCTCATGTTCTTTGTGCCTGAAGTTACCGGGCAACTAACTAACCAACCAACCAACCGACCAACCAACCAACCACCCACCCACGCAGTCACCTTTACACGAAGGGCTGATCGGGATCCCTTCTTCTGGGTGCGAAACATATCGCTGGCCTGTGACTGTGGAATCTTACAATTAGAGCATAACGGGGTTTTGTTTGCGCTGACTGATATCTGTTCTCGGCTGAGGGCCCGGACGCGATTGTATCATTTTGAGTACTTCTGCTACAAATGACAATATATCTTAGCGGGGAAAATTTTGTTAGTTGGGTGTCTGGGATTTGAAATCACAGTGACTCAGTCGCGTTGGCCGGAGTGACTAGGAGAAGTTCGAGTGTGAAGGATGCAAGGATTGTGGCCAATCAGTTTTACAGTCATGGAAGAATGGAGAGGGGGCTTGTACTGCGATAGCAGGAAATGAGAATTCGAAGCGAGAACATCAGGGTAACAAACGTCCCTTTTCAGATACATAAACTCTCCTCCGAAACGTCGGGACAGACTTACAATCTTAAAGGTTATAATAATTCAGAAGGCTATCATTTGAATAACGTTCGCCGTGAAAGCCATAAACCCGGTATCTGTGAAGTATGTTCGCAATTAGTTGTGTAGTCTAAATTTTTTGTACACTGAAGGTTATTTGAAACCTGGATCACGAGTACTGGGCGCTACATATGAAACAAGGGATGAGATCTGTTGTACAGGTTATACCATCAAACTTGTCGTATTATTTGAATTTATAATTGCATCTGCATTATGTTTGTTAGTCTGATATCCGGTTTTGCCATTGTCGGATCTGCGAATGAAAATAAGATATGTCGTGTCCCATTGAATAAATGCTGACTGTGAGTTCCGGAATCTGTGGATTGAAGCTCCGGTAATATGGCTGACTACTTTATAATTCATAAGCCACTGGCCAGTATCACGGTCCAGTCGGTCCAGTGCCACTCACATTGCATAATGGATGCGACCCCTTGCACTACAATAAACCAAGTAGTTTCTCCTACCCTGTCTTCTTCAGGAATCTTGTTAATTCATTTCCAAGATGAGGAAGACGTGTTTATGTTTTGCAGGCAGTTGCTTCTCCTATAAAGGAAGCTGCCACCGGGTAACAACCCAATTGCAGTAAATAAGTATTATTATTATTATTATAATTGATTGAGACAAGAGGTATAAAAAAAATTCTTTCCACTGATACGAATGTTCGGGAATAATTAATGGCTCGATTTTTCCTACAACAGGATGTTTTATTGCACGCGTGTATCGTTAAAGGAATTGTCATAGCATCCGCGATAATCAGGCTCCTAGGTGGAAGGTCAGTGTATTTTTGACATTGCTCCTTATGTTACGAGGAATTTATTTTTTGTCTGTGGAGATTAAAAAATGGGAGCCCGATATTTACAGCGACGGGATCCTTAAATCCGTGCCAAGTTGGGACAAGGAAATTTTTCTCGCATAACATGTAAAGTAATGATACCTCAGTAGGATTTATGAAACTACTTGCATTCAAAGTTCTAATGACTTCTCATTTAATTTTTATGAACTGTTGGAGAATACTTATTAAAAATTCCTCGTATTATAAGACAGAACTCTTTGAAGTTAAGTTACAGTCTTCTAAGACATGTTGCCGTGCGGTTTGGTAATTAGAAACGTTTCATCGGTACTTGCTGCCTCCGCTAATGACGTCACTCGTCGATAATAGGCGAGTGAGTCCCACATGCAGAACAAAAACATGGCGAATCGTGCCCTGGAAGAGGTGTCACCGCACTGAAACGGAAAGCGCCAGCCCTTAGCTCGGTGTGGTTCGTATATTACACCTTGCTACCTGCTAGCCACCCTTCTGCATGCAAATATACGTAATTGATTAACTGTCACGGGGTTGTATGAAGACTTACTGCATATGTAACACGGATTGTTCACCAGTCAAACGTTTGGGAAACGTTTGACTGGTGTACAGTCAAAGCAGCCAAGGTGTATTCCAGTTACTAGTCCGCAGTTTGCCTGGAGGGACTGAAAAAAAAACACAGAATAAGGTTTAGGTATTCTGGGATGACGCCGTGTCGATTGGTGAAGAGGTGCCGCAGTTTCTGAGGGCTTGCAGACTCCGTATTTCAGGTGTATATAGTCGAAGAATCATCTCCTTGGAATTTGTTTACCCTGAAGATGGTAGTATGACGCTCCTCCGAAATCTCCGTGACTGTTTATTATTCCACACGTCGTTCTGTCCCAGAGCATATTAATATTCATGAACACTTCCGTGAGAACCTCAGATCCCGAAACAATAAGCAGTTTCAGTTACGGTAAGCAGTGTTCCGGAAACAAGACAACCCGGTCAATTATTGAGCAGCTTGCTGAGTGTTGTACATGACTAAGTTCGGTACATCACTATTTGCCGTTAAACACGGAACAAAAATTAGCATTGCGAGTCCAGTAAATGTTTCTGTCACCATCATTATCATTATCCTCATCATTTATCATTATCATCTCCATACAAGAGGAGGCCTAGGCCTTCGGTGTTTGTCATCACATATTTTAAACTGGTAAATATACTAAGTAAAGGTAAAGCAGTCCCATTACAGGCCTGGACAGGCCCAGATGATTCCAGGAAGTTAAGTTTCCCAGATTTCGTGACAACGGCACAGGATGGTGGTAGGTTGTCAGCCTTACGCACCGGCCGTCTTTACCCCCAGGAAATACTCCTGGTACTCATTTCTGTTGGAGACTGAGTCGACCCCAGGGCCGTAGTGCGATCGGAAGGATTTTATGTCAATGAAAAATTCACTGACACCAGCTGGGATCGAACCAGCGACCTTCCGATTTGCAGCACAACACCCGTAACTACTGTGCTACCGCGGTAAATATACTACCTATTAAAATTAAATGGATGGCAGAAGAAATGACCCCGTCCGTCTGTCCGTCTGTACTCACCAAGTAACTCGAGAACCGCTTGACGGATTTTCACGAGATTTTATATTGTTTGGGAGTTCAACTGAAAATGTGCGATCCTTTCAAATGATGATTAAAGTCGGACAACATTGGTGGACGCTTTAAATATGGACCTCCATGATTTCTGAGCGGAAAAAAAATTGTGCGCAGAAATAGAGATCATATTTATGCCCCACTCTTCTTTTTCAGTAAGTCTTAGGCTTTAGAGGTAATTAAACAAAAATGGCTGAAAATTTCAAAATTATTACGCTTGGTTTTGCCTAAATTGTCTTACTTTTTATTTAAAGCAGCTAGTACCTGGGTCTGCCACAGATCATCGGCTACCTCTTGTCAACATTAATGATAATGATATACTTGTTAACTGAAATTGGGTTGACATCCGGTGGCAGTAGTGCAGTACACATTTACATGCAAACAATAATAGAACAACACAATTAACAACAAGAACAACACAATTAACTACCTAATTGGAAAGGATGCGGGCCGTGCCCCGTCTTTGCGAGTTATACCCTGCCATTTGTTTTACAGCTGAGGAAAAAGCACGGAAAAACCTCAGACAGGATAGCCGAAAAGTGCCAGTTGGCACGATGAAAACAGAATATACAGAGTAGAACATACATAACAATAAGAATACATAAACATAATAATAAAAATACATAATTCGTAAGTTATTTCACAAAATTAAATAAAATATTCTTTTATTTCGAAAAAAAATAGTGTCTTTGTTTGTTAGCCAAGCTGCGTATAAGTGGAGCTGTAGGTTTTCCCCAATACACAAATTCATGGCGTGCAGAGGGACAAATTTATGTTAAAAGAATATTAAATACGGTTGTATAAAATCACATTAAAATTAATTAAGTTTGTGCTACGCGATACCGAAGGCTCAAGAGTGCTAAGACAATAGACAGCTATTGGACCGGAAGTACTATGTGCAGAATTTCCATAAAAAGTATCCATGTGTACTATTTAAAATTTAAATAACTATTGAATTCAGTATCAAAAACAAATAATGCAAATCTATTTTAGGCGTAGATTGAAATCAGCTCCATCTGTAGGTAGACAAACTTGCGACCTGCATCTAATCTTCTTCCATACGAGCCCGTCTTACCTTAATGACTTTCAGCTAAATAATATTAAAAATGTCAGCGCTTTCTTCAAGAAAACACACCATTTTTTAAACACATTCCATTTAAGATGTTTAGGAAATTAATATCTATTGCATTGTGGGAAACAAATCAAAATCTTCATTGAAGCAGATAGTTCATATAGCTCTTAAAATGAACTAAGGAGGGGACCACAAATTTTCCAGAAGTGAAGAAGCCAACTTAAAATTTTAGTCTTTAGAAGGGTGACATGAAGGAAATTTTTGGAGTGAAGAGAATTTTTTTTTTGCTTTTTGTTGACCGTGCGTCTCAGTATAATCTTAGCAACTGACCAACTTAGTGCACACATTCTTGTTTTATAATAAGTTTATTATATTCCTCTACATATTTCGAAAACTATTGTGGTAGAAAAATGTACAGGAGTATAATAAACTTACTATAAAACAAGAATTTTTGCACTAATTTGGTCTTTAACTAAGATGAAAGGCCATAGTTTTGGAATTACCTGTGAACTTCACTATTATCTGGAGCTTTATGTTCAGTGCATGTCAAAGTACATGTTTTGTTCTTATGAAAGAAACTGCAATAATTATGCTGAATAATTAGGCACCGAGAGATGGAAATGTGCTCGGAATCTTTGAAAGAAGAATATTAAGAATAATGTAAGGTCCTGTTAACGATAATGGTGCAAGTACATGGAGAACATTTTACAATGAGCTTTATGCGTTCTACGATGAACTAGACATAGAGTGGTAAAAATAGGAATGTTGAGGTGGCTGGGCCACCTGTTTAGATTGCAAAAAATGGGTCCTCGCAGAAAACCTATTCGTCTTAAACCAGAAAGCACTCGATGTGTAGGAAAATCTAAGTTGTTTTAAAAGTAGTTTGGTTCAGTTGAGGAAGACCTAAAGACCATGGGCGTGAGGAACTGGAGAACTAAGTTACCGGACCGAGAACAGTGGAGGACAGAGGACTGTAAAGCCAGAATAATAATAATAATAATAATAATAATAATAATAATTAAGCGCCTCTGTAGTATAAGTGTAGTCGCCCTGACGACCGGATGCCCGGTATTTTTGTATATCTGCTGTAAAGAAGTCTGTAGCTTTTAAAAAATATGTGCCATTGTATTGATTGCCTTGGGCCAAAGGCAGTATTGTTCAAACAAAGACGAAAGAAACACATAATGAGATTAAAAACTGTGCCCTTGAATTATTGAATTTCAGGGACTGAAGGGAGGCTCTGCCTTTGGAAAAAAGAAAATTGCACCCTGCAGCGCAGCCGAGTAGCCGTCATTAATTATGTGAAGGTTGTCCTAATATTTTAGTCATAAACCAGTTAATATAAACCGGACATCTTTCAATGGCTGATGTAGGTTCAGTGTATATCGTACGATGTTTGGGCTGTTATCTCTAATCTAATCCTCAGGCGTTTCGTTGCAATTATACCGACATATTTGTGCATGGTATGTTATTTAGTGTAGTAATCCTGGTTTCGGTTCCCAACCAAATGTTCCCCAATCTGTCAGCACGAAATGTAAACTGCAGACGACATTACAGTCGACACCCGGAAAGTCATGTATAGGATGGGCGAGAAGTCGCCGTACATCAAGCAATGTGAAAACATAATCAATCAAAATTAATCTGAATCACTGACGTACTTCTTGGTTACACGTCCAGTGGATCCGCGGATGCGCGTCCGTGTTGTCTGTGACATGCGTCAGAGCATTTGTGGATTAATGGTGCGAAAGGCCACCAACCGCTCCGCAGTCGAGTAACTGTTTCTGTCAACCTTACCTACAAGACAACTAAATTCCTTTTTTACTGTTTCCAAACTGTCCTTGTACATTTTAGTGTGCATTGTGTTGTGTACACTTGAATTGATATTAAGTACTTATTGTTTGGGTGTACGGCGAATTATCGGTCATTCTCTATATCGTACGTACTGCAAACATTGGAAGGCTCAACATAACATTCGCAACAAGTAAATTTGGATGTTAATTAATAAAAAATCTTGACATGACTTTAATAGTCACTTACTCTGTACGCATCTTATTTTAGTCCATGGTTCTGCAGTTACAGTGCCTGAAAGTAAATAAATTTTCCAGTATGTCCCATTCAAATTTTCGCCTTGTGTTTTAAGCGGGGTGCAGTAGACATGGAGGCTTGTGTAGCTATTGCTTTGAATCAAAGATTGAAGGATGAATCGGTTTTTTTAACTTGTTTCATACTCAGATACTTTTTGTGTTGTACTTTTAGCCGGCTCTCGTGTTGGTAAGTGAATTAAAACCAGGCCCACTGTGCAAGACGGTTCCCTAGAAAACTGAATAATTTGCTAGGTAAATAGCGTAGCGAAAATAAAGATTTTAAGCGCTAGAGGCTGCATCTTATTTCAGTCTTTTAATCGGAAGGCAGGTTTTAGACGTTCTTAGATGTATCTGTAACTAACTAAATAAGTAAGTACGTAAATAACTAAATGGAGTAGAGTCCTTGTTGGCACACAATTTCGGAGTTAGTCAAGAAATTCCTTTCTTTTTATGGAAACCGAAGTTTCGTCACCGTGATCTGAACATCCCGTCACTTGTCTAAATCCTGAACCAGATACATTCAGTACACACCTCCCCCAACCTATTGACTGAAATTCTATTCTAATATTATCTTCCCGTCTACGGCAGGGTCTTTTTAAGTATTTTCTTTTGTTTGGGTTTCCGCACCAAATCTCTACATGCACCTTCTCTCCCGCAATAGTGTCACCTGCCCCAATCCTTTCGTTCTTCTTGATTTGATCAGCAGAGTAATGCTGGATGAGGAGCTCATTATTTAGTCTCTTCCATTTCTCTGTTATTTCTTCCCTCGCAGGTGGTAATACGTTTTTCAGCATCCTATTCACTGGCACCGCCAACATATATTTCTCCTCCAGTGCGAGAAAGGGAATAGGGAATAGTGTGTCGAAAGATATCAGAATTTGTTGGGGAGCTAGTACATTTCAACTAAGCTATAGGGTTTCACGTCTGGTTTTGTGTTACGTCGTGTTCCATCTGTTCGACATTTCAAAGAGAGAGCGCAGGCGTATGTGCTTGTGTCTTTTCGTCTAGATTGGGGAGAGCATGTTGAAGGCGGCCCATAATTTTGCTAGGAAGTCGTTGCAACGGTAAAGGAAAATAAGACTTTTAATGGAGTGCGGAATTACATTTCATGCACCACGTGATAAATTGATTTGCATAATCCATTGTGAAGATAAAAGGTCTGTGTACGTGTTTCCGAGGCCCGAAACTTAACAATTCCCAGAGGCGAAACTCATCATGACAGTAGCTTCGTATTTGTAGGCGTAATTCTATGAAGTAACAGAAATACATTGTACTTACAACCAGTCGGTATTCTACATTATTTTATGCGTAAATTACCTTCGTGATTTCTTGTTATAACATTAAACGAACTTTGAATCTCATCGTTGCACCGTGCATTTCGTAAAATCACTTTAACTATTAACCAACAAATGCATCTATATAACTTTCATTTAAAACACTTTAAACTCAAATAGCTATTTTGACATTATACTCAAGAAGTATATTTTATTTACAGATATGCTGCCACAACACCTTGTTTACAAAATCGAACTAAATCGTGAATATGTGATAACTTTAGCAAGGAACCACGAACCTCCCTGACGATGATCTCAAAAGATCGAAACATGTAGGAGTGGTTTTAAGTGTTTTAAAGTGTTTTAAGTGAAAGTTATACAGGTGCATTTGTTGGTTAATAGTTGAAGTGATTAAACGAACTACTTTGTACACGCATGAATACACCCCGAGATAAATGGTTCCCTGTCTCGTCACTTACATTCGAGCATTAAGCGTCTGTTGTCCAGGAAGTTTTCTGATTCTTATTTTATTATGTTTTATATTTTTTATTTACCGAATCCAAACATCAAAACAATTGACGTATATTAAAAAATGATTTCTAAATTTTATGTACTGTCATAAATAAAAAAAATTTTTGAGCGGATATTGTAACACATTGTGGTTTTATGAAACATATTGCACTAAATGTTGTGTAATGGTGGTGAAGTAATTTTCGTAGAGTTTTGAGGTTCTATGATATTGTCAGTGGCTTCAAGATAAAATTATGATCTCTAGCAGGAAGTGTGTCATAATTTCGGTATATTCTTGAACTGAAAGTCACTTGCGGTGCTATTACAGGATACTTTAATTATATACCAGTGCAAGACATTTCTCATTTTAACGTATCCCTAATATATTGGAATTATGGATATAAATATTAATTTAAACTCCTTTCGACCATCCCATCGATTAAATCAGCACAATTACTAACCGGGTATTTGTTCTTTTGGGGTAAGGCGCCGCGTCACTGCTTGACTGATGCACGACGTCCGTCATCTTAAATGTACGGATGTCCATTGAAAATGAGAAAAATGCGCTGTCTCGAAACATCTGGTAAAATCATCCAGTGACGCGGCGCCCCATCGCTGATGGAGTAACTCGACTGATCGAACGCGAAAGGCTAAAATCTCATTACCACTCCCTTTTCAAAGATTAAGATTAACCTGAATCATATTCATAGATCCAATTTGTACCGCGCAGTAAACATATTCCACCTTGACTATACATCCCACAATTTTATGTTGTAGAGGGAAATACTGTTAGTTCGGAGAATCACACCCTGCACAAAAATGCGCTGTGCACAAGACGTCGTATTTTTTAATGTCAAATTTACTATGGCAAATGACGTAACCATGAGACTTCAAAGGGTTAAGTTTATAGTCCATCTGTGCGTCTGTGTGTGTTTTTGTGTTCGTGGATCAGTGTTTTGCATTCCCGGTCTTAGTCCAGTTCGTTATTTATTTATTTATATACTTGTAGTGTATGATAATTTGAACGATAGCTTGTTTGATTTCTTTCCTGTAACACAACTTACAGTCATTAATCTTGTCTCATTCAAGCCATACAATGGGCCATGTGTCTCTTATTGCACATACATACCTTCTACTGTATCATGAGTCGTGACTCCCTTGTCTCCCAAAGATTGTTATCATTGAAAATGGTCAGTGCACCAACATACGAGAAACACTCTCCGTTTTCTTATCGTACAGGTACCACTACAGTGGCCATTGACTCCTACCCCTAGGTTTGCATGGTGCGAATATCAACGCTATGCAGTGGACATGCTAGGAATATTTTTAAGTTCTTAAGCTTTCGCCGTGTTCTAAATGTAATTTATTCCTTTTTGGG
>Ga0123355_10003192_pt1 | contig 23418 bp, 24 predicted proteins | sample TergutEmb28metaG_3_FD_89872 | JGI IMG/M metagenome (GOLD analysis project Ga0123355, IMG submission 89872) | Embiratermes neotenicus P1 segment gut microbial communities from Petit-Saut dam, French Guiana - Emb289 P1 | ecosystem: Host-associated > Arthropoda: Insects > Digestive system > Gut ... | reverse complement strand
GGAGAACGATTGTAGTAACACTGGATGGACTGTTCCGAGTCAAACTGAAAACTGCTGACTACCCACACCATTCGCCTCTTTCCCCTTCACTTCTCCTCCCGTGCGTCACCGTGTGCCATCAGACTCCGTTTCCACTCTACCACATATGTAAGATCCGTCGATACCGACAAATCCTTACAGCAATATGTTGCGTTTATGTAACTGGTATGTTTATTTCTTATTCATTTTACACATAAAACAAACATAAACGTTTGCAAAATTGTTGCTTATAAACTTAAACATACATCAGGATTAAAGAGAAAGTATTCTCTCTAGCTGCATTAGATTCTAAGTGGGCAATTACTGTAGTGGGTTCAAAGATTAAATTTTTATGTAGAAAGTTGATCGTAATGAACTTCAAAATTTTTTGAGATCCGAGGTTTCCATGGAGGCGAAAATGAGGTCCATAACTCTATTAAAGTTTTATTGTTTCGATTCATATGACGTGGACAAGAAAACTCAGGGAATTACGAATTCTCAGGGCAACGAGGATCTGTGGCAGTAAACAGCACTATGAGGAATGCCATCCTCTGGTATGTATCATTCCATAAGACGTCGCATCACAGGAGACGGGTGTCGAACAACAAAATCTCTGTAACTGATTTGACAAAGAGTGGTGTTGTAGAATCCTCAAATACGGTCGTGCGTATTCAGATCTCTAAATTACTTTTAGCTAAAGATGAGCCGTGAGTTTTACTCATGTACATCATTCCTGAGTGCTGCGTTGTGACCACCACCGATCCACATTAGAATAGTGAAGACAAGACTGTCTCTTACCGTAGTCCGATCCATGAGTGTGCCTGTCCAACGTGTCCCCACAGTGACCACAGATAAGACAGTGATCACGGATAAAACCTGTCAGTGACTGCAGTAAATGGTTGTGGTTGTTTAGGCATGGCAAATATGGATCTTAGTTTAGATGACATAATTCAAAAGAAGTTTTCGAAGACTGCAAACATTCGGGGAAGGGGAAGGTACGTGAAATTATGCCGCACTTGTAAAAAATGTTTGTTGTTTACGGAGATGTCAAATTTGCTTTGTGTAAATTGTCATCTGTTTGGTGTACACTTTCACCTTTCGCAAAGTCTTGTGTATAGATGTACCATAGAGGAAATTATTTCTGTATGAAAGAGTAACTTACGTACTGTAATTTGGGTCTGTAGTGTGGAGAACGTAACTTATTCAATTTGCACAGGACACAGCTCAAGAGGGTAGAGTCTGGTGGTCGTGGCCAGAGTCTTACTACTATAAACCATGTCAACAGAAGAGGTGGTCTTCAGGGACGACGGAGGGGTAACGTAATAGGATCTGTGGGCGATGCTCGACTGCGAATAATACAGAAGAATCGTCAGAAACTTACAGATGCTAGGGATAAGTTGGCTGAAATTGCCAAGCAAACCGATGCTCGTTTGAAATTGGACAAGCTGCGAGAAAACAGGGTAAAGTTGATAGACAATATATGTTACATATAAAAATGAGAATTTCAATTTTATTACGATTTCTAAGAAACGTAATGTTACAGGCTTCCTGATATAGTGAAATGTGCTCTTTGCATTGCAGTAGAAAGTGTAAGTACAGCTTAAGAAACTATGAACTTTAGTTTTAAAAATATAAAATGAAGTACTGTATATTACACTTTGGTAAATGCAAGCAAGCAAATGTAATTGTGATCTTCTTATATGTGATGTGTTACTGAGTTTCATGCTCTGTCAGTTTGTTTATGTGTCACTATCTCAAGGAAATACAATATTTGTATACAGTATAAAATATGTGTTTCAGGGTATTACAATTTCTAATTTATCTCGTGTTGGAGCTGGCATAACAAGGCGTACCAGCCGAAATGGCCAAATCAGTTTAAGCACCAATAAGAGACAAACTCCACGTAATGGAAATAAAATGCTGGACCGCACAGTCACTTCTGGTGAGCGAGGATTTGGAATGGCAGTCTCAAAAATGGCTGTTGACATTGATACTGGAAAAGGTATCATGGCATACACTTTTGGATTTTGTTTGTCTAGTGGTTTTGCTTTCTTGTAATTGCAATGTCTGTATTTATGTATACAAATTATATTTCAGTAAATCTGATACCAGCAGTATCAACAGTCTTGAGACGTACAGTGAGTAATGATAGAACATCCCTTCCTCTACCACCGTTATTTGCTCCTCCTATGCAGCGACGGAGCCTTTATACATGGGTGAATCCAATGCCTCAAGATTCACCACCCTCAATGGATGAGTATGATTCCGTGTCGCGAAACACAGTACGAGCCCCCATTCTGCATGATTCTGTGTTGACTACTGTTGCAAGACGAGGGCCAGTTCAACCTACAAGCCTCAAGATAATAGCTAGGAATGTACCACAGCCGGTAAATTTATGTGACTTTATAGAATATTTAATGTGATACTTGCCATTTCCTTTTTACCCATTTGTCTCCTTGCTTCTTATTTTTAGAAGCATGGACCAACATTGCTGTCTGAGAGGGAGGAATGGAATTATGGAGCTCAGTCAGTGAAACATGGGAATGTCACTCCTATTTCACGGTATGTATGTCATGTGAAAGGTGTAGCTTGCCCTTAATTAATGCACGGTTCACCATGAGCAGCTAGGAGTTCATCAGCTAGTCATGGTATTCCCAGTATTTTATGGAACTCAATAACATCTTCACAAGAGCTCACCATTGATCCCTTTCTTGAGCTAGGTGAATCCTATCCTCCCCTCCCATCTTGTATCCTTAAGGTTCATTTCAATATTATTTTCCTTACTGTGCCTAGGTCTTCCAAGTGATCTCTAATGCCTTCCTAGCAAAATCGTGCTTAGGAAATAGAGGTATAATTGAAGAATAATATTAAAAAGTATCTTAGAATAATATACTGTGCAATGCTGGACCAGATTTGACTGGCATGATATTAGGGTTCAGTGGCAGACATTTGTGTGTGTATAGTGAGAGACCTTCATGTTTTATTCAAGCAGGTAATTTTTCATCAGCTCAGTAACCATCAACTTGATTTCAAGACTTCATCGTGGAGTTAATCTCATTATATTGACCAAATCTGAGGTGTGTAACATCAGTTTCTGGGGAGTCTCTTGCTTTATTTATTTTTACTTTGTGAGCTGAGGAAATTAATATAGAAATTAAGGAGCTATTTGTGGTAAGAAAATGGTCATTACCCATCATATGCTATTCCAACAGTGTCCTAGAGGGACAATACAAAACTCGTTCAGGAGAGCCATACAGTGTGGTTGAGATTCCAAACTGGGGTTTTTTTTAACTTGCCCTGACATCCAGTTTTTTTTCCTCTAGTGATATAAAATGTGTACCTATCATTTTGATCCAGCATTGAACCCGAAGACTCTGATGAAGACTTGTCTCCCTGGAGGCAAGGCACTCTTGCCAGTAGTACAGGTGTGTTAGCTGGAAGAATGAGTTCTGAACTCAAAGCTCGACTGGACACACCTGTTGTTACTCCTCGCACCATGGGCATTCTTTCAGCTGGTTCAAAATCTTCTAGCAGCACTACACCATCTACACCGACTGGCCATAGGATTGTGGTGTCAAACCTGCAGACCAGTGTCACACATGAGGATATTCGGGTAAATTTTCTGTTGTCAGCTGCATGGAATACCATTCCTGATTTTCAAATTAAGAAAGGTATCTTGGTAAACATAAAAGGGAAGGTAGTCTTTGGGAAAAGTATCAATGCTTACTGTACCCATCTATGAATATATGTATAGGAAAAACATATGATATTGAAACTAACAAATGCATGTATAAAGTATATTATATACACTATGTACCTCATACATGTTTTGGGCACTCATGTGGCCATCTTCAGTGAGGTGTTTGTAAGCATATGTAGTGTTTGCTTGTTGAGCATTAATCAATTTTAAATTATCCATAACCATGCACAGAGCAGCTATATATGATATCAAAACTAACAAATGTGCATAACTGTATGAAAGTATATTATACACACTGTATACCTCCTATACGTTTAGGTCACTCATGTGGCCATCTTCAGCGAGATGTTCTAAGCATATGTAGTCATTGCTTGTTGAGCATAAATAAATTTTAAATGATCCAAAACCATGCTTTGGGGAATTAGATATATCAGAACCAACAAATGCATGTTAAGTGTATGAAAGTATATTAAACACACCAAGTACCTCCTACATGTGTTGGCCACTCATGTGGCCATTCTGTAGGAGGTGTACAGGAATTTCGTCGTCAGTGACTTAACTTGCAGGATATGTAAGCATGCTGTGTTTGTTTCAGTTGCATGATTGTAAGTTGGTAAGTGTTTATTTTTCATAATCACCAGTTTATTTAGTTTGGTATTCAGATCTTGTCTCTGAGGCAGAGCTTAAATCTTCATTTTATTGTGCTGAACTTCAAATTTAAGTGTATTAGTTACAAATTACATAACTCTACAAACAAAGTTTATTAAACTGGGGATATAGTAGTGGATAGGAATAAAATTCCACAGAGTGTTTTGGAAATAAATGCATCAAACAAAAGGTCATTAAGAGGCAAAGGACGGGATGGAGAAACCAAAAGATGGAAGATACATAAAGGGGACCACGGCATTAATGGACATAGGTGTGGATACAGAAGAATGGAGGAGGATTTTCTACAAGATGGTCTGGAATATTCTATAGACACTTCCATACCTCAGCTCATAATTTGATAACGTATCTCTTAGCTACTTTACACAAGTTACCCTGAAGACATTTTTATATTTTAAGTATTTGTATTAATAATACGTAAAATTCTTACATATTTTTAGGAGCTCTTTGAAGACATAGGTCCATTGGTGACTTCGCGTTTGGTTCGACCAGGAACAGCAGAGGTGGTATACCAGCTACATAAAGATGCTGTGAAAGCTGTTGATGTTTACCACAATCGACAGCTTGATGGGCAGCCCATGAAATGTATGCTGGTGAACTCCAGGCCACCATCAATACCTGGTGCTGCAAGGAATTCAGTGAGGTAACTGATAACCAAGTGTATATTCAGGCCATGTGCAGTGTCTGTAGCTGTTGAGATGGGTAGCTCCTTGTTCTGAGGGGCGATGTGGACATGTTTACTTGCATATTACTTTGTACTCTTTTTCTGCGCTCTCTGTCACATTCTGTATTCGTCTTTCCCCCCCCCTTTTCTTTTCTTCTTCTTCCTTGTTAACTGGGTTGCCTTTGAATGCTGAGGGTCTACTGTATCATCTCCTTAGTCAGCATACCATTCTCATCTGTGGGTTTGACATGTGTTCGTGTGTGGCTGACATCCTTTCTTCTAGTGCTAAATTTTTTGTAGTTATTGTTATTAACACCCTGTAGATTTATTGAACCCCAAGCACTTTCATAATCAAGCCATTATGAATAATAACAAATATATCTCTGATTATAATAAAATTAATCATGTATCTTACTAATTGATTATGACAAAATATTTAGTATTATTGTAAAATTGAGATTTTTAGTTAGTTTTAACCTTATTGTTTATCATCACAAGGTGTTTTCTTTGTATATAATTGTTGCTGCATATTTAGAATGGCTTAATAGAAGTAATACGTTCAGTAAATAGTTTGTTTGATGATTTTTGCCCGTTGATGATATACATCAAGCACAGTGGGGTGTAAACTATTGTTGCACCAGCTGGGATCTTTCCTACCTCTGTTGTGCTGCCCCATGGTTTTGGTGCAACTTTCCACCTATCTGTCCCTGTGGGGAGCTCAAAATTGTGGTTGAGTGGACCCTTGTGCAGGCCTGTGTGCAGAGCCTGGACATACATGCAGTGTTGCACATAGGGCCCAGATGGTGAGGGCAAGGACTGTCCTACAGCTATTGGTGTGGCTGTGATATTCTGAGGTGTTACTGCTGATGGGGAAGCACAGGTCCGCTGAAGGCACGTAAACATGGTCTGTTCTTGGGAGGCACCAACACGTGTTATTTGCTCATTGCACAACATAGTTAACTTGTGGATAAACCCAGTTGCACTTCTACCCTCTCTTGATCACTTGACTTATACGTGGTGTCTCCAGTGGCCTTCTGGCGTATTCTCAAACAAATCAGATTATCATCCATATATAACTCATTTTCATGGCAATTTTACCAACTTTCCTTGAGTACTGCTTTTTTGGTATCTTGTGTAAAAGTTCTGGTTTCACATTTTACCCGTTGTTTCTTTCTTTTAAATTCTTGGTACATCTGCATATACTGGTTGTAACAGCTTATGTCTTATCTTAGACTTACCCATAGTACCATAGTGTTTTATATTAACACCCACACTGTTTTAACAGCTCCCGAGGTTCCAGTGGCAGTTCATTCAAGCTTCCAACAGGAGGGAAGTCATCAGTTGTTCCTGACATAGGAACAATCCACAAAGCACTCTTCAACAAATCTTGAAATGTTTGCATTGTTAAAGACTCGTCATAAAATTGGGTGTGTACAGAGTTGAAATAAGTGACAAGATGTGGAGGCAAATACCAGTAGTTATAGGACTATAACATGAATTGGATTGCATACTATTACTTTGTGGCAGTGTCTTGGCATTGTGTTTGTGTATTACCAGTGGTTATAGATTTGTATTCCAAAAGGATTTGGTTTAGAGTATGTTGTTAAAGAAATGGCCACTTATATAGAGGCTTTGATTTCATAGTAAAAAATTTAATACATTCTGAATTCACATCCCATATAATACTATGATTAGTTTTTTTTTTTATTGAATGGTGTGTTATGGACCCCATAGTTTTCATATCTGATTTTAAAAAGGTATTGAAAATGTTCATATGTAGCATACATAAAGTATGTACAGTACATGTTGGACTAATTCATTTTGCACAGGTACAGCCATATCATCACCAGTGGCCATTTGTAACATGATGGAACCTGTGTTTTATTAAAGCACAATGTACACATGCCTCTCACAAGTCAAGCATTTTGTCCATACTGTGTCAGCAGCATTGGTTGTATGTGCATTTATAAACCACTTGTAATTCTAAAATAAAGGTACTTGCAAAACCAAATGCCTCCACAAGAATTACAACTAGGCTTATGATTGTTACTGCTTTATTTATCCTTTTTTTAAATAATTTCCATGTGTTTTAATTCCAGTAACTAAACATTATAGGCAATCCTCACTGTGTTCTGATTGGTTCCCAAAATCGGAATACTGGCAGGCAAATAATAAAATTTGGAAGAAGTCCTGATATTACCAATCATGAATGTCCCACCCACAAAATTTTTTTGTAAGGATGTATACATTAAAAATATATTCTAAGATCAGTCACTTGAACCCTAAATAAAGTAAATGGCACACCTCGTTCTGAACCTTACATGAGCAAAGAGTGTTGGAATTTCTTTCATACTTCTTCCACTGTAAACCAAATTAATTGTTGTGGAACTAAATGTGTGTGTGATAAAACAGAAGAATATCAAATGTGAAAAAAAATAAAATAAAATAAATGGATAATCTTTCATAATAGACTACAAAACTGGTGATTGAATTTTGTCTTCAATTAAAACCAAACTGATATAAACACACAGGAAGACCATTTTAAAGAGAAGTAAACCTTTATGGACTGCATAAGAGTAATCCATGGAGGGCAGAAGAATGACAAGGAACACTTCTGTCAAAACTGCAGCTTCAAAGATTGGCAGACTTTTTTTTAATCACTATTTTAGCAATTGCATTCTGTGTTGCCATTCTTAAAGATGTCTTCAATACAATATATCCATGTAACACATGGTTGTACATAATGCCATTGGGAAATTGATATGGTATACATTTGTCAGATTTTCCGACTTTTATTTGGTACAGTATCATACAATGCTTGTCAAAATCCAGTTTTTGTTTCATGTTTGGAGGTTATATTTTTGTGAATAAGTTGTTGATGACACTTGTCATGAATGGAGTAGATCAGCCAGTAAATTGACATCATGACGATTTTTTGACATTTTGGTGACCATGCATCTCAATATATTTATCTCAGTAATTAACCAACTTGATGCACAAAATTTTTGTTTTACAATAAGTTTATTTCATGCCTCTACATGTTTCAAGCACATGTGCTCGAAACATGTAGAGGGATGAAATTTTGTGCATCAATTTGGTTAATTACTGAGATAAATATCACGATGTTTTACTTTTTTATAATTGCACTTATATGGGCAGTGGTATGTTACTGGGTGCTTGTCCACTTGTGGTATTATGCCTAGAGGTACATTAAATTTGTTTTTCAGTAAGTAATCTATTTCCACTGTTCACAAGGATCAAGGTATGGCAGCAAGTTATTGGACAGAAGTGATTATCAGGTGAGACCTTTGGTTATTTTTAATGCATAAAACAAACATATCAAGAGTAACCACACAGATGTTTTCAACTTTAATCCTTGGAACATCCTGTTATGTGCATAAGCTTCATAAACTTGGTTCCTAAATCTGCTTGTAAGGGATTATGACAATGGTGCATTTCAGTAATCTAGGCTGGTGTTTTGGAGATAGCCATCTGTTTTAGAATACTGTGGTGCAATAAAACAAATGCGATGAATAGTGGTAATGCATATTTCACTACTTAGTTTTTTCTGACACACCCAGTGAAAGGTTCCATTTATATTTTGGCACAATCCATTTGTCTCACCTGTGATGAAGGTAGACTTCATGAATGTGAAGAATACCAGCTTCTCACCATGGGTCTGATCCAAAGCTAAGCAGCAGCTGGTTCCATATGCAGGCTGTCACCACTTTTACCATCACCTTCGTACCACCATAGGTGTCTCCAACTGAGAAATGGAACTTGCTCCTTACTTACAGGCAAATGCCAGAATAGTACCTCAAAATAGGTCAGGACTGTTTACTTCCATCTCTTTTCCATTTCTTATGTAGTAACATCCTGTCAGTAGAACCTATATAGTGTGTTCTACTGAAAGTTTCAGTAAGAAAACCATACAAATAATGATAGCCAAAAACAGTGCTTTCTGTGGACCAAAGGCTTGGAGAGCATGTGAACTGTGAGTACAGGTTCCACTTCCACCTCTGCTTTATGCTCCAAGGAAGAATTTTTCCCTAACTGCCAAGTCCCCCCCCAAGCTATCACCTGCATGTTACACTGCTGTCAAAAAACATAATAAACATGCTAATTTTGCAGTAAAAAAATCCATTTTGAGCATTATCTGGCAATTCATCTTACCCTAGCCATACTTTGAAATCAGAGGTTCCTCAAGTTGTCGCACATTCCATCTGCTGCAGGTTTTAGATCTGTTGGTCCTACTGCAAAATACTTCCCTTGCACTTTTCAGTTCTTTAACTTTGCTGTTAAATGCCAGTATATTAAATCCATTGTCTGGTGAATTGGTGGAACCTTTCCAATACCACTGATTTACCTTTCAGTTTTAAGTATCGGTGAAAGCAGCTGAAAACTTGCCTTAAAAAACTGACTGAATGTTGAAACATGTGTTTGCTGAATGTTTTTTTTATACACATAATTTACAGTACACTATTACATGTACACTACACAATATCTTTTACAAAGCCTGGGTAAAATACATGAAAAAATATACACATGGCACAAGAGGCAGTTCATTACAATCCCAATATAACATACCTAAAGTGTACCATCCACCAAAGTCCATATACAAGTGCCATGCCATATGAACAAGGTTGAATGCAGAATTTAAGAAACCCACATATTGTGGTTGTTGCAACATGAGTGAAGAAGGAACACTTGGCACTAAAACTGTAATTCCCTTCAGTTTGGTTTATGACTAAAATCCTTGCAATATGTCTTGTTTTTGTGGCTATAAGACTATGTACATTTCTCATGTCACTTGTTTTGAAACATTAGTGATGATAGTAGTCAAGAAATACACGTATCTTTGTCACCTGCAGTTTCACTTACGATAGGGGTTTGTAGAGACTGGTCGAGTATTGCATTTCTGAGGTCCAAGGCGGAGAACTTCAGCGTAAGACTTTTCAAGACGTTTCAACTTTGCAACTTCCTGTGATGCAGAGCTGATGAACGGCTGGAAATCCCAAGTGCTCTGTTGCTGATGCCCTCGCCTCTGATAAGATGACTGTTGAAAGTACGAGGGCTTGTCTTGGCTACAAGATGAGTTTTGAATCTCTCCTTTCTTCCAGGCCTCAAATTGTGTCAGTGACTGGTTAAATCCACCTTTTCCTTTATCAGAATTCTTTAGCTCTTTCCTCCTCCTACCACTGTTGGACACTCTGTTGGGATGTGTTATGCCATTGCAATTGCTTGGAGAAGGAATTGACTCTATTTGTTCTACTCTTTCTGCTACAGTTGGTTTCAAAGTTTTCATAGGAGAATTCTTTCTTCCATGTGATTTCTTTCTTATGCCCACACCAACAGACAAATATTCTAGTATGTCTTGTTTCGGTGCTGCTGTAGGCCTGGGCAAGTCAGTTTCTTTGGTTACAGAATCATTTGATTCTTGTGAGTTGCATCCAGCATTTTCATGGCTCGCTGCACAATCCAACTTTCCATTAAGGGAGGCTGTTTCATTGTCAATTACACTGCATGCAACATTTTCACTATTTGTGGATTTGTTTGGAAGCTCAGGATTTGAGAAATGTTCATTGTTGCCACTGTTACTCTTATAGCAATCCTCTGGAAGCTCTTCTTTAGCTGGAGTCACTGGTGGAACTTTAGGAGCTTCTGCTACAGGTGTCAGATCTTCTAGCAGTGGAAGTTTCTCACCCTCATCTTTGGCTTCTGCTGCTCTTTTGAGTACAGCAAATATTTCACGGAAAAGTTGACGATACTCAGGCGTCTTTCGGAAACGACTTTCTATAGGACTTGCATCATCATAGATACTGAAGCGACAATCATCTCCATCCGCAATAGAACACAGGAATGAACCTGGTGGTAGATGTCCATCTGTTTGTGTTGTCTTGTTGCTAGTCTCGTCTGAAAAACCAGACGACAACGTTTCTGCTTCTGAGAAGTCTGTTGGAGTTGCAGAAAATGCCTTGTCAGCCTTTTTCTGTGTCTTATTTTCTTTCGTACAACTTTTACCAGGAATAATTGGTTCAGTACCTTCATTATCACTCTCTGCATCTGCATCTACTTTCCCATTAAAGCTGGAGAAGTCTCCTGACAACTGCAATTCTTCCTGTAAGGAGAGACAGTTGGAGGTAGGAGCAACATGATGCTGCCTGGCTGAGGCTGGATGCCGCTGCATCTCAAGCAGTGCTTCGTACTTCTCAACTAACACACGGTATGGATTGTCATGTACTCGCTCTGCTTCTGCAGAGGGATCCTGTACATAAGAGAGAAATTCAAGAATTTCAGTAAAGAATTATAAGTTGAAATATTCTTGAAAATTTTGAATATAATATTGCAGCAGGATTTTTTAACAGGTATCTCTGTTTCCTTGTAATTTTTTACAAGCCCTGCAGTGCACCAAGATTTATAGAAGGTTTTATAAATCACCAATAATCAATCAAGGTAGAGGTCTAGCTCCACTCACTCTTAACCTTGGTACTAGAAGGAGGTAAGTGGTCAATTTCATTCCCCGGCCGCTTTACCCTGGTGGAAGAAGCCTAGTATCCAATTGAATCGCAGGCTGGTGGGCGCCAAAACTGGCTTCGACATTTCTGATATGAGAAAAACCTCTTGCCCTTGCCAGGCATTGAACCCCTGGTCATCCAGCTCATAACCAGCACATTACACAACGTACACTACCCCAGGTCCTGACAAGGGAAAGATATAGGAATAATTAAAGGACCATGCAGAGGGAGCGGTGAAAATAAAATGGAAATGTAAACCTACGCAGAAAAAATAAGATGAAGACTAAATGGACTCTGAAATGTTGATTGCTAGTCTAGAAATTAAGTTACTTAATCCATGAAGGCCAGGAGGTTAACGTTTGGGCATTGGGCTCTACAGTTCAGAAAATGTGACATTACTTAAACATATTTATGCAACATCTGGATTGCATTACTCCCTCCTAGGATGTGAAGCATGTACTTGTGTATGTGCGTGAGGAACCTACTGACTCTGTTATAGAAGATGAATCTTTTGCTGTCTCTGTCATCAGGGTAGATTCAGTTAACTTGATGATGGAGGGGCAGGTTCATACCACACTATATGACATCGTATCCCAGAATAAGGTAACCATCGTTGTCAATGCCATGGAACAATCAACCCCAGCATCTAGAGAATGTTATAAGAAGTAATGATGCAGGTGAACTATACTGAAATAAATATCAATATGACATGGAGAAGTTAAGGTGGAGTATGTTATACCAATTATGAAACTACCCTTACAGTGGCACAATGAAATGAAATGAAGATTATGCTTACAAGAAGTTATAAACATTCGGTTCAGTTCAACAAAAAAATGCTGAAAGGGATTAACCTTCTATTCTAAAGTAGATTTTAAAATGGTTTAAAAGTGGGATTTGTGTTTCTCCCTGATTATACTATGACACTCAAATTAGGAAATACATTTCTACCAACTACAACTGAGCGGGAAAGCTGTAAATGTGGCTTACACTGCCACAGATCAAATTTTAAGAAGTAATGAGTAGGAAGTATTTTTTCCACACGCTGCAAAAATAGACACTCTTTACATAATATATGAGCAAGAAATAAGGGATATAACAATGATCAACTTTATTTTCAGTTTAGTGAATAATTAATGTGTTTAATTAATATGTTCAACTTCAACAGCATCATCATTAAAATGCAGTGAGAGCTGGAAAAGCAACAAAATGTGAGCTTCAAGGAACAGACTCCATATTTAAAACACACATCTGCCAACAAACTCAAAATGCACATCAAAATTAGGTTTTTAATAATAATAATAATAATAATAACTGCTGGGATAGTAAAAGCTGGAAGAAAATTGGATGATGATAATTAAACAAGCAGGGATTTAGTCATAGGTTATTTGATGGCACTATTGTGACTACAAGGTTATAGAGCATTGAAAAAGATGGAACAATGGTCATGAATGGTAATTACAAAAGGACATAAAAACAGTGGCCTATTTGAATGTACTAACCTGACATTTGTCTGGAAATAATGAGAAAAACAATGAAAAGTCCTTTCAGGATAGTTGGAACCTGCTGGTTATGTGAACCAGATATCTTTGGAATGTAAACATTTGTATTACTGTACCACCCTACATTGGTTACAATATGTGAAGGCACACAATAAACCTTTACTCCAGAAGCAATTTAGGGAGACTAAACAGTCCCAGAACTGTTCTAGTTGTGGTGGATGTGGTGGTGAAGACAAAAGTTACATTACCCCTACAAGGAATTGAACTGTAATTACCATTTGAATAGCATGTCACTTCACAATGAAGTGGCCTCCATGCCTCAGCAGGAGTACAAGTAGTGTATCACATTCCCTTAACCCCAGCACATTGTGGAAGTGAGCAGTCAGCATTATGTCTGACTGCCTGAACCTTCACTACACTACTCATTTCACCATATGCAGCTTATGTTAAGTCCAGTTAATTAAACCATTCTTTATAAACTACATTTTAGCATGTTAAGTTTGGTCACTTCTCATTTTATTAGACACACTGCGTTAGAATTAATACAGAAGTATCTAATAAGAACAGTAAGCAAAATTAATTAATTAGAACTTCTTTTCTCCAGCATGTTAGTGATCACTTGAAATCCAGTCATTTGTTAAAGGCATGGATCACAAACTGCACATACCTACATGTTGTGCCTCTTTATTGGAAACCTACACCATTTGAAAAGTGTGAAGGCCAACTGTTTCCATAACCCAAGCAATATAGAGAGCAGGTAATGTTCAAACCACAAGAAAGACAACTGGGGCATTTTGCATTCACCCTGAGAACATACGAAAAAATTTTACATTCATTGCTTTATAAAGTGCACATGGGCAAGTAGATGTAAAGCTCCATGTATTCTGGCTTTTGGTACTGGACGGAATTGAGTACTAGTAAGATTATGCTCCAGCTGCTTTACATCTGAAGAAATAGCCCCTTGAAATCATATCAACACCAATCGGATCTCAATATATGTTTTAACAAAGACAAAAATCACTTCTTCCACCTGGTCCAAGTTTTTTGCTCCTTTAATGAATAGATAAAACAAGGAGAATAAAATATGCAAAGTGTAGAAGAAAATTACATCTGCAACAATAGTTACAAATGCTATGAAAAAAATATTGTTACAAAAATTTGACTGCAATATTGGTGAGAGAGAAAAAAAAATAAATATTATGCTCAACAAACTTTTGTTTCTGTACTAGTAATTCAATGGTGTACCTTCAAAACTGACTCTACCTCACTCATTTCAGTGATATGAACTAAATATTTGGCTGTGAAATTCGCCAGGCATAAGTCAAAATACATGAAATTTTAATAAAATATTGAGCAATGTTTACTGTGTCCTGTTACATGTTTATTATTTAATATGCTGTATTTATATTTTGAGTAGACAAAATCCCATAGTATGACAAGGAGATAACCCAATACCACACAGCATGTCTGTTATGGCAATAGGTCATGTCTCACTTATCCCAGATATAACCAGTTACAGTAACGCTGTTACAGCTGTGTGAATGTAACCTCCTGAACGTTGTTTTGTGAGCAAATTCTGTATCTTGCTGAGCAAGTGTTCAAATACTGTTTCATCTTGATGTAAGTTTTCAATTTTCCTCACCAGCAGTTTAAGAGGCAGTAATTCAGTAAGATTCAGCCAGTTATTACTGCAGATAATTTTACTCATAAGTAGTAAGTACATACAATGCCAAAACAGTATGACAAGCACTGGGGTAAAGTTCCCATTACTCTACCACTTGACACTAGGTGGAATTGAGAGGTCTGCTTCACTGACAACACTTTAATTCCCAGGAAAGAGCAGCCACCTTATATCCAGATGACAGAAACATGAGATGACTCTCAAGGGATTTTCATGTGGTAAGGAATACAGGTACTATTGTGCTCAAGACCACTGCCATTTTACCTGTTTTCCCCCCCCTTCTTCTTCTTCTTCTTCAGCATAGCAAAATAAGATATGTGCCTTTTTGTACCTGAATCTGCAGCATGATCATGCTGCGGTGAGTTTCACTCACAACAGAATTCACTATGCTGGCATCTTCTTCTTCTTCTTCTTCTTCTTCATGGTCTAGCATCATTGACAGCTCATCATGACCTACAGAGTTCACATTCCTCATACAGCGCCCACACAAGTGTCCTTGCCTAAAATAATTTTTGAAAGTGTCAAAATTCATTGTTACAAATGCTGTGTTAGATTATTTATAAACTTATAGAAATATAACATTGTACAAAATTCAGCATGATAATTAATTCTTACAGTGTTCATTGTAAATAGGTGGATGTGAACCAGAAAGGGTGTACGTTAAATTTAACAAGATTTGAGGAGATCATATGGGATATGGTAGCACAAGACTCTGTATCTTGCTATGGAGGAAGCACCAATAATTGTTACTTAGGGCTGAGTTTTTATAAGTATATAAGGGAATCAGGTTAGCAGTTAAGGGAATAGGGATTGTTGATATACATGTTTCACGTCAGCAACAACTGTCACACAAAAAGAAATTTATTTTGCCTATTTTTGATCTATAATGACTTGTTCCATGCTAAAGAAATTAACACGTTTTGGGTTCATAGAATTTAAATAAATTCAATTCCATTCAATTCAAGTCAGTTCAATTCAGTTCAATGGAATAATTATGAGGAGTAATTTGTCCTACAGTAACAAGATATTTACTCTACAAAAGAGATTTTTTTTAGAATTGTAACTGATGCACAATGTAGAAATTCATGTAGATGCCTCTTTAAGAGATTAAGAGGTTTTACATCTTCAATGTAAATACAAGTTTTGTGAATTAACTTTACTGCAGATAACTAAGAAAAAATTAATACAAATTCATCTGTATGTTGTACAGATTAATACACAGAATAAATACCATCTTCATAGACCAGTTGCCAAACTTTCTTGTTTTCAGAAAAGTAAATACTATGCTGGCATAAAAATATGAATGTTCAACCATCTATTATGCAGACTCCCTATTATGATAAATGTAATGGCTCAATTTAAAGCAGCATTACAAAGATACTAAAATAATACTCATTTCATTCTTTTGATGAATTTATCATGTCTAAAAATGATACAATCTCATTATCAGCTGGGTAAAATAAATTTGGTGTAACATTTTAATACTGTGTGTGAAATACTCTTAATATATTTTGTTAATATAAATTTTGTATTCTTATTACTTAATACACTACTGTAAATTTGACTAAATCTGGATTCATGGAATGTGTGACATATGTGTGCATGTATATATGTAATATATACCATTGTATGGTCCACATCAATGGGTTGCTATTTAAATCCTGATAATAATGAAAGACTTAACAAACCTGACTTCTTCCAAAGTAGAAATTTCTTCTTGTAATGACTTCATATCCTCCTCTTTCTGCTGCAACAAGGCCATCTGTTCCTCCAAAGCTAAGTTCTCCTGGTTAAAAAAAAGAGGGCAAAACTGTAGAACTACAACTAAGCATAGACCTTAACAAAACCACCACTTTAGTGTAATGGAAAGTTCACAATTTTTATGCACTAAAACTACATGATAAATTGTTGAAAACCACAAGCATTTTTCAATTTAACACTGAAATGCAATGGTAACTACATGTATAACTTTTTAGTACAAAAAAATCCCAGCATTCAAGTCACAGAGTGTAATTGTGTATTTCATGCAATTCTCTGAATAAACAGTAAATATTTCCCTAACTATTAATTGGAGGTTATTTGTAATGGAGAGCACATATGTTTTTGTGAGGTAGAAACTGACATCTTAAATACTGGTTGGACAAACTTCATTATTCCAAATTTTAAGACTGGTTTCTGTTTTAACCCCTGGTTTTTGCACATTTCTTACTTAGATTTGCACTTTACTGTTGTTTTCTTGTAAGGTTATCTGGTTTGTGATTCTGCAGTACAGCCTAGTATGGTCATAAATAAAACTAAGTATGAACGTTATAGGAGGTATTTCATAGTCCAGCTATTTGTAAAAATGTCAAATCAGCCTCTATATTATTGCTTATTGCTAGCTGCTTATTTATTCGTTTTTTCTTTGTTTGGTTGTTTGTTTATTTGTTCATCTGTTCAGTCACACATGTAACATTGGACACATCAATTACAGATTACGATTTATACATTACAACATAACATACTATATGGAAATCTACTCAATATAATGTAATAAATAACAATACAAAATCTAAAGACCAATTGGAAGTGGTATCTGTCACTACGAAGAGGAATATGTGTATTTATATATTTATACATAGGGTTAAGAATTTAAATTAAAAATAATACAGTAAAATGTGAGTTATATTACATGAAAGATTATTTAGATATGTACTTATAAAATAATTACACTGGACCAAGATCTCTATTGGAATTCCAAGTAAAATGAATTTATAAGAAGAAAATTTTTCAAAGTAGATCTAAATTGCTTTATATCATGAGATATATTTTTATGTTAGTAGAAAGGTAGTTAAAAACTTTACTTCCAAAATAAAAAGGTCCTTTTTGAAAAGTTGTTAAGTTTGCAGTTGGAATATGTAAGTCAAAATTAATCTACTTGAAGCTATATCAATTGTTGTGAAGGGATCATGGAAATATGCTACCAGTCCCTCATGGAGAACTCAGTTAACATTCAGAAGTGAGCAAAGGAATCCTGCAGGGAACATTTGCCTCGTTTGTTCATTAATGTGAAACATTAGTGATGCAGACACAAAGAAAACGTTTCTATAAACCATGCATTGCAGCAGTAAATGTCATCAGTTCCTACCAGTGAGATTGAACATTACAGCTGCATATATGATCAAGACCATTAGAAAGAATTCTATGAGAATTTATAAATCCATCACATTTCAAAATGCATCCAAACACTTGTGACTATACACTCCAATAGGTGTTGAGATTTTCTTATACCTGTAAGAGACTAGCCAATTGTTCTTCCAGTTCTGATACTTTTCGCTGTTCCTTTGCTCGCTGAGACCTCAATTCCTGGAGCTGCTCTAATAATCTAATTATTTCCTCATCTTCTGCATTGTCTTTCATGTCTACACCTTCATCTCCAGTCTGCAAGCACAGTGCTCTCATCATATAAACATTGTGACTGCAGTAAAATGGCCATTTTTATACAGTGTTATTAAACATTAAACAAAACATTAATATGCAAGAATAAAACAATTAAATTTAATAGTAGACAGTTTTAATGTATGTTATTCACATAGAAATACATTTTGCCACCAAGTCTTTCTTTGTATAATCATAAAAACCTCGGTTGAAAAAAAAAATTGGAGGTCTGTGTGAGAAACATAATATGTAAGAGTTTATTTAAGAAAAGGAAAGTCACAAAAGTTCCGTTTATCCAAGTCTCGGTCACAATATCCCTCTAACACCCTCGCTTTTCTCTCCCCACAACACATGCAATATCCAAGACAATCGTAGTCACAACTTCTCAACTCAGTCCTCTTCAAAGGACTGTTCCTTTATTCTGAACTAATTTTGCTTATGGCTGCAGACGTCTTTGGTACTTTGCTAACATTCTTAACTTTTTTTCTTGCCATGCAAAAGCTGAGACAGAGACACCTAACACATAACTACATAACCAGTTACATATTCCCTGACTCCATATACTTCAAAACAGCGCAAAATACACACATCAACAAGGTCCTACTACTAATACATGCAGCCACATCACCACCGATTTTAATCATACACTGATGTACCATAATTGACTATTTTAATGAAGTGTAACTTTAGCAAGTTTGGATAATGTGCTCACTGAAGATGGTGTGACTGCACCAAAACATGTCGGAACTATTTTAATGTAAATTTTAATATTGTTTTAGGACAATCACATGTTAATTTGTTGGTGAATAAATAACTTTGATAATATCAAGATGCACGGTATGAATGTGAAAATCATAGAGACACCTAGGTCTAAAATATTAGGTCTTGTTTTATGTGGATGTGAAAACCAAGTATCTGAGCAAATAACATAAAATGATGTCTGTTAAAATGATAAGAAATATATCAGAACCTACAGCAGTGATGTAACAGAAGACTAAAGATTTGTTTGCCTATTTGTTTTTGTTTGTAAGTTTGTTTATGGATTATTTTACACTACTGTATGTGTGTGAATGCAGTAATGAAACTTTGGGTTCCATAAAATGCTGAGAATTTCTTGACTAGCTGAGAACTGTTTAGCTTCTCAATAAGAACTCTGCTCCAAGGAGTAAGTAAGTAAGTAAGTAAGTAAGTAAGTAAGTAACTGTGTGTCTGTGTGTGTCTGTATGTGTCTGTGTGTCTGTGTGTTTGTGTCTGTGTGTGTGTGCGTGTGTGTCAGTCTCTACAGAATCAAACAATAGATGAATAGTAAATTGTGAGTTGGGTAGAATTTCGAAGGAAGTGACCATGGCCTGACTGAGGTAAAAATCTGGCTTTCACTAGAGGTTACTGAATAAAACCGCAAAATAACTCATTCCGAATAATCAGTGTCTTGGCTGAGATCTCAAACAAACGCCATCCCATCTAAGTTTACAGGATAACTACTTCTCTAAACTAGTTGGTGTGGCCTAAAATATTCACAATTAAGACGTTCATAATTTGTACCTGCTACATAATTTTCTTAGGGTAACTGAATCTTGTGTTGGAAATAAGTAATACTCATAAAATGTTGGTTAGAAAACTGTAGGAGAAAAGATCACTTAAAATAGAAATACCTTTGAAAACTATAACATAAACTTACTATTTCACATTGGCCATTGTAGTGATTTATTATGAGAGATTTAATTGGCAAAATATCTGGTAATAGCTAATACAAAACATATTTTTATAAGAACTTCATTTAAGGACACTAGGCCACATGGCTACTGACATCACCTAACACATACAATTTCAACACATGTTTGGTTTTATTCTCTTGCTTGTTAGAAGCATATTTTCTTTGCTTTCCACATGCAAAAGAATGCATTCTGAGGAGGATATTTGCAGCCATTTGTATCCATATTTTACCTATGAAAAAACTAAACAGACTGCAATTAAACGTAGTAATGGTCTTCTACATTGACAGTTATTCGTATATTTAATATGATTCACATTGATCCAGTATTCATTTATATTATATGAAGCACAAATCAGACTTAAAATTATATTTTTAATCTTAATGTTATTCATGTCTGTGCGTTAATAAACAATTCATACAATAAAACCAACAAATGCACTAATGTTAAAGTTATATTTTTACATACAATTTGTCATTACTCTAACATATTTATATCTATCTTGTTAACATCAGTAAAGCACATATAAAAATATGAGTGGATTCTTAAATACATTAAAATTTGTCTATACAATGTCTACAGATATTACACAATTTGTTTGTAGTAGTGGAGAACTTGTTCATACGATGCCAAGGTTGTAGTTTAATGTATTTATACAAAGGTTCATATCAGAAGGACGTGAAGTTTGTTTTGGTACATCTTCCTGATATGAACCTTGTAAAAACATATAAAACTACAACCTTCACATCGTATGAACCACTTCTCCACTGCTATGAAAGAAGTGTGTAATATCTGCAGACATTATATGGAAAAATTTTAATGTATTTCATAATCCAGCCATAGAATATATATATTATAATCCAATCCATGTTTTTTTACATGTGCTTTACTGATGTTGTGTAACTTCCTGAAGATGATCAAGATAGATTGAAACATGTTGGAGTTATATTAGACATCTCTTCACTTACATCAACTAAAGACCTGCCTTATTTTTATGACATATCTACACCAAACTTCTCCTACATGCTTCAGTGTATCTCACCCCATCTTCAGGGAGAAATTACGTATTCTTACTCAAAACTATCTGGTTTTACACAGCTATTATTGATGGCACATTGGTTGAGTCATAAAATATAGATGATACAGCTTTGTTGGTTTACAATATTTTTATAATGGTTAAAATCTTATGTGTTGGTGTAATTGAAGAGCCATCTAATATATGAAAATGCATGGAATGGAATACTTCAAAATCATTGATAACACATAAGATTTTAACCATTGTAAAAATATTGTAAACCAATAAAGCTGTATCTTTTATATTTTATGACTCAACCAATCTACCATTGATAATAGCTGTGTAAAAGCAGATGGTTTTGAGTAGGAACACATAAGTGCTCCCTGAAGTTGTTGTGAGATACAATGAAACATGTAGGAGAAGTTTGGTGTAGATATGTCATAAAGAAAAAACGTGCCTTTTGTTGATGTAACTGAAGAGACATTTAATATATGAAAATTCACAGAATGGAATACTTCAAAATGTCAGAGTTATGATAAATTGTGTGTAAAAGTATAATTTTAACATCAGTGCATTTGTTGGTTTTATTGTATGAATTATTTTTTAATGTGTATCATTACACAAATAACTGATGTGTTATACAAGTTACAGATCTGTCTATGGTTTACAATTGATTAAAACATTTTTAGTGTTATTTATATTTAAAGATGTACAATGAAAAATGCCCTATTTTAATCAGACACATCTCCATTATGATTGTCTAAAACTGATATGCATATAAAGCTTATGAACATCATGGTCAACAAAGTAAACAAAATGTGAAGACTACTTTATGAAAACAAATACACCAGTTGGACATACAAATTATAACTCATTTTCAAGTTAACTCTTAATACCCACTGATGGAGGCTAATTATCCACAACCAACCTGGTCTGTTCCATTATCAAATTTTGTGCTAGGGTCACTGGAATTCCTATTGTCTGAAGATGGTGCCTGGGAACCCTTCAATCTTTGCTGACGCCTCAATTGAGTATTTTGCTGCAGAGTCATCTCATCCAGTGCCTTCTGAAGCTCTTCACATCGTGATTCCAATGACTCTATACTCAAGCAGAGGCTGTAACATCATCATCATCATCATCATCATCATCATTTCTGATGTTCTGTACTGTCACAAAATTATCAGTTCTGCCATTGTATGCTGACAAGTGTATGCTGCACCAACATCATCAAATGTGGTAATATGTGCCTACAAGAAACAGTCATTGCAACCCTGCATATGGCATTTAAAATCTTAGAAAAATTGGTGTCAATATATTAACTGAATAGAAACATTGCTACAAAATATCACTGTGGTCAAATATATTAGTGATTTCCTGAATCACAAATTGTATATATTACTAATGTTAACATGCTGTAAAATGAACTAAAGTTTTGCCATTTTACAGGTTCACAAAACTTGTTTGAGAAATGCTGCTACATTGTGATATTGGCTGTCATAATGTTAGCATGTCTGTTGTGCATAAACACCCTACTGATAACACATTTTCATTTCATTTCATTTACTTTCATGGAAGGGAAGTTTGGCATTCATAACCTCAGTAGTAGGTGAAAGTCAACAACCATCTTCAAAACACAGCTATGCTAACCTTAAGGAAAGGGCTTCTGGTACCCGTTCAATAAGAGGCTGAGACAGACCCAGGAATTGTCTACATTTTATGGTGAAGCCAGTATCTTCATCTCTGCTGAGGAAAGTATCTGGGTAACCTATCTCACTATAATAATATGACAAATGACACAATGGCTGTACTCTTACCTCTTGATATGTTTCTTGTCTGCTGAGTTATCTAGCGCCAATCTCTGATTCGCTCTCTCCAGTTCTTGAATGCTAACTTCAAGCTGTTCATAGATTCGGAGTCTAGAATCATTCACTTCCCTTAGTGCTGTCGTCTGCTTTGTGAGATACTGAACATAAAAAGAAGGAGATTTTACCCATTGTGTTTTAATAGATGGCATACTGATACAGCTGTTACATCTTTGTAAGGCACAGGAAGAACAAAACAATGTCACAAACAAATATAACTTTTCAAATGAAATACTAGTTTACAAGAGAATTATTAATTGTACTGAATTAACTACTAGGTCATAGGTTAACTTCTCATGGCCACCAAAATGGAAGTATTCTAACAGCAATCAGATTGCTAGAAAATGCAATGTATAAGCATTTTGTTACATTCATATCTCCTACTCTGACACAGTTGAATATTGGTATTTCTAATACCATAGGCATAACTTTCTGGGTAGGGGGGAAGGTGGGGGGGGCAAATGTCCCTTTAATTCTTATTCTACCTATGAATAGTATTTTGTTGTTGCTAGCTTAAGAGGGACAAGAAAAAAGGATTTACTAAATGATTACTTGGGTTGTGTAAAGGAAAAAAAAATGGTAAACAAGTGTTCAAACGAAATCGTCCCTATTTTTCTAACTTGACTATTTCATAAGCTGGAAGTTCACAATACCCATGGTCGATTTTGC
>Ga0123355_10003191_pt1 | contig 23419 bp, 21 predicted proteins | sample TergutEmb28metaG_3_FD_89872 | JGI IMG/M metagenome (GOLD analysis project Ga0123355, IMG submission 89872) | Embiratermes neotenicus P1 segment gut microbial communities from Petit-Saut dam, French Guiana - Emb289 P1 | ecosystem: Host-associated > Arthropoda: Insects > Digestive system > Gut ... | reverse complement strand
TCAGGTCCGCCGGCTCTACCCCGACGGTGCCGACGCCGCGCTCGAGCTCATCGGCACGCCGACGCTGCCCGACACGCTGCGGTCGGTCCGGGTACACGGCGTCGTGTGCTTCACCGGCATGCTGTCCAACCAGTGGACAGTGCGCGACTTCTACCCCATCGACTACATCCCCCGGGGCGTGCGGCTGACCGCTTATGACGGCGGTGCAGCAGACCTGCCGCCGCAGCTCCTCCAGGCCTTCCTGGACAGCGTCTCCGCCGGAACCGCTCAAGTGCCGGTCGGCCGTGTCTACAGCCTCGACCAGATCGTCCAGGCGCACGCCGACATGGAGTCCAACCGCGTCAGCGGAAAGCTCGTCGTGCTGACCTGACCACTGCCGCTACCCGTAGCGACATGCATCGGAGGAGATATGCGCGCTGTCCAGCTGAATGACTGGGGGATTGAGAACATCCACGCGGAGGACGTCCGGGATCCGGCGCCCGCCGCGGGAGAGGTCCTCATCGCGACCGAAGCGGCCACCATCAATCCCGCGGACTTGTCGATGGTCTCGGGTCAGATGGCGTCGTGGCTGCCGCCGAGGATCACCGCGCCGTATACGCCAGGCTGGGACCTGGCCGGACGCATCGCCGCCGTCGGCGATGGCGTCGATGCATCGCTGGTCGGGTCCCGGGCGGTTGGCTTCTCGAACTGGGTGGAGGCCGGTCGCGGGACGCAGGCCTCAGTGGTCGCGCTGCCGCTTGGCAACGTCGCGACCGCAGCTGGCGGACTGCCGTCGGCGCAGCTGACGACGGTCTCGCTGAACGGGCTGACCGCGTGGGCCGCGATCAAGGAACTCGCGCTCGGGGCCGGGCAGACGCTGGTCATCGCAGGCGCGGCGGGGTCAGTCGGCGGCTTCGCCCTCGAGCTCGCCGTGGTGCGCGGGATTCGCGTGATCGCCGCGGTTTCCGGGCGGGACCATGACTACGTCCTGAACCTCGGGGCGAGCGAGGTGGCCGCCCGCGAAGACGGGAACCTGGGCGAGGTCGTTCGCAAAATCGTGCCCGATGGAGCAGACGCCCTGTTCGACACGACCACAACGGTCGGCAGCGCCGGGCTGGGTGCGGTCAGGGACGGCGGTTTGTACGTTACCTCCACAACCCCGCCCGAGCCCGAGCGTGGCATCCGGGCGACAAAGATCTACGGTCTGCCCGACGGTGACGCGCTGCAGACACTTGTCGACATGGCGACAGCGGGTCGGCTGCACACCCCAGTCGCAGCTGAATTCAAAGTCGATCAGGCGCAGGCCGCTTACCAGCAACTCGCCTCCGGCCCGCACCGAGGCCGGATCGTCCTGACCTTCTAACGACCCGGACATTGAGCAAAGCGGAAGCGAGGCCAGGCCTGACATGAGGAATGCAATGCTGGCACTAGCGGTGATGGCGGCGGCTGTTCTTACTGCCGGCTGCGCCGCGTCATCGACCCCCCGAGCCACCTCGCCCGCTAGCTCCGCCCGAGCCGTCGGGGCGGCGTCGCAGAGTGTGCCGGCGACTGCCGTCAGCCTCAGTTCCGTCTCGCCGGGCACGGGTGCGCTCACCTCGAATGTGCCAGCATGCACGTCGGCTGACCTCCAGGCCAGCCTGGGAGGCGGCACGGGTGCTGGCATGTCGCAGGATCACACCGGACTTCAGCTGCGCAACATCGGATCATCGGCGTGCACGGTGCAGGGCTACCCGGCTGTGTCCTGGGTAGCCGAGACAGGCGGCGATGAAATCGGCCGACCCGCCGCGCGGTCGCCAGATGCCACCGGCAGGACCGAGCAAGTTGTGACCCTGGCGCCCGGCGCGATGGCCTCCGCGCCGCTTGACATCGTGGCCGCCGCGGCCATTCCGCAGGCTGAATGCAAGCCAGTCGCGGTCAGTGGCCTGCAGGTTTACCCGCCCGGCGGGCAGCCGGCCCTGTTCATCCCCCTGCCCACCCCCGCCGGCGGATACGGCGAATGCTCGCTCGCGACGAAGCAGCCGACACTCATCGTCGGCTACGTGCAGGCGGGCGTCCAGCCAGGCGGCGGAGGCTTGGGCTAGTCGTAACAGAAGATCTAACCGCTCGGTGAGCGCAGGAGGCATTTTCATGCAGTTCGGGATCTTCTCGGTCAGCGACATTACCCGTGATCCAGTGTCGGGAGAGACGCCGAGCGAGGCTGAGCGGATCAAGGCGATCGTGCAGATAGCCCAGACGGCCGAGGAAGTGGGGATGGATGTGTTCGCGATCGGCGAGCATCACAACCCGCCATTCTTCTCCTCCGCGCCGACCACGCTGCTGGCGTTCATCGCAGCCAGTACCGAGCGGCTCGTGCTGAGCACGGCGACAACGCTGATAACTACCAACGACCCGGTGCGCATCGCCGAGGAGTACGCGATGTTGCAGCACCTGTCCAATGGACGGATGGACCTGATGCTGGGCCGCGGCAACACGGCCCCGGTGTACCCGTGGTTCGGCCAGGACATCCGGCAAGGCCTGCCGCTTGCGCTGGAGAACTACAACCTGCTGCACCGGCTCTGGAGCGAGGATGTCGTGGACTGGAAAGGGAAGTTCCGTACCCCGCTGCAGGGCTTTACCTCGATCCCGCGTCCGCTGGATGACGTGCCCCCGTTCGTCTGGCACGGCTCGATCCGCACGCCGGAGATCGCCGAGCAGGCCGCCTACTACGGCGACGGCTTCTTCGCCAACAACATCTTCTGGCCCAAAGAGCACTACATCCGGCTCATCGGGTTCTACCGGCAGCGCTACGCCTACTACGGTCACGGCTCCGAGAAGCAGGCGGTCGTCGGCCTGGGCGGCGAGGCCTACATTGCCCGGAACTCGCAGGATGCCAGGCGGGAGTTCAGGCCCTACTTCGATCATGCGCCGGTTTACGGGCACGGGCCGTCGATGGAGGAGGTCATGGACCTGACGCCGCTGTCGGTCGGCAGCCCGGCGGAGGTCATCGACAAGACCCTGACCTTCCGCGAGCACTTCGGCGACTACCAGCGGCAGCTGTTCATCACGGACCACGCGGGCCTGCCGCTGAACACCGTGCTGAACCAGCTGGACCTGCTCGGCAGTGAAATCGTGCCGGTGCTCCGCAAGGAAATCGAAGCCAGGCAAGACCCACAGGCACCCGACGCTCCGACGCACGCCAGCCTGGTGCAAGCCAAATACGGTAACGAGGCACCTCGCCAGCCGCGGCCGAACGCCAACCGCGGCGACAACGTCACCGGCGGATCGCCATATCAGGACAGTGACGCGGAGTCCGGGCCTGAGTACCCGGAGCTGTAGCGGTTGGCTGAGACCAGCATGAGCTCGAAACACGCATCGGAGTGGGGGACGCGCTCATGAACAGCCGCGATCACGAGCCGTTCGCGCTGGCGGTCATCAGCGCCGGAACCAGCGATCCGTCTACCACGAGGCTGCTGGCCGATCGCATCGCAGACCGCACTTGTGAGCTGGCGGCATGTCACGGGTGGACGGTGACATCGACTGTAATAGAGCTGCGCGAGGTGGCGGCTGACATTTCCAGCGCGCTGGTTTCGCAGCTGATCTCTCCTCGGCTGCAGGCCGCGATCACGGCCCTCGGCGAAGCCGACGGGATCATCGCCAGCACGCCCGTCTACAAGGCCGGCCCCAGCGGCCTGTTCACCTCCTTCGTCGACATCCTGGACGACGACCTGATCATCGCCAGGCCCGTCGTGCTGGCGGCGACCGCAGGGACGGCGCGGCACGGCCTGGTCGTCGACGACCAGATGCGCTCCATGTTCGCCTACCTGCGTGCGCTGACCATCCCGACATCGCTGTTCGCGTCGCCTGAGGACTGGGGTGACCCGGCCCTGAACAAGCGCATCGACCGGGCGGCGGTGGAGCTCGTGCTGCTGATGGAGAGCGCGTTCGCCGGGAAGATCAGAGACGCGTCCTGGGAGCGCTACCAGCACGAGTACGGCAGCGCCGGCGGAACCGAGGTCGGCATCGACCTCGGCACCGACCTGATGCGACTCGCAGCCGGCGGATCCGCAGCGTAACCCGGCGGCGCGCGTACCCGGCGCTTGTCTTCCGCAACGCACCGGAACTCGGGCCCGTGGTGGTCCTGCCCTGCAATATCGGAACAGGCATGTGCCGCTCAGCTCGCTGCTAGTTCGCTTCGGCTGGTTTGGTGTCAGCGGGTAGAGCCGGCGCAGCGATGACCTCGCTACCCCGCACACCGCCGAAGGCAAAGCTAGATGTATATTCCATGGATCCAGCTTCCATGGAATACTAATCGATAGCTGACGAGATTGCGCTCTCCGACATCGGCCTGGACGGACAGGCCCCGCCGGACCGGCTCACAGTCCGGCAGCCCAGCACGGGTGCACTCCCGGCTGCCGCCCTTGTCCGGAGGCGCTAAGGACGATGAGGAAATCGAATCACTGCCCGGCCGCGGCGGAGAGAGCGGCTCATTGGCGCGACGACGCGGCGTGCCGTTACGTTGACCCCGACATGTTCTTTCCGGTCGGAACCTCCGGCCCGGCGCTAGATCAGATTGCCAGAGCCAAGCAGGTCTGCAACCGATGCCCGGTCCTGCGCCCGTGCCTCACCTGGGCGCTGACACACCCCGAAACGTCTGGCATCTGGGGCGGCACGACCGAGGATGAGCGCCGCTGCCTTCGCCGACCACATACGCAGAACTCCGGGGTGGCCGGTTCAACGCGCGCGGGTGAGCCTTGACGTTGGTGCATCGAGCAGGCATGACCGGGCGATAGCCACTGGACGCCGGGTGAAGTGACCCGTTGACTTGTTCGAATCCTCATGCGTTGCGGTCTGGCCAAACTCCCTAGTCGGTCGCCTAATTCGACACCATGACCCCTTGACTGGCCAGCATCGCCGACTCGGGTGGCTTGACATACTCCCTGGTAGAACGGTTGACGTCCGGCTACGGCCAGGCATTTGAGGACCATTACGGGAGCACTTTGGCTCCCCTTTTGGCTCCCCCGCCAGGAAACATGCATTCGAAAAAGCGAACTCAACAGTCGGGACGGCGGGATTTGAACCCGCGACCCCTTGACCCCCAGTCAAGTGCCCTGCCAAGCTGGGCCACGTCCCGATCTTGGTCCGGCCGTGCCGGACGCGTGACGCAGCCTACCGCACGGCACGGCCGGTGACGATACGAGCGTTTACGGTCCGGGGTGCGATCTGCCCTGCTGGCGGCCGCTGCTAGCGTTCCGCGCGGGCGCCGAGCAAGCTAGGCGGAACGGAGCAGGCACTGTCATGGACGACCGCCTCAGTGGTCTGGTACCGCAGCCAGTAACGGTCGAGCCGCTTGGAGGGCAGCTGGTCCTGGATACCTGCCCGGACGTTCAGCCGGCCGGGGCTGCAGATCAGTCGGCCGCACTCGCCGTACAGCACCTGCTGAGCGGCCTGCCGTGGCCGCGGCCAGCCGCGCAGGACAGCACCCGCTGCGCCGTGGCGATCGACGGCCGTCTCGGCGCGGAGGCCTACCGGCTGGTGATCAGGAAGGACGGCGTCACGATCGCTGCGGGCGACCAGGCGGGCGCGGTGTACGCCGCGCAGACGATCCGCCAGCTGCTGCCAGATGACGCGTGGCGGGCCGCACCGCTGCGGGGCAGCGAGCCCTGGGCCGTGGGATGTGCTCATATTGCGGACCGGCCCGCCCTGCCCTGGCGCGGCGCGCACATCGATGTAGCCCGGCACTTCGTGCCCAAGCGCGAGCTGCTAGCCCTGATCGACGCCCTCGCCGCCGTCAAGCTGAACAGGCTGCACCTTCATCTCACCGACGACCAGGGCTGGCGGATCGAGAGCCGGCTGCACCCCGCACTGCACGAGATCGGCTCGCACCGGCCCCGCAGCCAGGTCAGTCTCGGCAGGGAGCGGCCGAGGATCTACGACGAGATCCCGCACGGCGGGTACTACACCCTGGCCGACCTCGCCGAGATCGCCGGCTACGCCGCGGGGCGCGGCATGGCGCTGGTCCCGGAAATTGACCTGCCCGGTCACAGCACTGCGCTGCTAGCCGCGCTGCCCGAGCTCGGCGCCGGCCAGCCGCCGGACGGCGGCTACCGGGTCAGCCCGGACTGGGGCATCCTCACCAACCTGGTCGCGCCGCTCCCGGCCACCATGACAGTGCTCCGCGACGTGTTCGGTGAGCTGGTCGATGCCACCGGCGCGCGGTACGTGCACGTCGGCGGCGACGAGTGCGTGCTCGACAGCTGGCGCGCAGATGCCAGGGTCCAGGCCAGCCAGCGCGACCGCGGCCTGGCAACGGCCGAGGACCTGCACGCCGCGTTCCTCCGCGATGTAGCCGACATGGTGGCGGAGGACTTTGCAGCCCGGGCGGTCGTCTGGGACGAGGGTTTTGCCGGCCCCGGCGGGGCGATGCTGCGACCCGACACGGTGGTGATGGCGTGGCGGGGCCTGGATGTCGCGCGGGCCGCGGCCGAAGCGGGTCACGACGTGGTCGTGGTGCCGGTGCTGCCCACCTACTTCGACTACGCCCAGGACAGCTCCGATGACGAGCCGGTCGCGATCGGCGGCCCGGTGCGGCTGTCCGACGTCGCAGGCTTCGCGCCGGTTCCCGCCGACTGGCCCATGCCTGCTCGTCAGCGGGTGCTGGGTACCCAGTTCCAGGTCTGGACCGAGTACATACCGGACGGCCGCGCGCTGGAGTACATGATGTTCCCGAGGGCGTGCGCGCTCGCCGAGGTCGCCTGGTCCGGCCGGCCGTCGCCGCTGACCGGGGGTGACAGCGGGCAGCCCGAGCTGCGGGACCGGATCGCCGCGCACCTCCGCCGGCTGGACGCCGCAGGACTGGAGTACCGGCCGCTCTTCGGTCCGCGGCCGTGGCAGCAGGGGGGCGGCGGGCCGCGCCGGCACCGGCCCGGCTACCAGGTAGCGGATGTCGGCATGCGGCTGGCCGGGCTCGCCGCCGGGGGCGGGCAGCACTAGCGCCGGAGCAGGTCGGAGCGGGTCTTCCGGCGGTCCCCGGCCGTGTCCCCGCGAGGCGGCGGATGTCCGAGTTGACCAGGCACCGTTCGCTTGCCTAACTTTAGACCGACCGGCCGGTATGACCCTCGGGCCGGAGACGAGCGGAGCGTGGCGCATGGCGGTGAGATCCAGGGAATCCGTCGGCCGGCCCGGCAGCAGAACGCCGGTGAAAGAGCGACTTCTGAGTGTCGCGACCAGGCTGTTCGCCCGCCATGGCTTCGAGGGCACGTCCGTCCAGGACATCGTCGACGCGGCCGGTGTCACCAAGGGTGCGATGTACCACTACTACGGCTCCAAGGACGACCTGCTGTACGAGGTCTACCATCAGGTGCTCTCGATGCAGATCTCGCACCTTGAGGAGATCGCCGCCGGTCCTGGCACGGCCGAGGAGCGGCTCCGGGCCGCAGCGGCAGACGTCGTGCAGACCAGCCTGGACAACCTCGACGACATGATCGTGTTCTTCCGCTCGCTGCACATGCTCCCCGACGACAAGCAGGCCAGGGTACGGGCAGAGCGGCGGCGGTATCACGACAAGTTCAAGGCGCTGGTCGACGAGGGCGTGGCCGCCGGCACCTTCCGTTCCGACATCTCCGCCGACATAGTCGTGCACTACTTCCTCAGCGTCGTCAACCAGCTTGGCTCCTGGTACAAGCCAGAAGGACCATTGTCGCCGGTACAGGTAGGCGACAAATTCACCGAGCTACTCATCGGCGGGCTGGCGACCAGGTAGGGAACGGGCTGGCGCGACCTGGCAGCCGTTGGCGTCACGCGGCCGCGGGCGCCCGTCGCGACCGAGCACTAACCGGGCGATAGTACCGTTGGCAGGGACAGAGGGCGCGTCGACGGGGCGGATAGAACACGGATGCAGCGTTCCATGCCGCTGGACATGCAGGCTGGCTGGCCGCCGCGCGAAGCGCGCCGACGCCGGGGAGTCCGCGTCGCTGTCCGGAGGGTCTTCCTCACGCTTATTTCGCTGGTGGTCATCTGCGCCATCGCATTCGGGGTGCTGCTGGCAGTCACGCCATCGGTTTCTAACGCTAGGCAGCTTGCCCAGGGGTTTGACCAGGTGCACGGCGCTCCCTATCCCGGCGCTGCGGCCCCGGCCCGGTTCAGCGCAGCACTGGAGGCAACTGAGGATCACCGGTTCGCCTCCGAGCCAGGCATCGACCCCATCGGGGTCCTCCGGGTCGCGTACGGCTATCTGCGTGGCCAGGGCGACCAGGGCGGCGCGACCCTGTACCAGCAGCTGGCCAAGATGCTCTACACGCCCGGCCAGGCGGGCCTGCCGGCCGAGGCGGAGCAGGTCGCGCTCGCAGTCAAGCTCAAGTACAGCTATAGCGGTCCGGAGATCCTCCGTCTCTACGGCGATGTCGCCTACTTCGGGCATGGTTTCTATGGCCTCCAGGAGGCGAGCTGCGGCTACTTCGGTGTGCAGCCCAGCCAGCTGTCCTGGCCCCAGGCCGCGCTGCTCGCCGGACTCGTCCAGGGGCCGAGCTCCGACGACCCGATCAGCCACCCGGCCGCCGGCCTGAGCCGCGAGCAGCACGTGATGGGCCGGCTCGTCTCGGTCGGTGCCATCAGCCGGGCCAGCGCGGATGCGTACCTGAAGGTGCCGCTGTCGGCGCTGCTCGCGAACGCGGGCGGCTGTCGCGCCTGAGCGCACTGCCGCTAGCGCGGTGGTGTGGTGGCTTCGGCCGGTGGCTGCTAGGAGGTCCGGCGATGCGAGGCCGGACGACTGCCCGGCTCGCGCTGCCGGTCGGCAGGCGGGCGGAGCGACGGGCGGCCGGGCCGGGCGTGGCTGCGCGGGGAGCCGTTAGCGCCGTTCGCATCGGAATAATGCCCCGAATCCCCGCTGGCGGGGGCGCCATAGCGCGCGCCCGGACCGTAGGCCGGCGAGCTGTCGGCGGAAGCCCCGTTGACCGAGGCTCCGTTGGCGGAGGCCCCGTTGACGGAGGGGCCGCTCGCGGGTGATCTGCTGAAGGCGTCCCAGTCGGCCGAGGACTCGTGGCTCACGGGCACCGCACCGAGCACGGCCGCGAGGTCGCGCGCTTCTTCCGCGGGCGGCTCGCCGTGCGCCAGCACAGGCGCCTCGTGCCAGATCCACTTGCGGTAGGACCAGAACCGGAACAGCGTGCCCAGGCCGGTGCCGACCACGAGCGCGACGTTGTACCAGGCCACGCTGTGGCCAAGGCCGGCCAGGTCGATCACGCCGATGCAGGCGTAGTAGATGAGCAGGCCGACGCCGTTCAGCACAAAGAACATGATCGAATCGCGCGTCGTGCCCTTGCCCTGGCGGTGCGCGAACGTCCAGTACCGGTTGCCCAGGTAGGTGATCACGGTGGCCAGGATGGTGGCGACCGTGATGGCCTTGTACTTGCCGATCGGGTGCAGCGCGTTCGCGACACCGAACGTGAGGATAAACCCGACGGCGCCGATGACGAGGAACTTGAAGCCCTCGTGGATCAGCTGGCGGAATCGCATGTAGAGCGTGCGGATGCTGCTCACCTGATGGATCTGCCTCCTGCTCCGGTCCGCCAGATCCTGACCCGAGAGTACCGTCCCGCCTCTACTGACGTGCCCGGCGGTGGTGGAGGTTACCCACGCCTGGCCAGTTATTGGTTCGGAACTGACAGACGCGTTAGGTAAGGTCACCCGCGTGCCCCATGCCGACGTTCTCATCCGTGCTCGAGGCCTGACCAAGCGTTTCGGCACCTTCACCGCGGTGGATGGCGTCGACTTCGAGCTCCGGCGTGGTGAGGCGTTCGGCTTCCTCGGCCCGAACGGGGCCGGCAAGTCCTCCACGATGCGCATGATCGGCTGCGTCTCCCCGCCGAGCGGCGGCGAGCTGGACATTCTCGGTATGAACCCGGTCAAGGACGGCCCGGCGATCCGGGCTCGACTCGGCGTCGTGCCGCAGGAAGACAGCCTGGACGTGGAGCTGACCGTCCGGGAGAACCTGCTGATCTACGGCCGCTACTTCGGCCTGTCCAGAGCCGTCATCGCCGACCGGACGGCCCGCCTGCTGGAGTTTGTCCAGCTCGCCGACCGGGCCGACGACCAGGTCGAGCCACTGTCGGGGGGCCTGAAGCGGCGGCTGACGATTGCGAGGTCCCTGGTCAATGACCCGGACATCCTGCTTCTGGACGAGCCGACCACCGGCCTGGACCCGCAGGCCAGGCACGTGGTCTGGGACCGGCTGTTCCGGCTCAAGCAGCAGGGTGTGACGCTGATCCTGACGACTCACTACATGGACGAGGCCGAGCAGCTCTGCGACCGGCTGGTTGTCATGGACGGCGGCAGGATTGTGGCCGAGGGATCGCCGCGGGAGCTGATCGATACGTACTCGACCCGCGAGGTCGTCGAGCTGCGGTTCCTGCCAGCCGAGCATGACCAGGCGGCCGAGCTGGTAGCCGGGACAAAGGCTGACCGGACAGAGGTCCTCGCCGACCGGATCCTGCTGTACGTCCAGGATGGCGACGCCGCACTGGAACAGGTCCGCCGCCTCGGCCTCGAGCCGCTGGCCTCGCTGGTCCGCCGGAGCACGCTGGAGGATGTGTTCCTCAGGCTGACCGGACGGCGGCTGGAGGACTGATGGCCACGGTGGCACCGGCTGCGGCCGCCGGCCCTTCGGTGGCCGGGCCATGGGGGATGGCCGTCCGTGCACTGCGGTGGTGGCTGGCCAAGTACCGGCGAACCTGGCGCGGATCCATCTACTCCGTCGTGCTCACCCCGGTCTTGTACCTCGGCGCCATGGGCATCGGCCTCGGGCATCTAGTCGATCAGCACGGCACGGCCAGGCTGGGCGGGCTCAGCTACCTGGCGTTCCTCGCTCCCGGCCTGATGGCGGCCGCCGCCATGCAGACAGCGGTGGGCGAGTCGATGTATCCGGTGTACACCGCCGTCAAGTGGCAGCACACCTACCAGGCCGCGGTAGCCACCCCGCTGCGGCCTGGCGACCTCTACCGGGGCCACCTCATGTTCACGACCCTGCGGCTGGCCATGAACATGCTGATCTTCCTCGGCATCATGGCGGCATTCGGCGTGGTCCGCTCGCCCTGGATGCTGGCCGGCGTACCAGTGGCGGTGCTGACCGGGCTGGCGTTCGCCGCGCCGCTCGATGCGTTCGCCGTGACGCCGAAGAACGATCAGCCGTTCAACGTTGTCTTCCGGTTCGGGATGATCCCGCTGTTCCTGTTTTCCGGCACCTTCTTCCCGGTCACGCAGCTGCCTGCCTGGATCCGGCCGGTGGCTTACGCGACGCCCCTGTGGCATGGAGTCGCGCTCTGCCGCGCGCTCAACAGCGGAGCTCCGGACCTGGCTGGCGCGCTCGGCCACGTCGGCTACCTGGTGGTCGTGATCGCGCTCGGGCTGGCGGCTGGGCCGCTGACCTATCGCCGGAGGCTGCATGTCTGAGCCGCTCGCCTCCGCGCTCCACCGGGTGCCGCTGCGGATCCTCCCGGCGCCGGTGCTGGCTGCCCGCCAGCTCGGCGGCCGGGGGAGCGCGCACCTTGTCGAGCGGAACGCGCGGGCTTACCGGCACGCCTGGCTGGTGCTTGCGTCCGGGTTCTTCGAGCCGCTGTTCTACCTGCTGTCGATCGGGATCGGGATCGGCGAGCTGGTCGGCGCTGTCACCGTGGACGGCCACGCCGTGCCGTACACCAGCTTCGTGGCCCCCGCCTTGCTGGCCACGTCGGCCATGAACGGCGCAATCTTCGACTCGACGTTCAACATCTTCTTCAAGCTCAAGTACGCCAAGGTCTACGACGCGATCCTGGCGACGCCCATGCGAACAGGCGACGTGGCCATGGGGGAGATCGGCTGGGCACTCATCCGCGGCGGCCTGTACGCGTGCGCCTTCATGGTGATCATGCTGGCCATGGGACTGGTGCACTCGATCTGGGCAGTTTTCGCCATCCCCGTCGCGCTCCTGATCGGTTTCGCCTTCGCGGGCGCGGGGATGGCGGCCACCACCTTTATCCGAAGCTGGCAGGACTTCGAGTACATCACCCTGACAACGCTGCCGATGTTCCTGTTTTCGGCCACGTTCTACCCGATCAGCGTCTACCCGCGGGCCCTTCAGATCGTCGTCGACTGCACGCCGCTCTACCAGGGCATCGCCCTGCTCCGCGGGCTCACTCTGGGTTACGTCGGGCCGAGCCTGCTCTGGCACGTGCTCTACCTGGCCGTCATGGGCACTGCCGGCCTGGCGATCGCCGGCCGGCGGATGCGGCGCCTGCTGCTGCGGTAGCGCCAGCGGGCCGGCAGACTGTCTCTCATGCAGATCGGTGTCGTGTTCCCGCAGACCGAGATCGGCGCTGACCCGGGCGCCATCCGCGCTTACGTCCGGCGAGTCGAGGAACTGGGCTTCGCTCACCTGCTCGCCTACGATCACGTGCTCGGCGCGGATCCGGCGCTGCACGCTCCCTGGACCGGGCCCTACGACGTCGACACGACCTTCCACGAGCCGTTTGTCCTGTACGGCTATCTGGCCGCGGTCACGTCGCTCGAGCTGGTCACGGGCATCATCATCCTGCCTCAGCGCCAGACCGCCCTGGTCGCGAAGCAGGCTGCCGAAGTCGACCTGCTGACCGGCGGGCGGTTCCGGCTCGGCGTCGGCCTCGGCTGGAATTCGGTCGAGTATGAGGCCCTCGGCAAGAACTTCGCCGACCGCGGCCGCCGCATGGCCGAGCAAGTCGTGCTGATGCGCCAGCTCTGGACGCAGCGAAGCGTGACGTTCGCAGGGGAGTACGAGACCGTGACGGCAGCCGGCCTGGCTCCGCTGCCGGTGCAGCGGCCGATCCCGGTCTGGTTTGGTGCCTCGTCTCAGCCCGCGTACCGGCGCGTAGGCCGGCTGGCGGATGGCTGGTTCCCGCAGATGCCGCCGGACTCCCGCCTCGAGGATGCCAGGCAGGTCATCGCGCAGGCGGCCGCGGAAGCGGGCCGGGATCCGGCGGCGATCGGCATGGAGGGGCGGGTGAGCTGGGGCGGCGCGGACAAGCTGGTCGATCACGTGGGCCGGTGGCGTGCTGCCGGGGCCTCGCATCTCTCGATCAATACGATGCGCCTCGGTCTGGGTGACGTGGACGGCCACCTCACGGCCCTCGCGGAAGCCGCCGGGGCCCTCGGGCTGGCGCCTTAGCTGTCTGCCAGGGCGCGCATTATGGCGTCCGTGAGTACGTCGGATGGCCTTTTGCCGGTGTTCAGGCTGCCGGTGTTCACGAGCGCGCCGAGTCCGCGCCCGGCCCTGCGATCGACAAGGACGGAGGCGGCGAACCCTCCCGTTCCCCCGTTGTGCCAGAGCCTGCCGCGCACGATACTCCAGCCGAGCCCGCTCGTGCTCCGCTCGTCGATAGGGACGCGGGGCACCTGGCAGAGTTCGAGCGCGGCGCCGAGCGGGCCATCAGGAGGCGACAGGCACGCGGACAGATAGCGGGCAAGGTCCCCGATGCTGGCCTCGACCGCGCCTAGCCCGGGCAGCGCGAAATCCCAGTGCCGGGCCTGCCGGCCATGAGCGTGCCCGGTCAGCCGGGTGCCGCCGCCGGCTGTGCCGGTGCCCGAGCACCGCATCGCCAAGGGCGCCAGCAGGCGCTCCTCCAGCAGGTCCTGGTATGGGTGGCCGCTGGCTCGCTCGATGGCCAGCCCGAGCAGCTGGTAGCCGAAATTCGAGTAGACACGCGGCGACCCCGGCGTCCGGCGTGCGGCGCGCAGGCCTTTCTCAGCGCGCTCGGCCGAGAATCTCCGGTAGGGATTGGCCCCGAGCGTCGGCTGGTTCGGCGCAAGCCGCGGCAGACCCGAGGTATGGGTGGCGAGTTCCTCGAGCGTGATATCCGCGTGCCGGCCTGCATCGAGCCAGCGGCCGATCGGGTCGCCCAGCGCGACAATTCCGTCTCCGACCAGGCAGGCGAGCAGGGTCGCGGTCATCGTCTTGGTGACCGATCCGATCTCAAACCGGCCATCAGCGGGCAAGCCGTCGCTGGTGACTAAGACAGTCGCGCCGGCTTCTATGGCGGCTACGGCCACGACGATGCCGTCGCCGGGGAACGCGCCGTCGAGCGCATCGAAGACCGACTGCGCATGCCCCGAGGCCCAGGTCACGACGCGCTTCCGTCAGGTGCCGAAGTAGCGCCGCGGATTCGCGACCAGCATCGTGTCGATCTGCTCGTCGGTGACGCCCCGCTCACGGAGGGCGGGCAGCACATCGTCGAACATGTGCAGGAAGTTCCAGGCCGGCGCGAACTGCGGAACCACTGCGGGCGGGAACCAGTCGATATAGCAAGAGGCATCGTGTGACAGCACCATGCGCTCGGCGTACCCGCGCTCGCATAGTGCCGCGACGGTGCTCACCCGCTCCTCGAACGGCGTGATCAGGTCTAGGCCGAACCGGTCCATGCCGAGCAGGCAGCCCGCGTCGGCGAGGTCGGTCAGGTAGTCCAGGTCGCTGGTGTCGCCGCTGTGCCCGAGCACGACCTTCGTCAGGTCGGCCCCCTCCTCCCGGAGGACCCGAACCACCTCGCGCCCGGTGCCCGAGCGCGGGTGCGTGTGCACGGTGATCGGCGCGCCCGTCTGGGCGTGCGCCCCGCAGACCGCCCGCAGCACCCGCTCGACCCCGGGTGTCAGGCCAGGCTCGTCGACAGCGCACTTGAGGAACGCAGCCTTGACCCCGGTGTCGGCGATACCGGTCTGGATGTCCCGGACGAAGAGCGTCGTCATGGGGTCCTCGCGGCCCGTTCCCGGCAGTCCTGGCAGCCGGTAGGTGAAGTAGAACGGCACGTCGTTGTAGGTGTACAGGCCTGTCGCGACGATGATGTTGAGCTCGGTGCCGTCAGCAACCCGCCGGATCCGGTGGATATCGCGGCCGAGTCCCAGCACCGTCGGGTCGACGATCGTGCGGCAGCCGCGCCCGGCGAGCTCGGTCAGCTTGGTGATCGCGCTGTCGACCTGGCCGTCCTCGTCCCAGCCGCCGGGGTACTCCGCCGGGTAGTTCTCCCTGACTTCGGCGTTGAGGATGAACACGTGCTCGTGCATGAGCGTCACGCCCAGCGAATCGGCATTGACAGGACCCCGGGCCGTCTCGACCTGACTCATAACCGCACCGTAGCGTGGAGCCATACCAGCCGGTAGGTAGAGTCGCCGCTGGATCGCTGGCGATCCACCGGGGCCGCAGGAGGTAGCAGATGGAATTTGCATTCGACGCGCGCACCGAGGAGCTCCGCGGCCAGCTCCAGGCCTTCCTGGATGAGCAGATCCGGCCGGCCGAGCCCGTCTTCATCGAGCAGGCCGCCAAGCTGGCCAGCGAGGGTCGCGGCTGGGAGCGCCCCCCGGTCATGGACGAGCTGAAGGCCAAGGCACGCCATCGCGGCCTGTGGAACCTGTTCCTGGCCGGTCACCCCGAGGGCGCGGGACTCTCCAACCTGCAGTACGCCCCGCTGGCGGAGCTCACCGGCGGCTCGTTTCTGGCGCCCGAGGCGCTGAACTGCGCAGCTCCCGACACCGGCAACATGGAAGTGCTCGCTGAGTTCGGCACTGACGAGCAGAAGGAGCGCTGGCTGCGACCCCTGCTCGACGGCGAGATCCGGTCGGCGTTCTGTATGACCGAGCCGGATGTTGCCTCCTCGGACGCCACCAACATCTCGACCAGCATCGCCCGCGACGGCGACGTCTACGTGATCAACGGCCGCAAGTGGTGGTCGTCGGGTGCGATGGACCCGCGCTGCCAGATCCTCATCGTGATGGGCAAGACCAATCCAGACGCCGACCGGCACCGCCAGCAGTCCCAGGTCCTGGTGCCGCGGGACACCCCTGGAGTCCAGATCGAGCGCGGTATGAACGTGTTCGGATATACCGACGGAAGCCACGGCGGCCATGCGGAAGTCGTGTTCTCCGACGTCCGGGTGCCGGTGACCAACGTGATTGCCGGCGAGGGCGAGGGGTTCGCGATCGCCCAGGCCCGGCTCGGCCCTGGCCGGATCCACCACTGCATGCGCCAGATCGGCGCGGCCGAGCGCGCGCTGGAACTGCTGTGCCGCCGGGTGACGGAGCGGGTCGCGTGGGGTAAGCCGCTAGCTGAGCAGGGTGTCATCCAGGACTGGATCGCCGAGGCGAGGGTGCAGATCGAGGCCGCCAGGCTGCTGGTGCTCAAGACTGCCTGGCTGATGGACACCGTCGGGAACAAGGGCGCGCACACGGAGATCCAGGCGATCAAGATCCTCGTGCCGCGGACCACTGAGTGGATCCTGGACAAGGCGATCCAGGCACACGGGGCGGGGGGAGTGAGCCAGGACTTCCCGCTCGCAGCCCTCTGGGCGCACGCCCGGACGCTGCGGCTCGCTGACGGCCCGGACGAGGTGCACAAGCGGTCGCTCGCCCGCCGTGAGCTCAGGAAATACCATCCGTAACGAGCCCGCTCAGGCCGGGTACGGACTACAGGAGGAACACATGCCAGAGGCGTCCCAGCGGGTAGCGGTCGTCACCGGCGCGGCGCGGGGCATCGGCGCCGCGACCGCTAAGCGGCTGGCTGCGGACGGGTTTGCCGTCGCGGTGCTCGACCTCAAGGAGAGCGACGGCGGCGGGACTGTTGACGCGATCACTGCCGGGGGTGGGAAGGCGCTGGCGGTCGGCGCCGATGTCAGCGACGCCGAGCAGGTGCAGGCTGCAGTCGACAAGATCGCTACTGACCTCGGCGGGCCAGCCGTCCTGGTCAACAACGCAGGCGTGATCCGCGACAACATGCTGTTCAAGATGTCGATCGACGACTGGGACTCCGTGCTCGGCATTCACCTGCGCGGATCGTTCCTCATGACGAAGGCGTGCCAGAAGTACATGGTCGACGGTCGCTGGGGCCGGGTTGTCAACCTGTCCTCGAGTTCGGCCCTTGGCAACCGGGGCCAGGTGAACTACTCCTCCGCGAAGGCAGGCTTGCAGGGCTTCACGAAGACGCTGGCGATCGAGCTGGGGCAGTTTGGCATCACCGCCAACGCCGTCGCTCCCGGCTTCATCGTCACCGACATGACCGCCGCCACCGCCGCGCGGATCGGCATGGACTTCGAGGAGTTTCAGAAGGCCGGCGCCGCGAGCATCCCCGTGCGCCGGGTGGGCCAGCCCGAGGACGTCGCCAACGTGATCTCCTTCCTGGCCAGTGAGGACGCCAGCTTCGTGTCCGGTCAGGTCATTTACGTGGCCGGCGGGCCCCTGTGCTGAGGGCTGCACTGTGCTGACGTCCGCCCGACGACACCACTCCGGAGGCAAACAGTGACGATGGAGCCAGACGGGGTCGTTCCGGATGCTGCGGCGCTGCGCTCGGAAGTTGCCGCGTTCGTGGCGGCGCATGACCCCCGGACGACCGAGCCCCTCGAGTTTCTGCAAGGCAGGTTCGACGCCGGTCTGGCGTGGGTGCATTACCCGGCAGGACTCGGCGGGCAGAGCGTGCCCCGTTCCCTGCAGACGGTCGTAGATCGCGCGTTCGCTGACGCCGGAAGCCCGACCAATCACCCGGAGCGCAACGGAATCGGCCTCGGCATGGCCGCGCCGACGATCCTTGCGCACGGGACGCGGGAGCAGAAGCACCGCTGGCTGCGGCCGCTGTGGACCGGCGAGGAGATCTGGTGCCAGCTGTTCAGCGAGCCGGGCGCCGGATCGGACCTGGCCGGGCTCGCCACGCGGGCGGTGCGCGACGGCGACGTCTGGACGGTGAACGGGCAGAAGGTGTGGACCTCGTCCGCCCACATGGCCCGGCGGGCGCTGCTCGTCGCGCGGACCAACCCCGACGTGCCCAAGCACGAGGGACTGACCTACTTCGCACTGGACATGACCCAGCCCGGCGTCGAGGTCCGGCCGCTGCGGCAGATCACCGGCGACGCCGAGTTCAACGAGGTGTTCCTCACCGACGCCAAGGTTCCGGACGCAGACCGGATCGGTGATGTCGGCCAGGGCTGGACGGTGTCGATGGCAACGCTCATGAATGAGCGGGTGTCCATTGGCGGCGGTGCCCTGCCGCGCGAGGGCGGCATGATCGCGTCCGCGGCCCGTCGGTGGCGCGAGCATGCCGAGCTGCGGACCCCGGGCCTGCACGACCGGCTGCTCCTCCTGTGGGCCGACGCCGAGGTGGCCCGGCTGGCTGGCACCAGGCTGCGTCAGCAGCTCGCCGCAGGTGTACCGGGTCCGGAGGGGTCTGCGGCCAAGCTGGTGTTCGCCCGGCTGAACCAGGAAATCTCCGAGTTCGAGGTGGAACTGGCGGGGGCGGCCGGGCTGCGCTACGACGACTGGACGATGCGCAGGCCCTCGGGTGCCGACTTCTTCGGGCGCAACCCGGTGTTCCGGCTCCTGCGGGCGAAGGGGAACTCCATCGAGGGCGGCACGTCAGAGATCCTGCGGAATGTCATTGCCGAGCGCGTGCTCGGCCTGCCGAAGGAGGCCAGGGTGGATACGGGACCATGGAAGGACCTGCCCCGGTGACCGAAACTTCCGTGACCGCGGCCGCCCAGGCTCGGCCGCTTGACCTGCTCTACGGGGAAACCGAGACCGAGCTGCGCGGAGCCGTCCGATCCGTTCTCGGCGACAAGGCTGCGTGGCGGGACGTGCTGGCGCGGACCGAGACGGAGCAGACGTATGACGAAGCGCTCTGGCACGCTCTGGCGGTCGAGGTCGGGGTCGCCGGACTGCTGATCCCGGAGGCACTCGGGGGCGCCGGGGCCAGCTACCGGGAAGCGGCGGTGGTGGCCGAGGAAATCGGCCGGACGGTCGCGCCGGTGCCGTTTGTCGGCAGCTCGGTCGTGGCCACGGCTGCGCTGCTGTCTGCCGGGGAAGCCGGGCTGCTCTCGCAGCTGGCGGACGGCGCGGTAACGGCGGCGCTGGCGGTGCCGTTCGCAGCCGGGCCTGGCTCGCGGCCCGCGGCGACGGTCCGCCTGGACGCCCCGCAGTCAGGGGACGCGCCCGGCACGTACCGGCTCACCGGCACGGTCGCCGGTGTCGCGGACGCGCTGCCCGCTGGCGTGCTCCTGGTTCCCGCCGACGGAGTGCCCTACGGGCTCTACGAGGTCCGGGCCGGGGATGGCGTGGTCAAGAAGGCCGTCGTTTCGCTGGACCAGACCCGCCAGCTCTGCGACCTCACGCTGAGTCAGGCGCAGGCCCGGCAGATCGCTGCCGACGAGGCCGCCGCACAGGCTGTCCATGCAGCGCTGCTCGCCGGCGCTGGCCTGCTCGCGTCTGAACAGCTGGGCATCGCGGAGCGGTGCCTGGAAATGACGCTCGGCTACGTGAAGGAGCGGAAGCAGTTCGCCCGGCCGGTCGGCGGTTTTCAGGCGATCAAGCACCGGCTGGCCGATCTCTGGGTGCTGGTCACCCAGGCGCGGGCTGCCGCCAGGGCCTCCGCAGACGGGCTGGCTTCCCGTCCGGGCGCCGAAGCTGAGCTACTCGTGGCGCTGGCGAAGGCGGCCTGCTCGGATACCGCGCTCAAGGCCGCCCAGGAGACGATCCAGCTGCACGGCGGCATCGGCTTCACTTGGGAGCATCCTGCTCACCTGTTCCTCAAGCGGGCCAAGGCGGACTCGATCGGCTTCGGTACCGCCGATGCGCACCGGGCGTCGCTGGCCCGGCTAGCGGACCTGCCTGCACCAATGCCCTGAACTCACCCCCTCCCGGGGGCTATCCCTCGCTCCACTGGCCGTGAACACGATGCATGTCGTGGCGAGAACGGCGATGCTAGTTCTTGACACGTTGGTCACGCTGTGCGGCTGCGAGGTGCCCGTCTGTGATGGATTCTGGATTCGCCGTGTACGACGCGGACGACGCCCGGCTGCTCAGCCTGGCGGGCGCGGGCGACGCTGAGGCGTTCGGAGTCCTCTCCGAGCGGCATGCGTGGGCGGCCCGCAAGCTGGCCCGCCAGCTGGTGCCGCCGGCCAGCGTGGAGGTTGTCGTCGCTGAGGCGTTCGCTCGCGTGCGCGCGGTCATCCGGCGCGGGTGCGGACCGTCCAACGCTGTTCGCCCGTACATGCTCACTGCGCTTCGATGGGTGTGCGATGAGCGGCAGCGCGGTCAGCTGACCGCCTTATCCCCCGAGGAGCAGCAGCTGACGGACCCGGGCGCCCTGCTCATCGACCCGGCCGTGTCTGGTGTGGAGCAAACCCTCGCGGCGCGCGCCTACCTCTCTGTGCCCGAGCGCTGGCGTGCCATGCTGTGGCACGCCGAGATCGAGCAAGAGCACCCTCTTGTCGTCACGCCGCTCTTCGGCCTCGCCCGGAATGGAATCGCGGCTCTCAACCATCAGGCCATCGACGGCCTGCGGCAGGCATACGTGCAGCTGTATGTCAGGGCGATCGCCCGGCCCGAGTGCGAGCCGGTGGCAGAGCGGCTCGATGCCTATGTGCGCGACGCGCTTCCGCCGCCAGATGCCACCCAGGTGTGGGAGCACCTGCGCGGCTGCGGCGAGTGCCTGGCTGCCTACGACGAGCTGAGCGACATCAGGGCGACGCTGCGCGGGACGGTGGCTCCGCTGATCCTGGGCACTGCTGCGGACGCCTACCTGGAGACGGAAGCCCCGAGCGCGAGCGCCGTTGCGGCCGGCCCGACGACGCTCGCCATCAGGTCGGCAGCGCGCGGTGAGGTCGCGCTGCGCGACTCCGCGGCGCGGAAACAAAGAGGGCGCCGGCGTGCGCGGCGGCGGATGCCTATCAGCCTCGCCGTCGCCGCTGCCGTAGCGCTGGTAGCCCTTGTCGGTGGCGCCATCGGCTTCACGCTCGAGGACAGGCCCAGTCCCGCCACGGGCACCGGAACCGCGATGGGATCACCTCCTCCGTCCCCCGTTCCCGGGCTGCCCGCGCAGGTGGTGCCGTCAACGTCGCCGTCATCATCGCCGCCTCCAAGCGTCGTGCCGATAACCGCATCCTCGTCACCGCAGGCCAGCTCGGCATCACCAAGCACGCAGACGCTGACCACTCTCAGCGCCAGCATGGATATCAATCAAGCGCAGTTCGGGGGGCCTGATGGCGGGCCTGGCAGCGGGCCACCCACGGATGAGATCGGCTTCGACGTCATGAACACCGGGCCGGTGGCGACTGGCCCCCTGACGGTGGCGATTGCCCTGCCGTCCGGGAGCTCTCCGACCGGCGGCCAGCCGTCCAGCCCGAGCCCTGGCGTCACCGGCGGCATCCCGGCAGGCGGGGGCGCACCGGCTGACGGCATCGCCGGATTCGGCTGGAGCTGCGAGCCGACCGATGGCGGCATTACGTGCACGCACGCCCCGGTCGCGGCCGGCCAGCATGTGGACGGCCGGCTGTCGATCACGATCAGCGGCTTCATGACGTGCGGGAAGCCAGTCCGCCTGACGGCATCCAGCGGCGAGGCGACTGCTCAGGCTGTGCAGGACCTTCGCTGCTAGCGCAGGACGAGATAAGCCCGGCCTGATCTCGCCCGTGACCTCTGCCGGATGTGCCGCTTTTCGTTCAGCCAGTAGGCTTTCTTCCTGGTTAGATGGGAACCGGGTCGTTGCTCGGCGCCCTGGCCTCAGGAGTCGCGGTCTCCGGGTGACAACCGGTGACCGCAAGGACGTGGTATGGCTGAGACACAAGCAGATGGCGACAGCACGGTCGACCAGCTCGCGGAAACGGCCGCCCCGGATCCGGAAAGCTCCTACCAGCCTGCCTCGTGGCCTGCGGAACCGGCACCGACCGGGGCCATCCACCACATCGAGCTCTGGGTGCCCGATCTGGACAAGGCCATCGTGAGCTGGGGCTGGATGCTCACCGCGCTGGGTTACCGGATGTTCCAGGACTGGCCAGGCGGACGCAGCTGGCAGTCCGGCCACGCGTACATCGTCGTGGAGCAATCCCCGGCCCGGACGGCCAGCAGGCATGACCGGTGTCGTCCCGGCCTCAACCACCTCGCCTTCCACGTCTCGAGCCGGGACCTGGTGGACCAGCTGGCCGCCGAGGCGCTGCTGCATGGCTGGAAGCTGATGTTCGCCGACCAGCACCCGTTCGCTGGCGGGCCACAGCACTATGCGGCCTATTTGGAAAATGCCGATGGCTTCGAAGTCGAGCTCGTCGCGGACTAAGCTGTCGGCGCGTCGTTGCGTGGCTTCTAGCTGCGGTGATGGCAAGGTGCAACATTGACCGGGATATATATGCCCGTTAAAATTCCAATGTCGGCATCCACGTCACAGAGCGTGATCAGCTGCTCCGTGCGGAAGATGCGCGGGAGGTTGCCCAGCTATGGAGAGCATTCGCACCCGGGTCATAGTCGCGCTGGCGAGTTCGGCAGTGCTGGCGAGCGGCCTGAGCGTCGCAGTAGCTGCAGCGAGTGGTAGCGCCGCCGGCGTCGCGACCGTTGCCGACGGTTCCTCGACAGGCACGACGGGCAATGCGAACGCGACCGTCGTCGATACCTGAGGGCCTGGATTCGCCTCGATTCGGGCCGCACCTCGCCTGAATGTCCTTTTCCCGTTGTGTCAGCCTGTCGCTGGACCATCGCTGCTCGGTAAGCTGTGCCGCAGATGTAATCAATCCGGGACCAGTTATGCCACGTAGTAGGGGTGTGCGGCCCAGCGGCCGTCGCGCAGCCTCGGACTACCTCCGGGAGCTGTTGCTGAAACCCGGCTCCTACCGAGAGGCATGGGAGCGGAGCGCTACCCGCGAGCGACACGGCACCATCAACCAGCTGGCAGTCGCGGATGTGCTGGCTCGCCACCTTCGGTCCTCGCCGCGCACGTCAGCCGACGATTCCATCACCCCGCATCAGCTCAAGGACACCGTGTCCCGGGCGCTGACGGGTCGGTTGCTGAGCCGCCAGGCGCTGTCGCTCTTTATCGATGCCTTCGGCTTCTCCGAGCACGAGGCCGGCCGACTGTGGCGGCTGTGGAACGGCTCGGCGACGATCGGCGTGATGTCGGGTACCCGTGCTGTGCCGGCAAGCTCGGAGACGGACGTCGATGCAGCATATGGGCCACGCAAGCACCAGACCCTGGCTCTTCATGACCATGTCTGGGTGGGGGCGGACGGCCGGATCGACCGTGCCAGGACGATGCAGGTGATCGAGGCTATCGCTCCGGCCGCGGATCGGGTTCCGTTCATGTTCGATACCAATGTGCTGACGCTTGAGGTTGGTCAGGGCTGCAAGGAACTGATCGGCCAGGTGCGGCGAATCGGCGCGGACATGTTCGCTACCGAGATCCTGCTCGCCAGGACCCTCGATATCGGTGAGACTTTGAGCTTCGAATACATGAGGACCTACCGGTACGCCGGTCACCAAGCACCGTCCGAGCGCGAGCATCGGCGGGCCGTGATGCGGCATGCCGAAGGGCTAGACATGCGAGTCGAGTTCCATCCGGACCGGCTGCCATGTCGTGTCTGGTGGTCGCACTGGGATGGCATCGACGGTGACGTCCTGGAGCGGGAACTTGTGACGCTCGATACCCAGAACTCGGTGCACCGCTACCTGCGAT
>Ga0123355_10003190_pt1 | contig 23423 bp, 25 predicted proteins | sample TergutEmb28metaG_3_FD_89872 | JGI IMG/M metagenome (GOLD analysis project Ga0123355, IMG submission 89872) | Embiratermes neotenicus P1 segment gut microbial communities from Petit-Saut dam, French Guiana - Emb289 P1 | ecosystem: Host-associated > Arthropoda: Insects > Digestive system > Gut ... | reverse complement strand
CATAATTATTAGCACCTAACATACCACATCTTACCGTAAGTGAATCCTTGTTGTCGGCACGCAGTGTCCCAGGTCAACTTCCTGGTGACTCTTTCCTCAGTCTAATGCTGGTGATATCCTATGGTTCCTGGAACAGCGACTCACCAATACCACTTCATGACTGTCAACAAATGGATACAATCACAGTATATGAAGCACGCATTACCGTTAAAGTAATCCACTTACTGGCATGCTGCATGCAGAACACAGCTCAGTAAAAGCGAAACTTACTTGAAATCTCCAAACACAACAACAACAACAACAACAACCTCACATGGTACATGCCTTTATTCTAGGGCATTCCAATACTGGTGAGCAGGAATATACAGAAATGTCAGTATAAAATTCATGACATTTGGAAACTGTTTGCTTCAAAGTAGAGACAGAACCACAAATCAACCAGAGTGCAATGCCTCTGGGCTTCTATCCAAAGAAAAACATTCCACATATGATCACTGATATAAAATTAGACACTGAAGAATGGGGAACACTAACCTGCTTAAGATACAATTATGTCAGCAACTTTTGAGAAATCAGAGAAAATGCAATGGTATCCATATAAGAAGCATAACCCATTTTTCATTTGCAAAATATACAATGGTGATAAATTAGCTCATGTTGTCATACACGGATGGGATGAAAAGTTTTGCCTCCACTGTCATATTTTTTTATTAGAGTAATTAAAGCTGGATAAAACATGTTCCATCCAGTCATGTGACATCTCCCCTACACCATATGTAACCTTGAAACCACAGCTGTCCATAACTTGGAATCAGTGCCAGTCAAAATGGAAGCCTGTGAGGATATGCAGTTCAAACAATGTGCTGTTACTGTGTTCTTGACTGTAAACAAGATTCCTGCCATTGACATTCATCATCATATGCAGGCAGTGTATGGGATAAAAGTGTTGATGTAAGTACAGTTAGACAGTGGCTATGGCATTTGAGCAAAGAGTGGAGGAAGGCAGTTTGGTGACAAAGAAAGGTTCGGGAAGCCAGTGACTGCATGCTAAAGAAGTTATTTGAAAAAATTGTCAAATCAAACAGAAAAACATTGCTCTTAAACTGGGAATCTCTATAGAGTAGGCCACATTATCAAACTTTTTGGATTCTGAAAAGTTTGTGCCAGGTGGGTGCCAGAAAAATTGAGCGATAGATGAAAACTGAAAGATTCAGAGTTTCAATGGAACTTCTGGGTCATTTTGAAGAAGGTGGGTGATTTCTATGGCAGGCACTAACCGGTGATGAAACTGGGAACATCACTATGTTCCTGAGAACAAAAGACAATCTTTGGAATACCGCCGCAGAGGATCATCAGCGCCCAAGAAATGCAAAACCAAAGCCCCTGCTGGAAAAGTCATGCCGACTGTATTCTGGGACTCTGAAGGTATTGTGCTCACTGACTTCCTGGGAAAAGGTGCTACAGTGAACTCTGAAATCTACAATGAAACCATAAGAAATAAAAAAATGCATCACGAGGAAGGAGGCAGAAACTGATGATGTCTTGCTTCAACATGACAATGCCAGGACTCACACAAGTGCTGCCACAACTGATACCATTGCAAATTTGGGATTTACAGTGCTACCACATCCAGCCTACAGCCCGGATCTCACTCCTAGCAATTTCCACGTGTTCCCCAAATGGATGGATGACTTCAGGGTCCATAACTTCAGTTATTATGAAGTCAAGGCTGCAGTATACAAGTAGTTTTGGGAGTGGGGGGAGGAGACTTTTTTAGGGATGGAATTCGAAAACTTGTTAAACACTGGCAAAAGTATATTGAAGTTCAATGAGATTATGTGGAACAGCAATTATGCACAGTTGTAAATAAAGGTTAAAAGTACATTTATTTATTTGCTTCATTTAAATACCTCCCTTCCTTCATTTTTTATTTAGCTGGAGGAAAAACTTTTCAGCCCACCTTTGAACAAGAAGTTGAAACTAGTTTCATATAATGACATAAGATGTTCCAATACTTTCAAACTGTCACTGAAACTGCACTTACAACAACAGAGTAAATACACAGTGGCACAGGTCCATACCACACAGAGGCCAGCAGCATGTGATGATATGCAAGTCCATACTACACAAGGAGGACAGCACTGAAGTATTAACACATTTGGTTAGTGCTATTGTGTTATCCAGGTGGTCTCTATCATGACCTTCCTTCACTTTACTGGATCAGTCATATTTAGTTTGGCTTATCTGTAGGCTTTTGTGATTCTGGAAAGCACAGCAAGGTAGATTAATTCAGAATTCCAGAAATACAAAGCACATTTGAAAATAACTTAACAAAATTCATACATTTACAATTCACAGTGTGCTTTCTATCAATACATGTATGCTGGTAACAGGTATGGTTGATGAGAAACCTATAAATTTCATGTAGAGGTCTGTTTCAGAGATTACAGATTTTTACCTCTTCCATTGAATGCATAGTCATTAATAAATTTGAATGTAAATAACCAAGGACAATTTCAAACAAATTAAGCTGTACGCAGTAACAATACAAAGAATAAATACCATCTTCACAGAGCAACTGCCAGCCTTTTATATTTACCACGTGGACTCGCAAGCCTCAATAATGAAAAGACTCAATTTAAAACAGCAATAAGAAATATGCATTCATTTTATTCTGCATATAATATATGTGGTGTACCATTTGAATAATGCATGTAAGATACATATCACAGTTTAGTATTGTATATCCTGCACTTTTATGACTCGTTCCACACCCTATTATCACACTGACCAAAGTCAGGATCCATGGAATGTGTAAGATACGTATGTAGAGCCATCGTCTCCACAGTGAACCAATTACAGCAACTGTACAAAAATGTACTGTGAAATGTTTTCTGTATCGTGAACAGAAGAAGTGGCCAGTACATGTGATACATCAAATACCGACACACAATTGCCACTTCTTCCTTAAATACAAAATATTATGGCCAAACTCATTTAAAAGCTACTGCTAACATTTTAAACACCAAAGAACTTCCATCACAAGCATTAAACAGGAAAGAAACAGAAATCTTACTGTAATGGTGACCTCACTAGTTTATATTATGGGTCACGGATTACACACTGAGAGTTTCTTTCCACTTCATTACAGATTTTGTGCTGTTTTTCAACTATTTTACAAACGAAGTTTGTGAAATTTTACGTTAAAATATGGTCCCTGCTTTTCTTCATATACATAGACAATCTACTTCCCATTGTTAATTCAGAGTTCAAACCAATGTTTGTCACTGACAATCATTACGAATCACCCACAAGGTGACCGTTTCAAAAATTGCATTAATGATGCCTTTGCCAAGTAGAATGAATGCTTTAAATTAAATAAACTTACAATACATTCTGGCAAAGTAAACTCAGTAAAATATGTGACTTACAATACAAATGTATTACTCTGGTAATAAAACTACTGAAGCAGTACTTCCAACAAGATTCCTTGACCCACGAACCGATAAAACCCTGAAGCTAAAAAAGACATTTTGAATATATATATTACCTCTAGCCATAGTTTACCACACTCTGCCATGAAGACAGTCATACCATTCATTGCAGCAGATACTCTAAAATTAACTTTTTTGGTCATTTCCATTCTATTACTTCCTTGACAGTAATATTTTTGATAAATTCAACTAAGCAAAAAAGCATTTACCATCAAAAATAAAAATTGGATTAATGGCAGGCATAAAGAAACGAGATGCTTGGAGGGAGTTATTGAAGAAATTTAATATACTTCCCCTTGTCTATGAATACTTAGGAAGCTACATTAACACTGAAAAACATACATGTTTACATACAGCCAGTGGCATAGCTACATTTTTTGGTCCCTTAGATGAGTAATCACAATGGTCATCCCTAAAAGACATTAGGAATTTTAAACAAATCACAATTATACATTGATCTTCCTTTTACTTGCTCAATAATTTGAAATCATTCAGCAAAGAGGATCAATTTTTTTCAATTAAGATATCCATTTTGTTGCCCCCTGGACTCTGCTCACAACTCACTCCCTTCCCCAACCCCCATCAATGACTTTGTAAAGTAAAATCCCATCAAAACAGTTTTGCATTTGTCTATCAAATAGATTCATGTCATATGGACATGTTCCCACATCTATGTGGTGATCCTCAGGAGAATTCACTTCTGATCAGTGTGTGCGGTAGGGTTACATGGCTCAAAACTGGTGTTTTATACAGACAAAAATACAGTATGGTATAAACTTGATTATAAAACTTATTTCATATCCTGTGTGTATTATGAAGGTTTAACATTCCTGTATAATAAATATCAAAACAGAGGTTTTGACATTCATAGGTGAAGTTGTTAACCATACACATAATCCATTCAAGGTTTTATTACATATGACACCACAATTTCTTAAAAACTATAATTAGCTGAAAATGGGTAAGGGGTCACACAAAAATAGGACTACCAAAATTTAAAGGGCCAATTAATTTTAAAAACAACATGGGTAGCAATTGCAAATTCAAAGAATGGCCAAGCACAACTTTCAACATGCAACATTTAATGTTTCCAAATTTGCCGTGATATCCTACAGCACAATAAAGTAAATGATACGCATCACCAAACAACGCAATAGTAACAGTTTCTGGGTATGAAGATTGGCTAACATCAACAATCACGGAATTACTAGTTCAAAATTAGGCACAGCTTTTCAGTCACTTAAAATCAACGACCACGGTTTAATCGTAACACATCGTATACACTCCTAAAACCTCCATTATCTTTCCTTCTTCCTTTTCTTAAGTAAAATTATATTCTGAGGCAGCTCTACAGATTGCAAAAGTCTTTCAGTTCCAAAAGAAAACTGTGAGAATTATGACAGGAAATACAACTAGAATTTCATGTAAACCTTCGTTCAAAGCATCGGAAATACTGATTCTACCTGCTTAACATATACCATCTTTATACTAATTTCGAATATTTCACTTTTAGCTTTTCGGGCCACAGTATCCACACAAGAAAGAAAGTACAACTAGACAGACCTACAGCAACTTCTGAACATATCAGTGGGAAGTGTAGTATGCAAGCATAAAATTTTTAACGAATTACCAGCATCCACTGCAGAATTCGTAAATGACAAGAAGCATTTTATATTGGCGTTGAAAAGGTTTTCAATTGCCAAATCCTTTTATTCAATTAATGAATGGTACATTCCGTTGTATTTTAGCACTCTTGATTCAGGCAAAATGGCGATCTCTCCGCTTCAAGCTGACAAACGCATCCCAACATGGGAATAAAAATGTTGATAACCAAATAAAGTTTATGTAATTTACTATAAATATTTTGAACTTACCTTTAACATGTCCATTACAGTAAAGACCAGATGCAAGGAACACAGATTTACCATGTTTAAGTAAGTATGTGATATCCAGCGAAGAGTAATGTAAATTGAACATGCACCGAAACTTGGACATGGTATAGTTGCACCATAGGTAATGTAAATAATCCTGAGAATAAAATCGAATATTGATTAATGTAACACATACCTTAATTTTAAAAATATGATACGCTGTTTAAAGATCTTAAAACACGTTCAAAATACATGCAACATCACCAACCATCTTTTGCCGCCGGCAACTCATGCACCAGTGCTCACTTCGCGAGGCATCATGGTCGCTTGCTCACCGCACTCACCTGCACGTGGTGGGGAGCAGTGACGGCATGCACAGATCATGGATGTTAACACATCATCTAGGCGTTTCAATAAGGGCAGAAAATGAGGAAAATCATGGAATCTGTCCTCTGTGCAAGCATGTGATTGATAATGAGGCATTTAACAACGCTGCGACAGCTATACTGGTTTGTGGAGACGAATGAATTGTGAAACTCTTCGTGAATTGTACGCAATGTTTCAAGGAGGCGGTGGCGGTCTATTTGAAGATACTATCTCAGTATTTTCCTGTAAAGGCTGAATAATACCTCAAACGTCTTCATAACAGGCTTTAATTTGACTGAGATCTTAATTCTACCGGTAGGCCTTCCCCAATGAGTCACCAGACGTGGGTTATCTACTGCTGTAACCTGCTCAGCAAGTCGTGTGTAGCTACAAAAAGACATGGCACAGCGGGTCAGTACGGCCAAGTGACTTTAGATTTGTAGTCTGGTAGGAACTGCATTGAGGGAGTGGTTTGGTTCACGTTAAACCATGGGTCTCCAACTCGTGGCCTTTGGCTGCATTTGTAAATTGTTTATTCTATGAGAATTACACTACAATTTAGGTGGTTAGATATACCACTTATTTTTACACGTGCAGACTATGAACCAACCCATAAAAGGGGTATGGTGCTCTACCATAGAAAGGTTGGTTGCCCATAAACAGAATGAACTTAGCATCTCCAGTTAGGAACTGCAGTTTCATTTAAAAAACAAAACTTGCAGGTCCTATCACATTAAAAAAATACAATATAGTCTTGACATGTTTTCAACCTTTCATGATAACCCACTTTAATATAATTGCTTCGACCTTTCTAGACTGGTTGCAACAAATCATGATCAGAATACATGGCTGGCAAGTTCACATCCCCCCCCCACTGTTTTGCTGTTGCACTGATAATTACTGTCAGTAAACATCATTTAAGCTCTTGTCTCATTCAGTGAGGTTGACTGCTTTCATGCTGTACATAGTGAGATTGTTCATACTTCCACCAAAAGTTTGTACTTTCTGCATGTTAGCCAAATATGTTATACATTGCATCTCGACTCCAATGTTACATGACAATTTTGTCGGTCACAATGAATCTCTCCACTAGTTGAGATTTTGTCCATGTTTTTTGGAACTTGAATGTTCATCACTGTTTTCACAATAACCTGCTACTTGTCCCTATCCAAAACCAGATCAATCTAGTCCAGACCCTCATATCCTATGTATTAAAGAACTTTTTTTTAACTTACCTTCCCACATATACCTTTGTCTTCCAAGTGGCCACATTCCTTCAGGTTTCCCCCATCAAAATCGTCTATGCATTTCCCTTCTTCCCTATACATGCCACATGCCCTGCCTCTCTCATTCTCCTCAATTTGATTGCATAATATTCGGTGAGTAAAAGTCTTGCAGCTCCTCATATGCAACTTTCTGCAGTGTCCTATTACATCTGCCCCCTTAGGCCAAAATATCTTCCTCAGCACCCTTTTCTCAAACACCTTTAAACACACGCATGCAAGAATCATAAAATTCCTCCTCAGGATGCAATGATTCATAATATGTACCTACCTGTACATTGTAATACTGCTCAATGTTAAAGTTCGGTTACCTCATTGTCTAATGGAAGAAAGTGTTATTAAACACTCTTTCATACATATTTTGGGACCATCACCTGACCTTACTCAAAACAAGTCATTTGTGGCAGTAAGCTATCACACTTCCTTTTTCTCCCATTTAGTTGCACCTAGAAATGTCAACTGTGCACACATTTCACTTTGAAGCAATACCAGTGACAATGAAGGCACATTTCTGAAATTCTGTATCAAGATTCCTGTCAGAAAAGGCATTGGCTATGGACTGTGTGACAAGGACCCAGTTCTTGGCAGAAGCAAAAATATCAGACAGGCTCTGAGGCCCACCCAGCCCCCTATCCAGTGGGTACTGAGGATTCCCTTAACAGACTGAAAACTGCCAGAGTGGGGAGCTGGCAATTCACCATCTGTAATGATGTAAAGGATTCATGAACTCTACCTCCATTTCACCAAGCATCTATGAGTAAGGAGCTTTTAAGCTAAGGAACAAATTTTATCTTCCTTTAATTTTTTACAGTACACATTCATATAAGCCTACTCTGAAACAAAAAAAAAAAAATCTTCCACTGCATAAAATGATTACAAGGCATGTGATTATAATACGAAGTGTTTTCTGAATGTATTCAGATTTTTAACCTTTTGGCACTGAACAATGCATACACTGCATCAGAGGATGTTGGGTTCAGTTCTATAAGACACAGCACATGCACTGTCCAATTAAGGCCAATGTTGCACACAATTATTGACCCCCCACCTTTTTGCTTTTTTTTTGGGGGGGGTTATAGATTGCATGAAAAAATTAAGTGCTGTAATTTAAGTCCAATGTTTTGCAGACTGCACAGGGAATTTAATTCTGGCACCATGGGGTTAGTGTTTAAATGTGTCAGTAGTGCAACAGAATAAACTCTTAAGGTAATGTATGCCTTCTTTACAGGATGTGAATTCTACAAACTAAGAAAGTTTTTCACATTTCATACAGAAATATACTGGAAACCAGATACGTTCAGATTTTCACAGAATTTACAATACTTGTGTACACACACACACACACAAAATAATAATAATAGAGAAGCTCCTGCAGTTTTCTAAATGTGTTTACTTCAAATTCTTCAATTAATGTGATCGCGCTATTTCTGAAAAGAATTCCAAAATATTTTGGATGGAGAAATCTAGCACAATCATAGAACCAGGATAACAACGTTGTATTAATTCTTCAATATATTTATATTGCTGTATGAACTCTTCCTGCATTGCTCTCCACACCACCTGTAAAAAGCCATAAACATTTGGTCATAAACGCTGTTAACACACAAAATGTAACATGACAATGCCCTACTGCACTGTGCCATGGAGATAACACTGCCTCGAGCACTTGTGATTCTCTGCCAGGTCATGTTTGGTTGCTGACCTGGAACCTCTCTTACTGCTAAAATTCATATTTTATATGAAAAATGAAATCAGATAAACAAAAATAAACTAACCTGAGTCCAGTAATTTTTCTTTGTTTTTTACATGTTGTAATATGCCAAGATGTGAAAAGGGCTTCATATATGCAGAATAATTCACACCATGGTGTCTTAACTGCACGTGTTTATTCGTGAGGTAATTCCCAGTCAGAAATATCATATTGACATCAGTCTATTCACCTTACAACAACTATGCAGTATGTCATTAGAATAAAACCCACAAGCTTTGAGCGCAAAGGAGAGTGGGGGCAGGGAGGTTAGATATGGAAGATTCATGTATGTGTGTCCACACACACCCACACCAACCCACAAACATGCATGCACATGCACATATGTATACACACACAGAAAGAAACAAACCTGAAGCAGATTTTCCTCTTCACACAAGTGTTTTTCAACTTTACGGTACAAACTGTCAAGGCCTTTCTTAACCTCTCTGGCAGGATATTCTCTGATCACTTTCCGCAACTCCGGTTTGCTGTAAGCCATCTGATAACTTATTTCAGATTCTTTAACACCCTGTGCTACTTTGGATTGTACACCTTCAAAGAAGAGCTGTAACATAATTAATTTTCTCATACATGCTTATACTGTTAAAACTGAAAATGACATTTTCTTACGACATTTTATATAATTTATTATGATCCAACTCATCTTTCATTAGTTGAACTTTTAAGCTGCTGATACAATTATTTTTGGTTTGAAACATCTATTTATTTACGGTTTATTGAACAAATATCTATTCCCACTGCCCTTTTGTACAAATGAAAAAATATTCCACTCCAACCCTACAGTTCTTCATGAAATTTAATATTCATTTTGTTTTTCAAGCTTTACTGAAAAATAAAGTCTTTAATTCAAATTGTACATTGTGACTACTACATATAAATAACAATATAACAGACCTTCAGCTTGTACATCTACTAATACCAAAGTCTGCCAACATACATGAGTTTAAGCCAACCCCATTCACTTGCCATCCTTACGACCCTTCTCCCTAAGATCCATTCAAACATTATTCTCCCTTAATGGAAATTTCGAACTATAATGGAGAATTTTAACAACTATTTTAAATCTGAAATTGGGCATGAGACAATCTTCAATGCCTTACACCATATACTGAAAGAATTTGAAACTGTGACTCCATTCCCATAAATTATGACAATTGCAGGTAACTTACATTCAGCTTCTCAAGTGGTCTTCCAAAGTACTGGGTCACATATGCCTTCAAAGCATCACTGTATTTCTGTTTGGCTTCCTTTCTTAATCCATCCAGAACTCCTACTTTCAGTTCTGAGAGAATAGCATAAAGATGATGAAAATTCTCTGCAAGAAGAGAAAACTGCAATAGTTCCAGTTGTCTATGCAATCATGAAACCACAAGTGTACTACCACAATACCACGGTCAAGACTGACACAAAACAAAAGCTTTAAATCAACTACAAACTCTGGTCTTCCTCCTTCATGGTACAGCGGTAACGCTCTAGAGGTACTAGACGTAGTCTGAATATCAGCCAATACTGACTGAGGCATTCACGGTTTCTCTATGCCTCTCCAAATGAATGCTCAAGGTTGTTCCTTACAATACGTCACAACCAACTTACAATGACTAGCATCTCAACTTCTCTTCTCATCTGATGATATGTAACCTCTAAAACTTTACTGAAGCAGCATGGTTACATAACCAACAAATCAATAAATTTGATTGACACTTAACGTGCAATATATGTAACAACAACGAAATAAATTATACCTAAGAAAAAAGTTCTAACTAATGATATAACACAAGAAACCAAAAGTGATAGTACTGCCACTTGATACAATCCTGAACTAATTCCATTCCTTTCCCATCTCCATTGTGCCATTCCAAGTGGATGTTACTTAAAAGTGCTCTCCCCACAAACCTGCAAGTTCTCTTTGTCTCCTCCATCCTACTCACCTATCCCATCCATTGCAGCCTTCTAGATTGCAATTTCCTAACAAAAGACTAGAAAATTGTAAGGCTCCTTATCTTTTAGAATTTAACACAGCTCACACTTCAATCATATTTTGATACTACAATAATACTCCTCTTTGTTACTTTCAGATCTCAACATAAGACTTTAAGGAAAGAGTGTATGGTATACACAAATTATTTTTGTCTGCTGCAAAATATATATAAAAAAAAATCTGTAATTCTTTTTTCTTTTAATTAAATTACTCTTCCTTCTGTGAGGGACATTTCTGAAATTTCTTCTATTAGATCACAGTCTCATAGCACAGCTTAGCTGAATCTTCTGAACTCCAGTAGCTGTCATCATAAACACAGAACCCAAAAACATTATTTTTTTCAGGGACTGTAGTCTTATATAACCAACAGTAAGCCTACTGACTGACAGCTGTGGTGGAGTCACTAAAACTTTCTTCAGCTATCCATTCAAAATGTTAATTCTCCTCTTTACCCATTTAGATCTTTAAATACTCTCTTGCAGCAGTCCTCCACATTCTCCCATTCTCCACCAGCTCTGTCACTGTTACGAGTAACACACATATATCCACTGTTATTCACCAGAACACTACATATTACCACAGAATGTTTTAGGGAATAAAATGAACTCACCCATTTTCACCACTTCTTGTGGGGTTCTGTGGTGTTCAGTTGCATTACGTGGAATTGCTTCAAACATCGCACCAACCAACTTCGTATACCACTTATCCAAATCAGTTCGGCGATCTGTGTTCTTAAATATAGCCTCAGCTGTCTTTGAAAAATCCTACAGTAAAATTCCAGATATGTTAACATATGGCAACTAGAGAAAAATGATCAAACTTGGTATACTGGGTTTCCGGATATCGTGCACTATCTAGAATATGGACAGAACCCAGAATCCCAATAATACTAGGTAAGTGTACTATATCATTGTCAGAACCTTTTAGAACTGAATAAAACACAATGCTAAGAACCGACAGGGAATGTGTTACTTGAGGATTTTCACAGTATTGTTGATGAAGATCACAGTACACTAGAATATGTACACTGTGTTTATTTAAAGTAATTTGCTACTAATGTTTCAAACAAGCTTGCTGCTTCCATCTTCATGGCAGCCAAAGAGAAATAAGTTTATGGGAGAACTGGCTGAGTTATACAGGTAAAGAGTGGGTTAGGCCATAGTTATAGTGAACAAACAGGATGGGAGGTGCTGTGGGATAGATGAAGCCATGTGTAGAGCCAACCATGGCATTAATATACACTGCTCTTACCTCAAAATTAGCCACATATGGGAGGAGGCCACACTTGCTCTTGCGATTAACTTTAGTTTCTTCAATAGACTTGAGCTGGGCTTGCATGAAACGATCAAAGTTTCTTTTCACTTGCACCAAGGCTGATGCAAAGCTCATGCTAAGAAATGAACCTGTATCTTGTGCTGACATTACATGCTGGCTTAATCGCACCAATACATACATGCAGTAACTGGAAAATAAAAATTTCAGTGCAAGTTACTTTAGACATACTCTAAAGCTTTAACAATGACTGAATTCAGTAAAACTTTCTTGAGCTACCAGCTGCATCCGGTGGTTGAATGGTAAGAAAACTTGTTGTTTGACCACCTGATGTGGCTGCTAGCCCAAGGAAGTTTTATTAAATCACTTCAGATGGATTATAATCCATTGATTATATAACTTGTAACATCACACAGTTCTCTAATTTTCAACTTAAAATAATCATTTTATTTTCAGAATGAGATGATTTTCACCTAGATGTCCTGTCCCAGTGCCACTTTGTGCACCAGGGACTGGCCTGGGAATGAACCCTGGTCTCCATAGTCAGAAACTGATGACCAACCTCCTGAGCCATGGCATGGCCTTTCTTTCATATTAATCAAGTCAGTAAGAATGACTAAAGTCATTATGAAATAAAATTACGCAGTTGTGTCAGTTTACTGCCTTCAGGTGTTCTACATGTAAGCACTTCAAAATACTCACAAGCTGTCCATCTTCTCATAATATGCAATAAAGCTGACCAACTCTGATTCCAAACAGCCAAACAAATCACCCATCATACGACGGACCTCTTCATTGATTTGCTTTTCCATCTTTTTTAGAGGCAGAGCAACTGTAGATGCAGCATCAGTTTCAGTTTTGGAATCTGTTCCCAGACCATCTAGAGTTGTCTGGGTATTCTGAAACCATTCACCTTCATTTTATTTTATGTTCTTTTTAACAGTGCCAAAGGGACATATAGTTTTACAGAGTATAATTTACACAGGCTAATACAATACAAATTTGTCCAGAGGGAGCTCATGGCCAAAATGCATTATACAAAATAAAATACCTTTGTTGTCGGACTGAGGACATCTAACTGAAAGAAGCTAACACAGAAATTCTGCTCTGCTAGGCAAACAGGTTCCAGTTCAGCCAGTGCTCTTTCCAGAACCTCATCAAAGCGCTGTCTCTCAGCTGCATCCACATCAGTACACCACTGATCACGCTCCACCCCAAGTAAACCTGAGGGCAGGGGGGATTTGGCTGGTCCTCCAAAATTTTGGGCCTGCTGTTTCAGCTTCCCAGTGATATCTTGATTAGAACCACTTCCTTTGCCTAGTGCAGGTATGACAAGTACAAACACTATGTCATATAGTAATGTTATATTTCTATATATTCATAATTTATGACAAAACGTTTTGTACAGTTTTCCTTGAATATAAAATCTGTCATCGGACTAGTGAAAAATAACTTCTAAAAGGGAAAAACTTCTTATAAGAGAAATGTAAAAATTACATTCATTTTTCAGATCCATTTTGTATTTTGATTCCACATAATTGCTAAATATTTCAATTATGATGAGCACAAATGTATATTATCAGGACAACGTGGCTATGCAGTTGCTCAAGTACTCAAGAAAAGTTCATAAAACACAAGTCATAATGGACCATGTAAAAAATACAGTCCAAAGTCACTTGCCATTGGCACAGGTGCACTTCTGTCATTTACTGCTCCAATCAGGCCTTTCAATTTAAGGTCCTTTGCGAATGTTTTACTCACATAAATATTTGACAGTACTGGTTCAAAATTCTATGTCTGAACTCCAAGCTAAGCTGCCACCCCCGTCAGCTATCTGCAAATGTTTCCTCAGTACATTCACAGCAACTCCGCATATATGGAAGTATTGTGGGACATAATACTGAATTAAATACACTTACCTTTCTTTTCCCTCATCCCTGAAATCTGTTGCTTTGCTTCCTCAAAGAACTGTTTGATATCTCGGTCATACAGTTTACTAAGAGAGTTGGTATACACCTTGGTAAGGGCAGTGTATGCTTTACGATCCATAGCTTTGCACCAGTGCATCAATTCTGTGTATACTTCCAATTCTCTATGGACTGAGTTATGTTTTGGTAAAGTTAAATCACTGGCATGGAAACTCAAAGTCTCACCAGCATCATTACCCTGTACAAAATAATTAGATAATTTTCAGTGGTAATAACAGATTTATGACAAGTCCTGTCGATGTATTTTGTGATGCAAGTCTTCGTTGTGACCCTGGGTTTGACAATCCCTGGTCTACACCAATGAAAAATAAGGTTACAAGGCGAGAATGAAGTTGGAAACTCACATATACTCTATAATTTAGTAGAAATCAAAATTCTCAGATTTACTGTGCAAACAGACAGCATCCATTGCTTACCAGATGTATGAAGAGATTATTGAGATGCCTGGATATAGTTTGTGAGAACTTGGTCTTCCACTTGTCAAACCTTTTCCTCTGCTCCTGCACTGCAGCCAAGCGTACCAGTGCTGGGTGAATCTCTGCATTCATTGCTGCCAACAAAGCTTTGCCTGCTGCCACTGCATTCTGTAGACCCTGAGCACTTGTCAGGTCAGAATCAATGAGTGCCATTTGGTGCTTGTGTGGTAAATCCAACTGAGACTAAAAGATGCAAGATAAGTCATGCAAGTGAGTTTTCTCTATTCTGACAGGAAAGAAAATGGATAATATGCCATACAATATATAAGTATTAGTGTGTCAAAAGTATGACATATAAAAAAACTGTAATTATTTTCAAGTAAACACATGTGAACTTTGCTGTGCACACATTCAATGCTGCATGGGGCCAGTCCATAACACTACGACACATCAACTACTGATGATTAATCCTTCAGTTTTTAATGACACTGTTCAAACTGATGGAAGGTGATAATGAAAATGAATGGCAAACAGATAAGGATATGAAACATGTCAGTTATGGCCTATATGAATGAACAAAGTGAGGACCACAAGTATGTCTGCAACAGTAAGAGGCTGAGATATGCATCGAATACTTCCTCAACAGAAGTGAAATATGTTCAGTCATTTAGGTGAAGTATAATATACAAATAGCACCACATCTGAATGTGCAAACAGTGACCACAGCGCAACAAACACAGTGAATAGTCAGTCTCTCTTAACTGATTTTTCTGTAGGTTATTTAACAGTGCTGTTTCAACTGCAGATGTTATTTAACCCTTTAACGCCAAATGACTTCTCAAGACATCGTGCGGTGTGCCCTTTAAATAGTCAAACAACTTCTAAAGACGTCACAAACAGTGTATCGAAGTTTGGAGGAATTTTGTTCACTCCTTTTTGGTTAAATGCTATGTCTTGCTATGCTGCGGGACCCTTGAAGGTCAGGTTTTCATTCAGGAGCCAAAATGTACCCCCTCCACCTCCTAAACCCCTCCACAAACACCGATATACATGCAGACGCTTAGTAACTGCGCATTTTTCCCAGGTGACTAATACGGTTCTGACATGGCTTGCTTTGATTATTGCTTGCTGTGGAGTTCACAGTGGGCTGAAATATCAACACTGGCCTACAAAGCTAAAAACCTTTCTTGACAAGAAAGATTGTCAGTGGTGTACTGTACTCATATCATTCAGACAAAACTAATGCTCTAAAATTGGAGATATCCACAAAAATCGATGTTCACAGCTACAGGAGGGCCCACAGACATGCCTCTTGTAGTGCTTGGGTAATCTGTAGGGGTTGTGGGGTAGTAACATGCAACATACAGCCATCAATCTAGTAACAATGCCTTGGGCACCCTCGAATAGCTGGAAGTTTTATGCAGCAGTCACATCGTAGCTTTAGATCTGTTTTGCTGTCACTGTAGAAGACATTCATATCTCACTGGTATTACGTTTCTGAAACTGTGCCATGTCATACATAGTAGTCTAAACAAGGCAGACGATTATGGGTATCAAGCAATGGATGGAAAAATATAAATAAAACCTGATGAGGAAGCCAACAGTGAAATTCTGGTTCTAACACCGATTTGGAATCAGGTGCAGAGGCTAGCGATGTCAGAAGACTATTTTGAGGAAGAAGAAGAACAATAGCAGCAAGCCTCAGCAGAAGTCGCCATAACAAACACAGGCCAGAGAAATTATCAACCAACTGCACTGCCGTCAGTGTTCTTCTCGCAACCAAAGAGAGGTAAAAGCGTATAAGTGGGCCTGTGCATGGTGCATTGTTTCGCGGAATATCACACAAAAGTAAATTTGTAATGTATCACCCTCTTTGTGAATACTGTGTCAGTGATCCAAGATGCCACAGACCTTCTGCAGCAGCCAGAATTATGTGAGTAATGAACTATTTACACCACATTTTATATAATGCATGTGATTCACAGGCATATATTTTTTATATAAATAGGTGAACATTTTATCCTGGATTAACCAACAGAGTGCAAAATTTTATTTCATTAAATGTGAAGGAAAAGTCTATGAGATATGCTTTTTTTCTAAGAGTAAGCAATAAAATTTAAAATCCCCAGTAAAAATTCCGGCAGGCAGCGTTGCTTCGAGGGATTTAATTCCTGTGTCAAAGGGATAATGTCAAATGAGATGGGTAGACGATATGTATAGTGAGTATGTGAGGATTCTAGGGTGGTTGTCACAGCCTGTTTGAAAAGTACTATTCTGGAGTTCACCTTGAGACACTGAGAGAAACCATCAACCTCAATCACAACAACAAAAAACTCAGATGAAATTTGAGTAAGTTTCTCTCTCAAATACCATGTGGATGTTTCAGCTACTACAGCAAACTTGTCAACACAATGAAACAAGACTGAAGCTTCATGTGTGTAAAATAAATTGAGACTGTGGTTTTCAGTGTTATGACACATGTAGTATGAGAGGAAGGGGGACATAACGACTCCATGTTTCGGGCAGATGTGAGACAAGTTGAGAAATGGGTACGCTATATACAAGTGTTGGGGGAACCAGGCATGAACAACTGAACGATTACCTACCACTCCAATGAAAATGATAATGCTGACAACAACAACCAAAAACTCTTTTCTTTTACACAATAACAGTGATTAAAGTAACAAACACATGATCGGTTCACTCCTTACTGCTATAATACCATATTTTCTCGAATCTAATCCGCACTAGTTTTGCAAATTTCTTAAACGAAAAAAAAGTTAGTTCGTGGTTCTAATCCGCAATTTCCTTCAACCGCCCCTTGCCTACAAGGCAGACTGGTTGAATAATATTGGATGTTACCAATGCTTTAACCGTTATCCGACTAACACACTGCATGTGAAGTGGCCATTGAACTGCTAGCAGTACAAACGCACCACAGCCGATTAGCACTGTGGCCATTTAAATGCTTCGTACATTCATGTAGAGGCATAGAATTATAGCCCCACAAGTTAACTCCACATTATATAATGGTTTGTGGTCAGATTCACGTTCTGGCCACTGTACCCAATTATGTCCATATGCACCTCATGAATAAAGTGCTTCGCAGACAGCCTGCAATCTTAGAAACCTGGTATGCTTATTTCACTATGCTATGCAACAGGGGGCTTTTCATTACCTTCTCACGATACATTAGCAGTGTGGGAAATGCAGTTACCATTCCTTGAACGAAGCCTTGTTCAATCTGCCAAGTGTTGCTGTCTACAGGAACATCTAAATAACAGCGTGCTTTGTAGCAGCATGTTCCTGCTGTACCCCGCTGAAATATGACCATATACCGTACCTAATATCACTGCTGATATATGGCACGCCGTTTCCCAGCCAAAACAAACCGAGTCACTGTGTGACTGTCGCCCGAGATTTGATTATGAGTACTAAAATTGACTAAGCACCAACTTTCTTTGTATCATAATTTACCAATGTTATATAGGTTCTTTCATGCCTGTCTTAAATTTAGTTCGGATTATGCCCTTTTACAGTAGGAAAACGATAAACAGGATACATACCAAAATAAATATAGGTCATTACTGGCTCCACTGTGATGTCATGCTTTTTATGCTGAAATTGAAATGCCTTGTTGCTCAACTTCATTTGGGGTTAAAATTTCAACTGAAGGAATAACGGTAAACAGACTGCTTGTTCCAATTTGTCGTGTACCCTAGTTATGGAAGAGGGATGCCAGAAATCCAAAAGACTATCATATATGGCAAAGTTCAAATGTGAAGTTATTCGGTGTGCAGAGGATAAGGGAAACTGCAAAGCCGCTGCAATTTTTGGAGTTGATGAAAGCAACGTTTGACTGTGGTGGAAACACAAGGCAGCGATCAGCGGGTGTGAAGTGTCATGAAAGAAATTCACTGGACCCAAGAAAGGATGATTTCCTGAAATTGATGATGCAGTCTTCACGTTCTTTCATGAGAGACGCAAGACTGGACTGTTTGTGAGTTATGATCTACTTTGCGAGGAGGCGATAAAAAAGGCCAGATCTTTGAACATTCCTCGAAGTCATTTTAAAGTCAGTAAAGGATGGGCTATACGGTTCAGGCGACAGATGGGGCTGGAATTGCAGTGTAGGATGACGATATGCCAGAAGCTCCCAAAAGATTTTGAACAAAAGTTGTTGAATTATCAGCAGTACATCACCAGCCTGAGAAAGATGGGAAATTTTCTGATGGGGTAAATGGCCAATGCTGATGCAACAGCCATTTATCTTGATATGCCACCAAACTACACGTTGGAGAAGAAAGGTGTGAAGGAAGTATTTCTGAAAAACCACTGGGTGCAAAAAGCTTTGTCTAACAGTAATGCTGGCAGCAACTGCTGATGTGAGAAAACTACCACCCTTGCTAATTTTGAAAAGGAAGACTTTACCCAAATCAGAGGTGTTTCCAAAGGACGTTATAGTCAGGACCCAGGAAAAGGATGGATGACAGAGGAGCTGATGTTGGAGTGGCTGAATATAGTATGGGGTCGCAGGCCTAGAGCCTTCTTAAATCAACCATCAAAGCTTGCCCTTGATGCATTCATAGGGCATCTCACTGATTCCGTGAAGAACCAGCTCTGCAAGATGAAAACTGAGCTTGTTCTCATCCTGGGTGGAATGACATCAGTGTTGCAACCAATGGACGTATCCATTAACAAGCCCTTTAAAGGATGGGTGAGGTAACAATATCTGACCTGGATTGTGGATCCTGCCCATGAGTTAACAACTGGAAAAATCAAATGTGCAGCTCCTTCAGAAGTCGTGTGGTGGGTGTCGGCTGCGTGGAAAGCCATCCTGGAGAGCATTATCGTCAGATCTTTCAAGAAGTGTTACATAAGCAATGCCTTGGACGGATCCGAAGGTGACATTCTATGGGAGGACGATGGTGAAGATAAAGATGATAGTGACTGGGTGATGGATAACGATTCAGTTATGAGTGATGACGGCAAGTCTGATGAATAATAAATTATAAATATTATATAATATATAATATTATAAATAATAAATAAAATAATAAATTATTGTATTGCATTGTTCTTACGACACGTACAGCGGCTCTATCATTTTTCCAAAATCCAGCTCACGACCGTGAATCTAATCCGAACGCGATTCTAATCCGCATCTGATTTTTTAGCCCTCTGAAACTGTAAAAAGGGCGTGGATTAGATTCGAGAATATACGGTATTTTAATCAAAATTCTACAAACTTTCACTTAAATTTAATTACTTACAATGACTTGTTCTAGTTCAGCCAAAAGCTTCTGGTTATTTCGATTTGCCACTTCAATACGCAGATTCTTTTCTTCCATCTTCTCCATTGTGTCACGTATATGGCAGAGAACCTCATCATAAGAGTCCAAACGAGCTTCTAATTTCTCAGCTTCTGCAATAGCCACTTCAATCTGCACCATCAGTTGTGCCACCTGCTGCTCTGAGGATAACACACTGTGTACATTCTCCTGCAAAAATGACAGATGTTTGGGCATGATTCACCTAGTTCCATGCTACATGAGATCATAAGTATAAAGTAATATGCACAATTATTGTAGCAGCTGTGTAATTCTCTTGATTCACCACATCATGGTGGATTAAAAAAAAAAAATTGTCCTGTTAACTTCACAGGTTTAACTTTGTGTATTATTATCAGGTGACCCACCACTCCCCATATGTAACATGATGAACCAGGAAAAAATCCTTGTCCTATTTTCAAGTAAATATGGCATTTGGTGTTTGGTATTATGGTAAACAAACAAGAAAGTACAAATTTCTGAACTGATATGTCCATGGTCTATTACATATACAAGTTCCTGCAATTAGTTGTCATAAAAAATAAAATTTTCAGTCTTAGTGGCAGCTGTTGGGATCAGATAAGAACCCAACAAATATTACCCTTGTGTAATGAACAACGTACCGACAGGCAGCCCTTACTTGAGCACTTAAAAATACAGTAAAACACACAAACCCCATCAAGAATTGACAGATCCTTTGCCAGATTTTCCATAAAAGCTTCAGCATTGCTGATTCCAAATTCACATTGTGACATAAGCTTCTCCAGATCCTGTTCTTCCCGATCTGCCAGAGCCAAATAATCCTCCGATTCTACAGGCTCAATGTAACCTGCAACACAGCAGAAAACACTACGTGTATAGGAGTATTTCTTTAACCTTTTGGCGTCGGAATTAATTTTTTAAATTTTAGCACATCCTGTATATAAAACTTGAATGAAACAGGAACCAAATATGTTAGAATTATGAAACAAACTGCATTTTGAAGAGAAAAAAATGGAGAGTATATACCGTGTTTAAAATATTCAGTACCTGTATTTGTTGACTAAATATATAAAATGCAATGTTTAGAGGTTAGCAGTGCGGTACGACCACTATAGGGGTCGTTAGGCGTCAAAGGTTTAATGTGTCCCTGAGCAAAGCTGCTGCCACGGAAGCAGGAAGTATGCATTTGCCAGGAATTTGAGTGCCCTTCTTACTGCCCCTCACTCCGATTCAACTGTCATTACCTCATAAAAGTCTTGAGTGCCAACCTCATACTTCAAAGCAGACCTTACACCACCTGCAAATACTTCCTAACTAGGAATGAAGTCCTCATCTTGAAATTTCTCTTCATATATTGCATTTCAATTCTTGCAAAGAATGTGAAATGTCCAAATAAATTCTACCTTTCAGTGTTTCCCAAAAATGACAATGGAAGAGATTCAAATCTGGACAGCTATAAGGCCAAAATCTGTGACATATTAATGACATACTACACACTAAGTACATATTCCAGTTCATGCATCTGGCTGTTTACTGTGTGTCATGTCAGACCCTTGAAGGAAGTAACTGTACATTATTATTCTGTTAATCCCCTGATGAATGGTGTTATAATTATGTGAATATAACGACTGATATGTACTGTTTCTTTGAGAAACCAATGTCCTATGATTCTGAATACACCCAAAGAACAACACACTCCATCTTCAAGGTAATCTTCATAAAGTACACAGGAAGTTTTGAAACATCAGTGTCTGTTATTTTGGGTCTTTACTGTCGTATTTAGCCATTAAATGACCTATGTTCATATATGTGAATGTAAGTAAAAAACACCTCCATAAATTTATTCTACATATTTAGGCAACAATGAAATGTACTGCATCTTAAAGATATACCTAATGGGCTAAAATACCTGGTGTTACTGCCACTTCATTTTCAACAAGCAGTCCTGTGTCTGCAGTCCATTCTTCTGGAAAATTATGGAATTGTGGCTTTTGTTTTGGAAGATGCTTGAAACATTGCTGGAAATGTAAAAGATCGTGCTTATTTTATAGATAATGTAACATAATACAAATATGTACTTAAGTAAATATTTATTTTCAGTACTATATGGCTCAATTTGTGGTTTTTGTTTCTTCAATACCTCTAGAATTTACTGCAATATAGACTTTGTTATTGCATTTTAACCCTTTGATGCCTAACGACCCCTACAGTGGTCGTACCGCACCGCTAACCTCTAAATGTTGCAGTTTATATATTTATTCAACAAATACAGGTACTGATTATTTTAAACGTGGTATATACTCTCCGTTTTTTTCCTCCTCAAAACGTAGTTTGTTTCATAATTCTAACATATTTGGTTCCGGTGTTATTCACATTTTATATACAGAGTGTGCTAAAATTGAAAAAAATAATTCAGGCGCCAAAAGGTTAACAAACATTGGTGTACCCAAAATTTCAGCTTTAGGCCAATTATATTTAGCATCTTTTCTTCAGTATAAGAAAGAAAGAAAAAAAAAAAACAATCAGTACCATTAATAAATGCAAGATACGAAATTCTCTGAGCAGTGCTGATGAGGACTCTAAGTAATCTGTTAAACTACCGTAAGGGCAGTGTGCAGTAAAATCTACAATAATCATAGTAAGTAAACAGGAACAAGAGTTCACAAACATTTTGACTGCACTATGTATTTAGGTATTATTCTTGAAGTATCTGAATGTTGAAGGCAATGGAACAAATGGTCACATGGCAATTCTGCAACAACAAATATAAAACTAAGCTTTCTTTGGTACTAATAGTTTTTAACTGGCTATACTATGATCCTGTTGCAGAAGCCTTTGCATCATTCAGTTACATAAAGCTGTGACTCACCTTCCACAGAACAATGAGGAAGTTTTGTCTTTCTTGCAGGTTAATGGCAAACCACTTGAATACCTTATCAAAGTGTAAATCAAACTCATGTGTATCCTGCAATGACAAATCAAAGATTAATTATTACATTTATCATTTGTTTCTAACAGTATTATCAACCTGCTTCTTCTGAACTTCCAAGCCCCTACTTACACCAGATGTATTCTTCCCATCAACTGATTGAAGTTCACTGAGCATCCACGACCTCTTTTTCTTAAATACATTTTTATCAGTCTTCTTAATCTGCAAATGAAGGCCATCAATTGACTTGTACGTCACAAAATAGTAAACTGCATTTCCAAAATAAGAAATAAGTCAGGATGAGTGTCATAACAGAGTACAAGCACATCTGAACATTTCTTATGGACACCCTTACGTTTTATGGCCACAGATTTATCACAGCAACCTACTTAAAAAGTACAATAAGAAACAGACATGATATTGAGACTCAATTGCACTTAAACATCACAAAGAGTCTCCTCCTTGTGTTACATAAGTCGTGAAAAGTATGTGGGTACATACACGGCACTATTGGTAAGTCACTTTTTGATAATCAAGTTGGCAGAACTTGACAGCAGTATATGCACACAAATATTATTAATGGGAGCTATGACTCTCATGTTTTATCACAGATACAGCAGAGTAAAATAAACACATTACAAACACTCTCCTAAGAAGCCTACATGTAGGAGGATAAGTTTCAAAATAAAGAAAATACTTCTGAAAAACAGTTTCATGTTACATCCGTAGTACTTTATTTATAT
>Ga0123355_10003189_pt1 | contig 23424 bp, 21 predicted proteins | sample TergutEmb28metaG_3_FD_89872 | JGI IMG/M metagenome (GOLD analysis project Ga0123355, IMG submission 89872) | Embiratermes neotenicus P1 segment gut microbial communities from Petit-Saut dam, French Guiana - Emb289 P1 | ecosystem: Host-associated > Arthropoda: Insects > Digestive system > Gut ... | reverse complement strand
TAAGTCAACTGGCATTTGCGTGGTTGATACATCTACATTGAATAAATTTGATGCGGCATACGAGCTTGTAGGAAAATTGCGAGCATCTTTTCTTGTTATCGGGCCACTCTTGGCACGACTTGGCCGGGCTAGGGTACCCTTGCCTGGAGGTTGCGCAATTGGTACCAGACCAGTAGATTTACACCTTAAGGGATTAGCCGCAATGGGTGCAGAAATAGAACACACGCACGGCTACATCGAAGCTACAGCGTCCAAGCTGATTGGCGCAAAAATTTATTTGGATTTCCCAAGTGTAGGAGCAACAGAAAATATAATGATGGCAGCAACCCTAGCCGAAGGCCAAACTATAATCGAAAACGCAGCAGTCGAGCCAGAGATTGTAGACCTTGCCAATTTTTTGAATACAGCAGGTGCAGAAGTGCGCGGAGCCGGCACAGATACAATAAAAATAAATGGTGTATCTGACATGAAAGGTACAAGTCACAGCGTAATCCCAGACCGTATAGAAGCGGGGACTTTTATGGTTGCAGCGGCACTTACAAAAGGTGACGTTGTACTCTCTAATATAATGGCAGATCACGTAAAGCCAGTAACGGCAAAACTCAAAGAAGTCAACGTCCAAGTTGATGAAACTGACGCGGGCATTCATGTAAAAGCAGATGATAATGGTTTAGTAGCCGCAGATATAAAAACTCTCCCGTACCCGGGTTTCCCTACAGATATGCAAGCTCAGTTTATGAGCCTTATGACCAAAGCCAAAGGGACCAGTGTGATAACAGAAACCGTATTCGAAAATAGGTTTATGCAAGTGGGAGAACTCAAGCGCATGGGGGCAGTTATAAAAATAGAGAGCCGCAGTGCAATAATCGAAGGGGTAGACAATCTGACAGGTGCTCAAGTAAACGCAACAGACTTACGAGCAGGAGCAGCACTAGTGCTAGCTGCATTAACTGCCGATGACATTACAGAAATAAATGGAGTATGTCATATTGACAGAGGATATTACCGATTAGATGACAGGCTAAACCAGTTGGGAGCTTGGATAGAACGAGCAAAAGAAAATTGATATGCCTAAAAAGGGGCTGTCACGATAAACATTTTTCTGTATATATATGCACTTGCTCTGTCATTGCGAGAAACGCAGTGACGAAGCAATCCAGTTTTTTCGCAAGCCTTGGATTGCTTCGCTGCGCTCGCAATGACGCGCATTGCATATATATGCATGATTTATGTTTAATGTGACAGCCCCTTGTTTGCGTTAGTTTCCTAATGTATTTCTAAATATCTACCAAATACCCAGCCTTCGATATCGCCAAAACGGATTCTATGCCATACAAACTGTGTACCAACTGTTTCTAGCACAGTTACGACATCGCCGCGGCGAAGATATGCTAGTATCCTTGCACTTGAAGAACCACTTGCCCTTACGTTTAGCATCCAGCAGTTGACTACTGTGCCAGTACCAGGACCGGTTTCTACAACAACAATAACTTCTTCTTGAGTTGGAATATCAACAACAGGTATGTCGTCAGATATTGGTTCAATTACAGGAGGAATATCAACGTCTGTAGGAGGGACATCGTCTTCTACAGGAGGTTCGTCTACAGATTCTACTCCAACTTGAACCATGCGCCCGTCTACTTGTACGGTCATATCGGCTTCGCCTACAGTGATAAACTGTGTGAACACATCGCTAATTAGCCCTGCTTGACCTACTTGTGTAAGCATTACAAGATTTTCATACCCATCACCACCAGCAGCAAGGAAATCATTGACTGCCAATGTAAACAAAGTCTCGTGATTTTCGCGATTTTGCGCTACACCATTAATGGTAAGGCTTGTTACACGATTACCAGGTTCGGCATAACCGTCAAACGTAAACTCAAAACCATAAATTTGTGGGAAACGTCCATTGTCCGCAGACCAAGGAGCTACGCCGTTTTCTAATGCTTCCCATAAATATGCAGGGGTAATTTCTACTACCACCACATAGTTGGGGAATGCAAGAACCCTTAGTATATCTCCGAGAGTAAGAGGACCTGCGTAAAAACTGTCGCGGATACCGCCACTATTCATCAGTGCAAGTTCGGCACCAGAAGCCCAAGCCATTGACTCAGCAACAAGATTGCCAAGCGGCATTTCTGTTGTACGAATACGCACTCTGTCTCCATCAAGATCCACAGGGCTATATGCGACAACTTCGCTCATTGCTTCATCAAGTTCTTCAACCATTGCGGCAATTGCTGCTGCAACTACTGCGTTTGGCTCAAAGTTTTCGTGCGCGTATTCTTGATCTATGAGAGAAGCTACTAAAGATACATCTCCGTCTTCGGCTACAGTAATATCAACACGACCAAGATACGCACCGTGTCCATCAGCTTGAGTTATAAGAACGCCATTTACAACTTCATAACCTACGTCATGGCTATGACCGTCTATTATAAGATCAATCCCAGGTACGGCATTGGCAATAGTCCTTGTATTACTAGGGCCATCAAGACCAACATGAGAAATAGCGATAATTACGTCTACTTCATGGGCTTTAAGAGCTGCAACCGCTTCATGAGCAGCATCAATGGGCCTACCAAAGTATACATCAACAATATTGTTGGGATGCGTTGTAGTGTACGCAGCTGGGGTAATAAGGCCAAAGAAACCAAGGCTTACGCCATCAACTTCGATGATTACATATGGATCAAATACTAGAGAACTATCTTCACGCCAAAATACATTGGCAGAGATAAATCCAAAATCAGCTAGGTTTTCCAGCTCGAGTAGACGCTCAAGTCCAAAATTGAACTCGTGATTGCCTGGTGCCATAAGATTAACACCTGCCAAGTTCATAAGCTCAATAGCATTAGCTCCATGCCCCAAGTTTACAAACGGGACTCCATGGATGGTGTCGCCAGCATCAATAAATAGCGCATTTTCTGTGGCAGCGACAATAGACGCTACAGTATCAATGCCAATTGCGTTGTTGCTACCCCATGATCCGTGTTGAAAGCGGCCATGTGTGTCGTTAGTATGAAAAATTGTGATAGTGGTTTCCCCCTCTGGGGTATCTGCATAAACTACTACCCCAAAGGATAGAACCAGCAGTGCCACCATGAGAAAAAACAGTGCTTTTGACTTTTTCATGTAAAACCTCCTTTTTTTGGGCTTATGCCCCAAGCCCCCAATCATGGATAGGCTTTGTGTGATGCTTATTATAGTTTCGCATGTTGCGAACCGAGACGATGATACATCTAATTTTTAGGACATGCAAGTGATGATTATCATAAGATAATACACAGAAGATTGGTATGGTGTCATACCGCTTTTTTCCCTGTTTATCTACCTTTTCAGATAAACAGGTTTTTTATAAAAAACTGATGATTATTGACAAACGATAATTTGTACTATATGCTCATTACAATTATCGCAAAACAATAATTTGAGGTGAAATAAAGTGGAAAATACAAGATATTCACTATCTTCTAAAGAAAAATTGTCAATCATGCTACTTACAGCTCTGGCAGTAATCTGTATTGTTTATGTACTTAGCCCCCTATCCTTTGCAAATGTACTTTTATTTTTCCTTTCCTTTCCTTATGCACAAATAGGATTTGGGCTTCGCACGCTATCTCTTGCTGGTGGAGTGTGGAATGTGATTGCTTTCGTTATATATTTTTGCATATGTAGCGTGCCAGTTTTTGTATTTGCATCCAACAAAGAAAAAAGACGGGAGGATGCTCTTTTGACCCCCATAGGGTTTATCTTACTTGGTGCAATATTTTACATGATTAACCCAAGCCGACTGCATATACCCTTTGTTCATGAAGAAATGCAGAACGCGGTAATAGGCAGTACCATTCACAGCGTGGTACTAGCTTATGCAACATTGAGACTATTAAGGCGGCTTTCACAATCAGAAACTATTAAAATAAGTCAGTGGATGTATGTTGGGTTGCATTTTTTAAATGCCTTATTTGTTGTTATGGTTTTTGGTTATGGATTTGAACAAATCGTGACCGCTTTTGACATTTTAAAGTTAAATAATATAGGAAACGAGCATCTACTTGGCACAACATATTTTTTTGTTGTACTTCGGCATATAGTTTGGCTTTTGCCATACTCAATCAATATCGTTGTATGTTTTTTTGCAATTAGACTTGTTGGTACATTTCGCAAAGATCCATATAGCGAAGACACCACATCTACCGCCGATACCATTGTAAGAGTATGCAAAATAGCTCTTGGCGTTACGGTACTTTCATCTACTTTTTTCCATGTATTCCAAATAATGTTTATTAGCCGACTGTATGATATTAGCAGCAATCTAAATTTACCATTATCGGCTATGCTATTCACTCTTGGCGCGCTACTTCTTTCTCGTTATATTGCATCAAGTAAACAGATCAAAGATGAAAACGAAGGATTTGTATAGGTGAAATTGCATGATACAAGTACATTTGGAAGATATATTAAAAGCTAGACAAATGACATCCAAAGATTTATGTGCCTTAGTTGGTATTACCGAAGCCAATCTTTCTATTTTGCGAAGTGGCAAGGCCAAGGGAGTACGATTTAGTACGATAAATAAAATATGTTGGCATTTACAATGTGATGTCGGAGATATCTTAAAATTTGATGGCGTGTTGGGAGGCGACACTTTCGATGAATGAGAAAAAAAAGCGAATATACTATATTCTAGGTGGGCTAATTTTCTATATTGCAATATCAATTTTTTTTAGTATATCTGGTCACCAATTGGCCCAAGCAGAGGTAAATCAAGAAGAACGGCGGCTAATTGGTGTTTTTATAACAACAGATCCTCTTGACCTACCATATGAATTTGCGGGTCCCTTCACCGTAAGTTTTTGGAACCGGGTTGACTATAACGCATTGTTTACTCCTGGGCGGCTGTATGCAAATTGGTGCGAAGAGTCATCAATGTTTTACTTCCCCGATATAGAGGGCATACCGTTTTTTGTTGCATATGTACCACAGACAGAAGGTCAAAATGGCGGTATCCACAGCGCACATTTTGGGAGCGGAATACGCAGTCACGGCTTTCATATCCACTTTGGGGACAATTTGACACACATTGACATCGAAGGGACGATCTATGTCATACCTGGGTCACAAGCTCATGCAAGAGTTGTGATTAATAATGTGTACCAAACAGCTGACGGTACCATTTATCTAGAAAATTCTCATGGTGGATTTTCGTTTCATGGAGTGACAAGCGAAGGCAGTGTCATGAGCCAAACATTACAAGAAGATATTGTCATAAATCAAAACGGCACAGAAACAATATATAGTATCGCTGTCAAAATAAATCATGCGACACTATTCCCACCAACAGAGATTATTGTGTTAGAAATGGATGTAAACAGTCAGTTAGTAAATCGTGTGGTCTTGGAACCGGGAGCAAATTTGGATGTATTTTACACTCACGAAAATACACATTATATGATAGTAGAGGTAGTAAGAACCATACCAGAAGGGGTATATGGGCAACCTATCATTCGAGAAATAGTTGGTTTTGGCGATTTTGCGATTCCGGTATTTGATGTACAAGAAAATGGGATAATATCAAGAGGTGGTATACAAATCGAGTGGGATTGATAAACTTCTTTCCTATACCTCCCCCAACCTTTTCCAATTTCATGTTGTTTAAACAATCATTATGAAGGTAATACTCCTGTTACAAACTAAATCACAGGAGGTGAGCGAATGAAAAACACAAGCTCAGACACGGAAGGCAATCTCTTCCGTAAAAAGGGGTTTTTCGTCGCACTGTATTCATGCCTGGGAGCTGTAGCCATTTTGGCTTTGGTTATTACCATCGCAAACTTTGGTCAACCAGGCTTCCAGGCCGAGGATTATGATTACGAACAAGAAACAGCAGATGTAGGAGCCGATCAGGTAATACCATACCGGGCGCAAGTGGACGAGGAAGCCTGGTTTAGACCAAGGCAGACCCCACAACCAGAGCAACCTTTATCTACACCGCCACCAGATGCCAGGCCAGCAACGCCACCAGCACCACCATCAATCGAACAAGAACCAATAGAGCCCGTAATGCCATCACCACAACCTGAGGCAGAAGCAGCAGAAACTCCTCCTCCTCCTCCCCCTCCTCCGACGGCATTTGAGCCTTTTGCTGTAGGGGATGAACTGTTATGGCCTGTATATGGCGACATAGCAATGGCCTTTAGTATGGATGCACTAATTTATGATCCAACACTTGTGCAATTTAGGACCAATGACAATCTTAGGATCTATGCAGAAGAAGGCGCACATGTCCAAGCAAGTGCCAATGGCAGAGTGCTAACAATCGGCAGCAATGTTGTCAGAGGTAACTATGTACAAATAGATCATGGCAACGGATGGGTTGCAACCTACGGTCAGTTGGATGGCAATAAACTCGTACAAGTAGGTGATGTTGTACAAGCAGGGCAATTGCTCGGCACTGTAGGCGAGCCTTCGATTTTTGGGACAATGCATGGCCCACATGTCAATTTACACCTTACTCATGAAGATGTGCCAGTAAACCCATACGAATTATTGGCAGCTAGATAACCAGTAAACACAAATTATACCGATTCCAATTAAAATCCTATTTGCCTATCGCGGCAAAACCGCTTGAAACGCTTGCTTCGCGTTTCAAGCCGCCGCTTAGTCAAACAGGTTTTAATTTGGAATCGGTATTACAAAAGAAAATATAGATAAAAAACCCGACCTAATCGATTTTTTTAGAGGTCGGGTTTTTTTATGGTATTATTACATAAAAATGAAAGGATGTGTAAAATGAAAAGATTCATGAAGTATGCAGCAACTCTGATTTGTGTGCTGGCTTTTATAGCCTTTGCTCCGACTGTTTCTTACGCCGCTGATTCTGACGACGATGGCAACACAGCCACAAGTTACACAAGTGTCGAAATAAACCGCGAGACATACTTTTCTTTCACACCCAATGCTACAGGCTATTGGACCTTTGTCACCAGCTACCGTAGCGAAGACATCGTCCCAGAACTTACAGTGTTAAATCATTATGGCCACGAACTAGCATGGGATAGAGGCACCGCTTTGGGAAACAACGCAATAGTAAAGCTCCACTTAGTAGAAGGTATGCCCTATGTCATACATGCTGGATTTGCTTGGGGTGGTAGAGGATCATATACCCTTACGGTCTTTATGTCTGAAGAGTTTGTACGGCCGGTAGTAGCCCGGCCTGTTCCTACTTTAATACCAGAAAACGGCGGGGTGTCCACTGGCACAAACACAATATTTTATTCCTTTTCACCCAACGAAAGTGGGTTATGGGAAATAGACGTCACATCCACGAGCGAGTTCATAAACTTTGATATAACTGATAGTCGAGGCAATTTTGTCGTATTTATGATGCACGGTGATGTTTCCGAAGAGCTTAATGTCACAACTCGGCTTGTTGCAGGAGAGGTGTACACCATATCGGGCAATGCATGGGATGCAAGCTATACCCTTACTATATCTCCAGCCGATACATTTACCCCTTGGTTTGAATGGGAGTTACTTACAGAATGGGGTTTTGATATAGACCTTAGTGCCAACCGGACACCCATCTCAACTGGCACAACGCAAGTAAATGATTTGTCCCACTTCTCCTTTACGCCTGACGAGACAGGTCTATGGGTGATCAGTAAAGCAGAAGCTACAGAGTTTATTATGATGATTATCACTGATTCTTACGGTAGTTTTGTGACATATACAGAGGCCGGATCTTGGTGGGATGTAGACACCGTAATCAGCTTGCAAGAAGGTATCGAATATGTAATTTGGGCAAATTCTGAATGGGTCACAGATTTTAGTTTCATGCTAACATTAATCCCATTTGGCAGCCAACCAACCCTGGATGTCGAGTGGGATTGGGATATAGATTGGGATTATGATCATTTTTCATCGGTGACAAGAATCCCTTCACAAGGCGGCATCATCCCTGTTGAAGACGAGTTCGAGTTTTTGTTTTCGCCAGATACAACTGGTTCATGGACAATAGAACTAACAGGTGATTGGGATGATTGGGATGATTGGCGTGAATTAATATTAAGTGATAAATCTGGCAGTTTTTGGGTAGAAGAATGGCATTCTGGCATCATAACATTGCATTTGGCTCAAGATGTATATTATTTTATAGAAGCATGGGCTAACTGGCGGTCAGAAAACGTATATCTTCATATATCACCTACCTATGAAATACTAACTCAGGGCAGCCGCCAAGTTGTACAGGAAGCTGATTTTACATTTATTCCTGACGAAACAACATATTGGATTATTTATACAACAAACGCAAACGCCAACGTAGACCCATTCTTATGGCTACTTGACAACCAAGGCAATGTTATCGCTTATGACGACGACGGAGGCCAAGGCTTAAACTCACTAATCAAAATCCGTTTAGAAGCTGGTGTTGAATATACAATAAGAGCTGGCTTTTTTGCAGGAAGCGGTGAATACAGACTAAATGTGACAACAGCAGGCGGAGGACAAACCTTGCCAAGACTGGTAATCTTAGAACCTCCAGTATAAGAAACTGATTTTTGTATTCATCTATAAATAAAGACAACGAAAAAAGCCGATCTTCCAGTTGGAGCGCAAAATGCGCAAGACTGGTTGATCGGCTTTTTTATAGCTTCACTTTATAGTCATTTATAGTCGATTAAATGCTCGAGCCTGTTCCTTCATTTCAAGTGCAGCACCATATGTAGCTGATGTAATTTCGGCACCACCTATTAATCTTGCAAGCTCAGCAATCATTTGTTCAAACTCCAAAGCCGTTACTGAAGTAACTGTTCGTTGTCCTTCAGTAGACTTTTCTATTCTAAAATGAGTATGGGCCATTGCTGCAATTTGCGGCAAATGGGTAATACACAATATTTGTCTGGTGCGAGCTATACCATGCAATTTTTGCGCTACCTGTTGAGCCGTTCGTCCACTTACCCCGGCGTCCACTTCATCAAAAATAACCGTGCCAATACGATCCGCATCCGCCAAAACAGTCTTTATTGCAAGCATAACTCGAGACATCTCACCGCCAGACGCTATACGCTTTAATGATTTTAAAGGCTCTCCGGGGTTTGGGGAAATTTGAAACTCCACTTGATCGTTACCATCTGGCCCAAAAGCCGTTTTCTTTGTAATTTCTATAGCTATTTGCGCACTTTGCATCCCCAAATCACGAAGCACTTCTTGTATCTGGGCAGAAATTTGCTTCCCCCATTTTACACGCAAATCGTGCATAGCATCACATATCTTGGTTATTTCAAAAGAAAGATTGCGCATTATCCCTTGCAAACGCTTAAGTTCGCCTTCGCTATTTTCTATGTTTTCTAGGTTTTTTGTGAGTTGGGCTTGCTTTTTTAAGACTTCTTCCACAGTTGGCCCATACTTCTTTTTTAAACGGTAAATCACATCCAGCCGCGATTCGATTGTATCAAGAGCAGCAGGATCTGCATCAAGTTCATCTTGATAATCCCGTAGTTCTTGGTAGACATCTACTAATTGAGCTTCCGCTTCTGTCAAATTTAGTAGCATCTTCTCCTTGGTTGGATCCAGTTTTGCCAAATCAGCTATTTTAACCTTTGCATTTGATATTTTATCAATTGCCGAACCTTCGCTACCATATAGTAGATACAGAGCATTTGAAGTATTTACAGTCAGTTTTTCTAGCGCAGCAAGGCGTGTCCTACGCGCGGTTAGCGCATCTTCCTCATCATGTTTTAACGCACCTTTTTCCATTTCCGAAAGTTGAAATTTCCATATTTCCATTTGTTCTTCACGTTGGCTGTTTATACTTTGGACTTCTTTTAATGCGCGAGCATTTTCTTTGTACTGTTTTAATAATTCTTCAAGTAAAGATTTGTAAGACACAAGCTCTTCTCCACAAAACTGATCAAGCAAGACCATTTGCTTGTTCCCGTCCAACAAAGACTGATGCTCATGTTGTCCGTGCACATCTACAAGTAGAGCACAAGCATCTTTCAACATGCCTACAGTCACAACCCGGCCGTTAATCCTACATATAGACTTTCCACCTGCTTGGATTGTCCTTTCTAACAACAATTGGCTCTCCCCGGCAAGGTCTATACCCATACCAGAAAGAGCCAAAATTATATGAGGATCAGTTATTTCTATGATGCCTTCAACCGCGGCAAAATCAGCACCAGTACGCACAAAATCTCTACCAGGGCGTTGTCCTAATAAAAAGTTAATAGAATCCACAACAATAGACTTACCAGCTCCTGTTTCGCCGGTAAGAATATTAAGCCCTGGGCCGAAAGTGACCTCGACTTCATCGATTAAAGCCACATTTCTGATGCTTAGGGTTAAAATCATTCCAATCGCTCCCTCAGGCTTTGTGCTTCTTCTATAGTTCTAACAACGCATAGTACAGTATCGTCTCCTGCAACAGAACCCAGGATCTCTTTAAACTCCATTTCATCAAGAGCCAAAGCCACTGCCATTGCCATACCACTACGAGTCCTAAGTACCAAGTTATGTCCAGCATTTGCAACCGAAACAAGGCTCTCCTTTAGAAGCCTATCCAAACTGCGTTTTGTTGATGCCACATATTTAAGCCCTGCTGGATACCGTTCTAGGGATAGACCAAGTTCCCTGATATCACGGCTAATGGTTGATTGAGCTGCATTATATCCCAAATCACCCAAAGCCATTGTCAGATCACTCTGGTTTGCAATATCCCGATCTTGAATTAAGTGTAAAATTGCAGCATGTCTGTTTGATTTCATAATAATTTCTTCTTTCGTTTATATCCCCTTTGGTTGAAGGTGGATACTATTTTTCTTGGCATATTTATTTTACAGCAACTTTTTTTTACGTAGGATTTCATAAAAAGGCACAGACGACGTTTTCATTATTGTAGCAAAAAATGGAGCACGTGTTATTTCTACGCCAATATCTGGAGCAATTGTGGCAACCCTTTCCCCGTCTAGCACAAGAGCTGCTTGATCTTTGGGGATAATACAAACCCTATCCTCAGCAGGCAGCACCCATGGACGAGAAGAGAGACTATGAGGGCATATTGGAGTGATAACCATCATTTGGCTATATGGTGCTAAAATCGGCCCTCCTGCAGACAAGTTGTATGCAGTTGACCCAGTTGGCGTTGCGACAATAATCCCGTCTGCGCGGATATTATCCATATGCATGTCGTTTACATAAATGCAAAACTCTATCAATGAGCCGCTTACTTTTCCTACGACAACTTCATTTAGAGCAAGATTTTCGCCTGTGATAAGCATAAGCCGTTTTTGAGCTTCATATTCACCTGATAAAGCCTTTGCCAAAACATCAAAACCCTCATGCCTGTCTGCATCTGTAAGGAAGCCCATGTTACCTAGATTTATGCCAAGCAACGGCACATCCAATTTTGCGGCATCATGAGCCGCTCTTAGCATTGTCCCATCTCCACCAAGAACTACCCAAAAATCAGCCTTAAAGCCCTCTGGGACAATAATAACACCCCTGTCCCTTAGAAATAATTCGACCTCTTTAGTATAGCTCATGTCACAATCCTTGTAATGGTTGGTGACAATGCTTACGGTCATACTGTGTTGTATCCCCGCTGGTTTACTCTAAAGTTAGCATCTTCTACCCACGAAAGCACCAATTCATGAAATACTTCTTGACGGCCTTCCATGATTGCCATATTTCTGAGAATGCCTTCAGCTTCGTCAAGATCTACATCATCATCGCGGCTTACAACATTAATAATTACATAAATCGGTTGACCAATATCAAAGTCAAAAAGCTCGATAATGCCAGAGGTCTCACCTTCTTGTAATGCCAAAAGAGCTTCTTCATCTTCAGGAGACAGCCACATTTGTTGCAATCCTGACAGTAAGCCTCCGTGACCTGTTTCTGGATCGTTGGTGAGATCCATTGGGATAATCTCGGTCTCATCATCCATCCAAGCCGTAAACTAACGCATCAAATCTTCAAAAGGTGCTGTATCAAGTGCATCATACACTTCCTGAATTTCTTCCTCTGTTTCTAGAGCAATAAAGTTTACTTGTACATCCCAAAAGTCATGAAGACTGGTTTCTTGATACTCTTCCCACATTTCGATAAATTCTGATTCATCCAAATCATATGTTGGAACATAGATATCCAACAATCTCTCGACTACTGGGCCTGTATTAAGCAGTTCAACCACTCGGCTGACAGATATATAATCAAAAGGATCCCATCCAAATTGAGCCTGAACCTGTTCCCGTCCTTCTCTTTCATCAATTTCTATCGGTGCTCTTTCTTCCGGAGTAAGACCTACACCATGTGCATCTGCGCGATCAAGGATCACAATAACACCTTGAAGAGTCGTCATGCCTGCAGATCTTGCGGCAGGATTATTTTCAAACAGCCGATCCATAACAGCTCTAAAATCAGTTGTAGCAACACGACCACCATCATATTTTAAGATCCATCTGCGGTCTTGCACGGTCCAAATCCCGATTGCAGTGGCAGTGACGATAATAAGCGCAACTACAAGAGTCACTACACGAAATACGAGTTTGCGTTGTTGCACTTTACGTTCGATTTCTAAGTTCTTTTGCCTTCTTTTTGCCATTTGGTAAATCTCCTTTTCATTTGAAATTGCTTTATATCAGAGTTATCTTTGATGCACAAATATACAAGCACACTACTTATTTATCGCTACATGCACACTTTGGTTGCATATTCGTACATCATGACATAACACTATTTTGTATAATATACTCGGCAATGCTCTTCGCGTCTAGTTTATATCTAGAAAAGAGTTCTTTTCGCTGTCCTGCCTCAATAAAGATATCAGGAAATGCGAAAATATGGAAGTGAATATGTGATTTGCCAAGTGTTGTCATAACTTCATGAAGCCTGGAGCCATAACCACCAATGCGAGCAGCATCTTCTAGTACATATACAAATTTATATTCAAGCAAACGGCTTATCAAGTTCATATCAAGTGGTTTTACAAATCTTGCATTATAAATACTTGGATTGTGACCATTTTTACGTAGGATATCAGCAGCATCAAGAGCTGTTTTATTCATTGTACCCACAGATACCAATGCGATATTCTCACCTTTGACAATAGTATCGGATTGACCGTAATAGATAGGTGATATATCTGAATATGTTGCTATATCTCTTGGATACCGCAATGCAACAGGGCCATTGTGAGAAAGAGCAAATGCAAGCATCGCGTCAAGCTCTGTTCCATCCTTGGGAGCCAAAATTGTCATATTTGGGATATGTGAAAGATATGCTAAATCATAAATACCTTGGTGGGTTTCCCCATCTTCGCCAACAAGTCCTGCTCTATCTATTGCAAAAACAACGGGTAAATTTTGCAAAGCTACATCATGGAGTACATGATCATATGCTCGTTGCAAAAACGAAGCATATACCGCAAATATAGGCTTTAATCCACCCTTTGCTAACCCTGCCGCAAATGTTACTGCATGACCCTCTGCAATCCCCACATCAAAAAAACGCTTAGGAAACCTGCTCTTAAATGCTTCAAGCCCCGTTCCGCTTGACATAGCCGCCGTAATTGCTACGATTTTTTCGTCTTTGTCTGCTTGTTGTATCAATGATTTCGAAAAAACATCTGTGTAACTAGACCCACTGGTCGCCGCAGTAGGTTTACCAGTACGTACATCAAAAGCCCCAATCCCATGAAACTCGGTAGGAGCATCTTCGGCACTATCATATCCCTTACCTTTTTTTGTAAGAACATGTATTAATACTGGACCTTTGATTTGCTTTACACCTTTTAATATATTTACAAGAGCCGGGATATTGTGTCCATCCACTGGGCCAAAATAGCGGAAGCCCATTTCTTCGAACAATACACCATGAAGCAGCATATATTTTTTTATTACGGTCTTAGCTGCTTCCAGCCCACCAGATACAATTGGCCCCATACGCGGCAATCTGTCCAATACATTCCTAACTCCTTGCTTAGCACCCAGGTACAACGATCCTGTACGGATATCATTTAGATGGCGCGAGATAGCACCAACATTTTCACAAATAGACATTTGATTATCATTAAGGATTACAATCAAATCTGTTTCTGAACGACCAGTATTATTAAGCCCCTCATATGCTAACCCACCAGTCATAGAGCCGTCTCCCACCACTGCAATGATTTTCTCGCGATTCATGCAGTTGGGGGATCTTAAATCACGGGCTATAGCAAGACCTAGTGCTGCAGAAATAGCAGTAGAGCTATGTCCAGTACCAAAAGCATCATGATCAGATTCTATTGCTTTTGGGAAGCCGCTCAAGCCATCTAGTTTACGCAGCGTGTGAAAGAGATCTTTTCTTCCTGTAAGTATTTTATGTATATAAGATTGATGCCCCACATCCCATATGATTTTATCTTTTGGGGAATCAAAAACCTTGTGCAGTGCCAATGTAAGTTCTACAACACCAAGATTACTAGCAAGATGTCCACCTGTATTTGCTATGCTTTTAACCAAAAAATGCCGGATCTCCTTAGCAAGGATCGCCAGCTTTTCAAACGACATACGTTTTAATTTTTTGGGGCTATTTATTTGATCGAGTAACATAGGTTCACCTAATCTTATTTATCTTTTGTATATTTATAGTGGGAAAATCCTATCAATTGCAATAGCTACAATCAGACCCAATATCGCACCTGCGAAAACTTCGATAGGATTATGACCAAGTAGCTCTTTGAGTTTTATATCAAACTTAATGCCTTGGTTTTCTAACTTCGAAAAAAGAAAGTTTATTGCTTCAGCTTGTTTTCCTGCTGCTCGCCGTATACCTGCCGCATCATGCATAACCACCATTGCAAGTACCGCTGATATCGCAAACAAAGGCGTACCAAAACCCTCGTTTATCCCTATAGAAGCAGCAAGAGCCATCGCAAGAGCAGAATGGGAGCTAGGCATACCACCAGTGCTAAAAAACAGGGCTTTTGTCCATGATTTTGTACGCCAGCGGTCAAACAAAACCTTTAGTACCTGGGCTATTGCCATCGCTACAAGAGCAGTTAGTAAATGCCGATTGGCAAGTAACGCCGTAATAGAGTCTGACACTGGTTTGGCTCCTAAATATCGGTATTAATAACCGATTAATCTATACAAATTTTCTTCAGATATCTCAAAATAAAACAGCTTCCATACATTTCTGCGATTAAAAACTGGCATATATATCTGATAAACTCCATCTATTTTTACAAAGCTGGTTTTATGAACTGTAAGTCTACTAAGCTCTGGAGAGATGCATCGTATTGATATTTCTTGCCCTATTCCAAAGTCCAAGCCATCATATGAAACTGCATAAAAAAGTCTAAACTCTGGATTATTGTCCCAATCAGCACTTACAAAAAGTGCTTCGTATTTTTCGCCTGTAAACCTGATTTCGTGATGCCAAACCCCTAAACCACCCAAGTCGGCACTGACTTGCACTCTATCACTCCAACTTACAAGATCGTCAGATTCTATCATAAATAGTTGTGAATAAAAATTTGTATACCACATTCTATAATTTATTCCATTATTAATTATTACTATGCTCATATAAGGACTTATGTTATCAGTACATTCTAGTACAACCTCAAGTTCATTCCAATTTACTAGATCATATGATTTTGTCCTTAATATCCGGTTATGAGTGTTTCTCGTGACTGTTTGCCAATATGCATCTCTTGCTGGGGTGTGCCTAAACCATAGTTCTAGTACGTCATCACTTTGTATAATAAAAGGGTCAGAATAATATCCGCCATATTGAACGTCAATGGGTATGCCCACAACCGGGTTAGTAACACCTTCTGGTACCACCCATATTACTCCGTCATGTGAACCGAGTAATGACGGATTTTCATATCTATTATTAGAAAATGGGTATGGGGTCATCACCATTATATAATGAAAGCCTAAAAATTTTTCTTCGAAAAATAGAACATGGGGATGCACAATTTGACCGCTACCTTCGTATGTCGGGATATCCAAAAACCTTGCATTATATATTATATCACTAAGGTGCGATGCAATTTTTAGTTCGTAGTCATGTGATGTCCTCGAACAAGCTGACATTGCAAAAACCAACAAAATAATAGTGGCTAATATCTTCATTTTGTTCTATAGAGGGTCGCATGTGCTAGATTTTTTAAGGCATCGGATTTTACTGGTATTTTATCCATTATGACTTGTGCTTTATTACAAAGATTTTTATATTCGGCTTGTGCCGCAGTTAGTCCATGCACGGATACATACGTATTTTTTTGGTTTTTTGCATCACTGCCAATTGGTTTACCTAGAGTTTCTTCTGTAGAAGTTACATCCAAAATATCATCCCATATTTGAAATGCTAAACCCACAACTCCACCCAGTTTTATCATATTCTTAATAATAATATCGTCTGCTTGAGCAAATACAGCTCCAATTTCAAAACAAGCAGTAATTAAGGCTCCAGTTTTGCGCCTGTGTATAGCGGCTAAAGTATCAGCATCTATTTCTTTACCTTCATGTAAAATATCTGACATTTGACCGGCTACCATCCCGTTTATTCCGGCAGCTTTTATCATTGTTTTTAACGCTTGTTGAGCAGTTGTTTCATGTATATGTTGCGACATTACCTCTATTGCAAGACTTAGCAATCCATCACCTGCCAATATTGCCAGCCCCTCTGTAAAGGTTTTGTGACATGTAGGGCGTCCCCGTCTAAAATCATCATTATCCATTGCAGGAAGGTCATCATGTACTAGCGAATACGCATGTATCATTTCGATTGCACAAGCAAAGTCTAATGTAGCAGCACAATAACTGCCAGCTATTGCTTCACATGAAGCAAGTAATAATTGCGGGCGTAGACGTTTACCTGGTCCTAGGGCAGAGTATTTCATGACCTCATTTAACTTTGGCTCATTGCAAAGTGCAATAAGCTCTTCCAATTGCTTATTTATATGAGAAATATATTTATCCATGTGTTTTATCTTCCTCATCAAAGGGGATCAGTACAAATGATTCATCTGCTGCCTTTTGGAGCATAAGCACTTCTTTTTTATAATGTCCAAGTATATCTCCACAATTTTGCGCCAAAACCAACCCTTCTTTATAGAGTGTGATTGCACTATCAAGGGTGGTTTCGCCGTCTTCAATTGTATTTACAATTTCGGACAAACGTAAAATAGATTCTTCATAATTTAGTTCTTTTTTTTGCATGTTTATTTCCTTTAGAACCTGTATTCTATAACCGCAATGCCGAATGGGAATGGCGATATTTCGCCAATCTAGGCGCGTCTTTCGCCGCTTGCCCAAAAAGGCAAGCAAGGAAGACGTAACGACGAGTGGCGGAATATCGGCGTTTCCAGACGGCGTTGTGCTTATAGAATACAGGGTCTTAGTTTTTTCGTATTACTTGTGCATCAATTTGTCCATCTGCCCATTGCAAATGTAATACTTGTTTATTCTTTAAGGACTTGGCTTGTTGTACAGCCTGTCCTTTTTCGTCTTTCACCAGTGCAAATCCTCGTTTAAATACAGCATATGGAGAAATTTTTTCGAGCAAATTAGTTACATGTGTTAATTTTGCTTTCTCTTGAGACAAGCGGTAATCAGCTTGTGAACATAGTTGTACTAGCTGTGATTTTGAATAAGCATGAAGGTTATTAATATTATTTATTATAGCCTTGTTCAAATCACTATAGGCCATTTGCAATTGGCGCGCTACCAACATCTGATCGTAAACTACCATTTGCGCAGCGGCAGTCGGAGTTGATGCTCTACAATCTGCAACAAAGTCTGAAATAGTTATATCTACCTCATGTCCTACAGCAGATATAATTGGGATTTTGGAGCGAGCAATTGCCCTTGCGGTAACTTCTTCGTTAAAAGCCCACAAATCTTCTGTAGATCCTCCGCCTCGGCCCAAAATTATTACGTCTGCCATACCCCAATCATTTACCTCATCTATAGCTCGTGCTATATCCTTTGCAGCATCTTGGCCTTGTACTTGAACGGGTGCCAAAATCAATCTTGTAGTAGGGTTTCGTCTATGTGCTATTTTGAGTATATCACGGATAGCAGCACCAGTTGGGCTGGTTATTATTGCTACGCAATCTGGGTATGGAGGGATTGGGTTTTTTCTTGATTCTTCAAATAAACCTTCTGCCTTTAACTTATCCACAAGCTGGATAAAGGCTAGTTGTAGACCTCCTATACCTGCTGGTTCTAAATTGTTTACATAAAATTGATATTGTCCTGTTTTTTCATATAACGATAATCGACCCATTGATATAACTTTTTGTCCGTTGGTTGGCATAAATGTTAGCTTCTCAGTAGAAGTCGCAAACATCACGCAATTAATGTGTGCTGACGAATCCTTTAGTGAAAAGTACATATGCCCAGACGAATGACGGTTGAGGTTAGAAATTTCACCTTCGATGCATAACCCACTCAAGAGAGCATCTGTATCCAACAACTGCTTTACATACCCGTTTATTTGAGAAACAGTAAATACCTGCTGCATAAATTTTTACTCCTAGTTTCGGCCTGTTTCTTTGATATGGCGGGCTACATTTCCTAGCACACCATTAATAAATGCTGGAGATTCGTCTGTACCATACGTTTTAGCCAGTTCTACAGCTTCATTGACGGCAACACCAAGTGGCACATCTGGTTCGTTTAACATTTCGTAGATAGCCAATCTTAACAAGGCCAAATCGATACGACTAATACGATCCAAGGCCCAATCTTTTAAGAAATTGTTTATAACACTGTCTAGCTGTATCTGTTTTTCGAATGCACCCCATATTACTCTATCGATATATTCGTCGTCTCGACCTTTTGGAGCATCTTCTAGATATTCATAATACAGAGTTTTTATCCAGGCTAGGTTTTCTTCTTGATTTTTTTCGTCTTGATGAAATGGCAGTTGGAATAGTATCGAAAAACTATGACGCCTGGCATCAGAACGGCTCACGCGTGATGATGTATTCATGTGCGATTACATCCTACGCTTATTATCATCTACTAAGGCACCAATACTTATGTTGACTTCAGACACTGCAAGACCAGTCATAGTTTCTATTGCACCTTTGACCCGCTGTTGCACTTCTTGGCTCACATCTTGAATTTTTGTCCCCAACTTTACACTTATTGCAAGACTCAAGGCCACAGAATCACCAGTTACTTTTACGGCAACGCCTTTAACAATGTTTTTTCTGACATGTTTATTATTAATATCATTAGAATAAATCCCGGCAAGACCTGCCACACCTTCTGCTTCCAAAGCCGCAGCTCCAGCTATTACAGCCAACACATCATCAGCTATACGGATTGCACCTACACCTTCAGATTTTAGTTCTGTCATATAAACCTCCCAAATATTATTATCATATGGACAGCAGTGCTGTCTTTACGTTTATTTTTTTTATGAAATCTATGTGATTATATCAAACTAAAAAATCCCCTTCAACTGCATATCAAACATACGCCGATACACACCGTCTTGCTTCATAAGTGATTGATGACTACCTTGTTCATGTATGCGACCTTGGTCAATTACTAGTATATGGTCAGCACCTACTACAGTACGTAACCTGTGTGCAATTACAAAACAGGTACGACCCTGCATTAATAAACCCATAGCTTTTTGGACTTTAATCTCTGTACGCGTATCTACAGAGGAAGTGGCTTCGTCAAGTATTAATATTGCAGGATTTGCAATTATAGTACGTGTAATTGCAAGCAGCTGCCTTTGACCCTGGCTTAGATTGTGACTGTTTTCTGTCAATTTTGTGTCATATCCAAGAGGAAGTTGAGTAATAAAGCGGTCTGCACCTACGAGTTTTGCGGCTGTAGCTATCTCATCTTGCGTAGCATCCGGATTACCGTATCGTAGATTTTCTGACACAGTACCCGTAAAGAGGTATGTATCTTGTAATACAATCCCAAAAGCACGGCGAAGGCTAGCCCTGGTATAACAAGAAAGTGGATATCCATCAAGCATAATTTCACCAGAGTCTACATCGTATAAACGCGTCACTAGGTTTACAATTGTGGTCTTGCCTGCACCTGTTGGCCCAACTAGAGCGATTATACTGCCAGGTTTTATTCGGAAATTAAAATCTTTTATCACCAAAGCATCCGGATTATAACCAAAATTGACAGCACTAAAAGAGATATCGCCTCTTGGGGCCGAAAGTGTTATGGCACCTAGAGGATCTGCTTCTTCGCTATTTTCATCTATAATTTCAAAAACCCGCTCAGTGCTTGCTAATGCAGATTGCAATTGATTATAAACACCAGCCATTTCATTTAGAGGACGACCAAATTGACGGGAATATGCTATAAATGTGGCTATAATCCCCACAGTAATCGTACCATTTATGGCAAGCATACTCCCTGCAAAAGCGACCACAGCAAGGCTTAGATTATTAATCACATTCATAGCCGGCATTATAAAGCCCGACCATATTTGTGCCTGTGTACCAGAAACACGCAAATTTTCATTGATATGTGCAAAATCAGATATATTTCTGTTTTCTGCTCCATATGCCTTTATCACAGCCATCCCAGAAATATCTTCTTCTATTTTGGCATTCAATTGTCCAAGAGAGACTTGTTGGTTTTTAAAATGCTTTCTTGTTTGAGATGCAATACTTTTACTCACCAAAAAAAATAGTGGCACTGATACCAAAGCAAAAAATGTCATGACTGGAGAAAGCCAAATTATCATAATCAGTACACCAGTGAGGGTAATTAGCACAGAAGTGAGGGAAACCAAAGCCATACCCAAAATTCCTGCTATGTTGTCGGTATCATTTGATAGACGGCTCATAAGTTCTCCATGCATATGAGAGTCAAAAAATTTCAATGGAAGAGTTTGCAAATGCTTAAAAAGAATCGTTCGTAAATTTTTTACCAACTTTTGAGATGCTCCTGTAACTACCCATGTTTGAAGAAAGTTGCTAGCTGCATCCCATGCATACAGTATCGGCAAAAAGAGAAAAATAAACACAAGCTCTGTTGTTATTGCTTCTGGCATAGTAAGACTATCTATTATGCGACCGATAAAATACGGACCAATAAGCACAGCGGCAGTAGCTCCAAGAGATAGCGCAAAAATGATAATAAGGACAGACCATTGCCCCTTAAAATAACCAAGGAGCCTAAACACTGTTTTTGTCAAGTTTTTTGGACGATCTTGGGCTCGCATAAAGCGGTTGCCCCCTTGTTGCATAGGTTGTGCAAACCCAATGCGGGGAGATGGAGGCGGTTTTGGATTTGACATAACTACTCCTTATTCACAATGTTACTAATTGGGAATGATATATTTCTTTGTACACATCACATGTTTCCATTAATGATAAATGGTCACCAAAACCTACTACACAACCTGACTCCAACACCAAAATATTGCGCAAGTTCATTATTGATGATATCCGCTGAGTTATGAGTAGTGTCGTAGGAGATGATATATTTATAGACCGCATAATATTGCTTTCCGTTTCCACATCTACAGCAGAAACACAATCATCCAAAATTAATATTTGTGCATTTCGTACTAAAGCTCTGGCTATGCCTATCCGTTGTTTTTGGCCTCCAGAAAAATTTACACCTTTTTGCCCTACAATTGTGTCGTATCCATTTGGGCAAGCTGTGATAAAGTCATGGGCTTTGGCCGCTATTGCTGCCGCTGTGATTTCATCTTGGGTTGCATCAGGTTTTCCCATTCGTATATTATCTGCGATTGTGCCATAAAATAGAGTGTTTTTTTGGGCTACATATGCAATTGATGCTCTAAGGTCAGCCAAATCGATTTGCGTGATGGGAGTGCCACCAATTTTCACTACTCCTTTTTGCGGATAGTAAAATGCCGGTACTAGTTGCACTAGGGATGTTTTCCCTGCTCCTGTCGAACCGATTATACCCAGAGTCTCCCCAGGAGAGAGTTTAAAGGATACGTCTTTTAGCACCGATTCATTTTCTGATCCTGGATAAGAAAAAGTTACATTATCAAATTCAATAGAAACTGGTTTTTTGTACGGTTCTCGAAAATCATCGTCGACAACACATAAATCCTCTTCTGCCAATATATCGCCAACGCGTACTGCCGATGCTTTTGCGCGGATAAACATTTGGTATACATTAAATATCATCCTAAGGGACATTGTAATTTGCATCATATAATTTAGAAATGCGACAACTTGTCCTACATACATATGCCCACTATAAACCCAGCCACGAGCCAGCCAAAGAGTCACAACCAAAGCCATGTTGACTGCAAAAGATATAACTGGGAAAAATATCCCAACAACTCGGGTTGCCTTTACTGCAGTGGACGCAAGCTCTGTATTTGAAATATTAAACCTTGCAACCTCTTGGTCAAATGTATTGTATGCCTTCACAACCCGAACTCCAGACAGGTATTCCCTCAAAACAGCGTTATTTCGATCCAATGCTTCTTGAATTTTTACAAAAAGAGGAAACCCGACTTTCATAGATATGTACATAAGTAGTGCAATAAGTGGTACAACAATAAGCAAAATAAAACCCAAACGAGGGTTGAGTACAAATGTCATAGTAATAGCCCCAAACAAAAGAATGGGTGATCGCACAAAAACACGCATCATTGCATGTGTAAAGCCTACAAGCTGAGATGTATCGTTGGTCATACGGGTAATAAGGGATGCCGTTTCTTGTTTGTTAAGAGCTGTAAAAGAAAAATGATTGATTTTTGTATATAGATCCAACCGTAAGTCTGCACCAAATTGTTGGGATACCTTGCTTGATATTATGCATCGAGTGATGGCGCAACCTGCACCAAAAACTGTAACAATTAGCATCAATCCACCAAGGCGCACAACAACAGGTAGCGCACCTTCCATTACTCCTTGATCAATAATCATAGAAACGATCAAGGGTTGAAGCAAATCACCAAAAGACTCCAGCATTAAGAATGTAAATGCAATAAGTATAAGGCGTTGATACCTTTGCCAATAAGGAGTTATATGAGACAAAACCTACCCCCAAATTATATATGCGTAATATAGTCATAACTTTTAACACATTAGAGTTGTAACGAAATGCCGAATGAGCGACCATAAAAGCTCGTTAAAGCCCGAGACTTTTATGGTCGCAAATGTAATTTTGTTACAACTCTATTGACTATAACATATATTTTATATGACATGAAAAAAAGAAGTGTTATTTATAAATTGTATATTATTGTACCTATACGGTTAATTAATGATATATTAACGAAAAATACAAGAGAAAAGAGAGTCTATATGCAAAAAATTACTGGAAATATTGACGGTATACGCCGCACTTATATTACTGCACTTGAAGCAATATATGAAACCGAAACAGATCGGAGCGAATTTGTCTCGCTTGAGATCGTCCACACATTGGCAGCTTT
>Ga0123355_10003188_pt1 | contig 23432 bp, 14 predicted proteins | sample TergutEmb28metaG_3_FD_89872 | JGI IMG/M metagenome (GOLD analysis project Ga0123355, IMG submission 89872) | Embiratermes neotenicus P1 segment gut microbial communities from Petit-Saut dam, French Guiana - Emb289 P1 | ecosystem: Host-associated > Arthropoda: Insects > Digestive system > Gut ... | reverse complement strand
TTATGGACAACTGTGATATCACAGAATTATATAAATTAGTATGACAATTTCCATATCCCATGGTTACGCCTGTAATAGGATACAAGGAAAATAAAGAAATTGATTGATTGATTGATTGATTGAGTAGTGGTAGTAGTAGTTAGTGTGCATTTTTCAATTGCCCAATGATTATAAAGATATTCTTTCTATTACAGGTATTAATGGGTATATTTTATTATGTGAGAAGCATCGCTTTATCTGAAGACCTTCCTGGTGTTGAAGAAGGCGGTTTTGAATCACCAGATCATTTCTACAAGATTGCTGATAGAGGTTATGTACAAGTATGTATTTGTATTGACTTACTTATTTGTTTGAAAACACATGTCTTATCCACTACAATTGTTGATTTTAGCAATAGAATGTTATTTCAAGGAACAAGTAATCCAGATCTACAGTCTTCTTATTGAAAGGTATGGCTATAAAGTTTCCAGAATGATTTTATTTCAAACATTCTTGTATACTTACAAATTAATGAGTGGGGTCACCTTCAAAATAGTCCTCTAGTCACTTAGTCCAGTGAAGCTTCCATATTTGGAAACATTTCTGCCTTCAGTACTGCAGTCACATTTTTCTTAACATATTTGGCATCCTGAAATCCTCGTCCCTTCAAGGCATACTGTTTCTCAGCTGTTACCCACTTCTTTTTTTGAAGGGTATGATATAGTACACATATTTTCCACAGTGAAAAATATGAAGTTTAAATTGTGCTTCATGTTCCCAATATTGTTGTCTGATATATGCTTTAATATATTATTCAGATTTTACCAGGTACGGAGTATCACATCTGTACCCTTTGTTATAAAAATATTGGTTGGGTCCACTCTTCGTGATATTAATAAAAGTCTCCCTGATGATGATCTGCAAGATTAGAACATGTAGAAGAACTCTGTGAAGGAACTAAATAATAAAAATATAATAGTTGCTTATCTTTCAGCTTTGTTTGGAACTTATTAGGAACTGCAAGCCTACCAAGCAGATATTGATTACAGTTTGATTCTCTGTTTCAGAATGCATACAACTGTTGGATTGCAGCTTGTTTGTACATCTTTACATTGGTTCTATCAGGTCATCAGTTTTACATGAACAGTCGTTCATCCTTGAGTATGTAACTGCTTAAACTCTAATAGGCAGTTTCATAAAGATTCCAAGTTATTATCCAATTAAACTGTAGTTTGAAAAGTAAAAATTAAAATAAATTTAGGTATTCTACATATGCGTTGTGAAGAATATAGTCTTCTACAGTACATTATTTTGTTCATTGTCAGCTAGTGAATGAGGGCAATTGATTATAAAGGGTACTTTGGGATTTCTTAATTCATTATGCATGCCCATTTTCCACTGTTTGTACATTTTGTGGGAAACTAATTAGTTTATTAAGCTTGCTGGGCACCCAAAACAGTTCGGAAAGTATTAAATATAGTTCCAGTAGATGTGCTATTTGTAATGTGTTGCATAGGTATTTGTAGGGTTTCATTTCATTTACAAACATTGTAAAAAATTGTTATGTTGTATATATGTGTATTATAGTTTTGGTAAAAAGATTATTGTTTTTAACTTTTTGATTATGTCATGTTGCATGATGTTAATATTTCTAATAATTTTTCACATGCAACCTTTAAATACAAACAACTTACATAATTTAGATGTGGAGAAGTTATAATTTCTTACCTTCATGAATGTACAGTAAAATATGATCAGTGTTCACACAGTTCTACGAAGCCAGTTGAATGTTCCCAGTATTTACACTCCTGAGTTTTATGATCACCACCTTTGCATTATAGTGATTGTTACTGAAAAGTAGCCCTTTTTCTGGTCATATGTTTGCAATTGATTATTGTTATACTTTCTGTTTAATGAAAATATTGAAGTACTGTTGCATCATAATGATTTCAGTTACCCATTCAGTTTAGGATTGCACAAAACATTTATTTTGGTATATTTTATTTCAAAGTATTCATTGAATTCAAACATATTTGTACATGTTTAAATTCAAGCATTTACCATAACCAACTGTTAATCATTCTGATATGAAGAGGGGGTATGTATAGTATCAAGGAAAGCATAACCAGGAAACTATATTGCTTGGGAAGCCTCCATTGTCTTCATTGTACAGGAAATTGCAGTTGTGTCAGCATATTTAAAAGTATTGTGGATGTGATGTTGTTTCCTGTTACAAAGAATGGTAGGCCTTCATACCAAAATAAACTAAAATCATTGTATGTTTATATATATGTGTGTGTGTGTGTGTATGTGTGTGTGTATATACACGTGTGCATTGGTAATGTCAGTAAATGCTGAGCCCTAAATAAAATGCTAGATTTTCTCTGTTCAATAGACTGGTTTCTTTTCAGTGAAAAATACAGTAGAGCGTCAATTATCCAAACTAATTGCGACCAAGGAAGCTTGGTTAATCTATTGTTTGGAGTGCATGAGAATATTATCATCAAATACTGTAATTGGTTTAGGAATGATTTGTAAGTGGTAACCAGCAAATATTGAATAAATGGTGCAGTCTAAATTTTTGTTAACTTACATAATTTTTTTACATAGCTTCAACAATAAATTAAATCCACACATTTATATATTTTAAAAAAAAGTTATTACATGGTAGATACAAGTAATGTAAACGTGGAAAAGTTTATCATCATCATCTGCTATGATTTAGGCCTTGATAGACCTGTTTCAGCCTAGGAAAATTTTATTTTTGAAAATAATCTTGAAATTTTTTGAACCACGTGATCATACAGCTATATCTCTTGTCCTTTTTAATAATAACACCTCATTAGAACTGCACATTTTTTAACGGTGGTGGTTTGGATAACTGACGTTAAGATAATCTATGCTTACTGTAATTGAGAGTTGATTTGAACCAAAATTATGTGGCATAATTCAGGTATTTATCCACACATGCAGTTTCCAGAATTCCAGAATTTGTCATTTTTTTGGTTGGAAAATATCACCATAAATTACATTCCAGACCCTTTATAACTATTTGAACTAATGAATATGCAATCCTGGATGTTGGTAAATAACCCCAGTTCCAGACAGTAAAATGGAGTGCTGTAAAACACTATCACCACTATTTAATTATGCATTTTTTTAAGTGTTGTATGACTCTGTTTTCATTACAAAATAAATTACAGGAAGCTGAATGTTAAAAGAGTGCCTGTAGTAATAAAAATCATGCCATACTGGAAGCAAGAGTCTTCTGGGATCAGACACTATGTAGTTTGTGAGAACCTCAGATCTTACATTGAAGTATAATGTCCATGAATTGGTAGCGAAGGAGATCGGTGCATGAATAGCACAGTGGTACATGTTGCTAGATAGTGTGATTCCAGTGACATCATACATACATATATGGATAGAATGTTCCTTTTATCATGTCCTTGAACATGGCAGCTGTCATGGGGTGGTCTGGTGGTTGCAGGCTTTCTTTACAATAAAACTGCCATGCTCAAGGACACAATAAAAGGGACATACATAATAACACTCATTTTGTTACAGCAGCATTGTTACACTTCTGATCTTCATACAGTGTATCATTATTTAAAATGTACACTGTTACACAGTTTCGACAAGCTCAGACTGATATATTAAGCCAATGCTAAAATATATCACCATCCTTGGCAGGATTTTGCAGAGGAAAAGTTTCAAACATTGAATGAAATTTTTGTTCCTTTGCAGTTTAAAAGATTGGCACATTAACTGCACTGCATAAAATCTGATTCACCAGTGAATGAAGATCACTTCCTAAAAATGTCATCCTAAATTCGTAACCTATACAGTTGAGACTGGCAATTCATAGGAACATGTTGCTTTGTTCAGGGCCAAAGTTGCTGATCCAGGGGGAAGACAAAAAGAATCTTGTCCATGTCAGTGGGGAATGTGAGAAACAAAGAAACTTAAACACTCCTTTTGAGGTTGACAGGAGGTACATGAATAGTGAGAAAAAAAAAAGTTCACCTTTTGGGCTCAAGAGGTGGGGAAGTAAAATGTGAGAGAAGTCAGACTTGGCATTAATGTTGGTCATTCTGTTACGATCAGTAATACAGCATTAATTAAACTGTGTTTCAGTGTGATTACTTTTGCAGTGATCCTAGTCGGAAATTTAATGATATTATAATATCCCATGTGTGGTGTGAAAATTTGCGAAGTTTTAAAAAAGTGAAGTATTATGGCAACTGCAAATCAATTTGATCGGTCATGCTGACACATAGTAATCTGTATCACATTTATGGGAAAGAGAATGTTACGAGAGCTGTATTAATTGTTATTATGTGTTGGTTTATACAGAAGTATTTGAGGTTCTAATAGTGGTGTTGATGATAATCCTAGTCTTCTGAGATGTTAAACTTGATCAGAATGCTTGTGTCACTTGATCCAGAAATGGGTTACACAAGGCAGTGTCTAGAAATTTTAAGGGACTGCTGTAAGAACAAAATGTGGTGCAAACATCCCCTTCAAGGTTTTGTGAATTTGTTTTTGGATTGTTACATTTTACATTTTTTATGGTATGTGTAGTAACATTTTTCATCAACCTTTCATTCGTCTTAAGTCGGGCTTGAATGTGTTTGCGAAAACATTACGTAAGTACAGAGTGCTACAAATGTGTGCATATTTGTAAATACAGTAAAAAAGAATATAAAGTGATATTTCACCAATATTTAAACTGTAATATCTAGAACCATGATCAACAAATAAGAATAAAATTATGAATTTGATAGTGTTCATTTTTCCACACACATATCCTGACATCACAAAGACTATGGTTAACATTTCTTCTGTCTGTGGGGGCATTTGACCTTGTGACTGTTGCACATAACTCTTGCCGAGTGAACTGGGCCATTCCATGTGGTTAAAAATGCATCCCCTCATTTTAAAGAATAGTTAATTATAGCTTGATCACATAGGAAAAATAGCATTTAATTTGTGTTATGTGAGAGGTATATTCTGGATTTGCAGGTTTAGTGGCTCTGGTAGATCCAGTACAGATTTCCAGCAATTCATATTGGAATTGAAGGAAACATTTTTATTGTTAAGCTTCTGTTTCACAGTGTACTTAAACTGTGGGCATAGTGAAAGATCAAAGAGTTGCACCATGAGTAGCAGTAGTATAGTATAGTATTGTATTGTATTGTATTTCATTTTGGCGATACCAGTATCACCTGAATTAACACTCATTTAGCACCATCCAGGAATCACATGCAGCTTAAGGAATGCTGCATACACAAGTGACATTACTGCACTGGGACACCAGAGCAATGATGAGATGACTTCTCCACCATCTGCCATTGGAACAACAACAGTATTGAATTCCATCCTGATGATCATTACAACAATGATGATGGGCTTTGTCCAACAGAAAATGGGATTACAAACTAAGCAAGTAATAAAGTTAACAATTCCAGAAATATAAGCAATTACAGAATAACTAAATACAAGCAATACATAGCAAATTCCCCAAGTCGCCAAATTTGACACATTGAACACACGTCCCGCACAACAAATAATAACCAGGATGCATCAAGCATTGATTAGTCATTATTCAGCACATGATGCACAGCAACCACACAACAAAGCACAGTCAAGATACAATCAAGCTTCATTCACAAGTCAGTAGCTGAGAAGCCATCATAAATTCTTCCAGTGAGTAGAAAAAAACTCTTTTCAGTCTAGAAATTGAATAAGATTTTCTTGAATTTCATTATAGGCTCAACATTTTTAATATCACTGCATAGTTTGTTGAAAATGATTCAATACTTTCAAGATAGTGATATTTTTTAGTCATTCAAGTAGCTCCCAAGTCCATGAAATGTCACCTACAAGAAGGCTTCAGGAATTTAACTTACCCTATTTTGTATATGACATAAAGCACTAGTCCTCTTGGTCTGATGTTTTGAAATCACTAACAACACGTGTTCTGCCATTCTCTCACACGTAAGTACAGCTTTTTAATAGTATAAATCATGTACTACCTTACCAACATGCTGCCAACATGGAAGGTGTAATCTACATACGTGTAGTGGCCAGTATATGCTGGCCACTTAAATTTTAGGGGTAGCTTCATAAAATCTGGTGGGAGGCTATAAGGGTTCACTGCCACAAAAATTATTACTTTCCCTAGTAAATCACATGCAAAGACTATCCATATCCACAACAATAAAAATTAACAATAACTTCTAATTATGTTATTTTTGTCAAGTCACAATGCAAAATTAAACTCAACTTCTCAATTTAATAACATCAAAAGCACTTACTAACCACTACTATTTACACAACACTATTTCAAATTATCCACCATCTCTCCCTATGCAGTTTCATCTACTCTACACAGTACATTTTCTCTTTCTCCCCCGACTTCACAGGCTTCAAAACAGTTGTATCACCCTTGCAATTATACAATGTTTCGCAACAATTTCAACCCAAGCCAAATGGTCTGCTCATATCCCATTATAACAAACAAAAAAACTACTCCCCTCAATCTCACAAATTTACAAATTCACTGCATCACATACCTGTTACAATGCAAAACAACCACATCTTTCACCAAGCAAAATTACTTTCACTCATAAAAATCTTCCAGTGGGCACAGACGTGCACATGGCTCAAACAAGTTATTCCAGGCAAAACCGGAGCAGCAGAGAGCTCCCGATGTATAACACAAGGTCTTTTATCATCTCACTGAAATGCCGAACCCCGCCCCAAAGCTTAACAACAACCTTTGCCAGCTTCCACATGCTGTAAGCCTGGAGAGAAGTTTGCAAAATCCAAAATGCTGACAAAACGTTCACACACTCTGCCATGAGAACAAGGGAGACTAGCACACTATCCATCAAAATTATCCAAACCCATTTACAACAAATTAACAAACAAACAAACAAAAAAATCAATTACAAAAAACAAAATCCTACCTCATTCATTACATATGTAATGCAGTAATTAGTTCAATATTAACTATACTGAATGCACTATCCTGTGGTTAGTGTTTGCTGTAAAAAAGGTGCTTCTTCATTCTAAAAGGAGCGATGTCAGCCACAAAATTGAGACAGTAGTGTACAGATGATTATAAAAGTCCTACCCCTATGGATATGATGAAATGCATGCTCCTAGAATCTTCAGTAAATATATATCACAACTGATTTAGTTCCCCCCCCCCCCAAGAGGCCATCCCCCTGTGTTTTTGAACAGAAATGCAGACAGTTTCTGGTTTCTGTCAAACACAACCATGTATATTGTAATTTAATATGACATGTTGTAGTCAAATGACCATCACTAGGCCATCTCTACAAAATACAGAATCAAGTGCCATGCAGTGAAAATAATATTTTTGTAATATGAGGTCCCAAAAAACTTAAAAAGGTTTCAGTTTCGGAGATGTTATTTGTGTACAAGGATACCTTTTCCAAAGGCGTAATCTGTAGTTAATATGTACCAAGGTATGAACACCAGTTCTGAAATAATATTTTAATTACAGTTTTAATTCAAGAATAAGTAATTAATATGAGCTACAAATCAGTGTGATGTTTAATGCTACACTACACGCTCATTGTCCGATACACCTTAAGAACATGCAAGTAATATTATATGCTCACACCGATTCACAACTCATTTATTATTGAAATAAAACTACAATTAAAATATTAATAATTTCAGAATTGGTGTTTATACCTTGGTACATATTAACTACAGATGCCATTTGGAAAAGGCATCCTTACACACAAATAACATCTCTGAAACTGAAACCAAGAGTATCATACCTACATAGCTTCTACCATCTGTGATTCATCATACAGAATAAAAAGTTTTTATACATTGTTTTATATCACGTGCAAATGCTTGTGACTCAAAATAATCAAGTTTTAATCACCAGCTTTTAAATAGTTTACAATGTAAAAATTTTAATTTCATCTCAGTTCTGACAGTTGTATACTACAGTGTTGACATATAATCACAAGTTTTTATTATATTGTTTTATATGAACTTTGTAAGTTTTATGGGATCCCATATTACAAAAGTATTCTTTGCACTGCATTGCACCTGATTCTGAATTTTGTAGATGATGGTCAATTGACCGAAACATGTTGTCACATTAAATTAAAATATACATTGTTGTGTTTGATGGAAACCAGAACCTGTCTGTATTTCTTTTAATTTACTTTAGAAATTACTGTAACAGATATCTGCAAACCTGTGAAATAGTACATTTCACATATCAGAATTCTAGGGATCTGAAATGCTGACTTTATTGTACGAGGTCTTGTAAGATGCAGGCCCAAGATTTTCTTGTTACACGTACATAAGTCTCTGTTAACCCTACAGTGACATGATGTTCAAATGGCTCCACTTACCCATGGTCAGATGATGTTATTTCACATGAGGCATGCTGTCATCTTATTTGTGGAAGCTCACTTGTATGTTGTGGCCACAGTAAAATACCATGATCTACTACTGTACATACCTGAGCCTTCCCCCCTCCCCTCCCCCAGCTGCTTATAATGTCTTTGCTTTATGGCAGGAGAGTTTTCCCTCCTACCAATATGACTTGCTCTCCTCTCCCACTCAAGGTCTAAAACAGAATCTTCATCCTGGAAAATAATCATAATTTTGGGTGTCAGTTTCACTGATTTAACCACAACTTGTTTAAATCCAACTACTTTCAGAACCATTTGTAAGCAATTCTTTTGTTGGATCTTCCTCAAACAATGCCACCTGTTTGTTACCAGCAGATGCTACAACTACAATCTCGTTAACTGATTCAAAAACACACATATGAGTGTACTGAAAAAACTGGACTGGGATATTTGTGGGGGGGACAGCATCAATGAGATATCATTTCCCTTCTTTGAACATATGGCCATCATATTCAGGCAAATATAAAAAATAACCACTGATGGCAGCACAATACTGAAAATCAGATATTCAGCACAACAGTGGTGACACACTCCAGGTCTATTTTAAGGGTTCATTATGCCAAGAAATTGGTAAGCTTTAATTTCATTCTAAAAAAAAAGGGTACATACACAATTACTGCTGTGGACAGTGTTCAAGAATATATGAAAAACATAAAATACATTCTTTGTTAGCTAAAACTATGGTACTTGCACTTCCAGTCCAAAGAGAATAATTAAATCGATGTTCTGAGTTGCCTCTTTGACACTATAACATTTTTAATGCCCACCACTATTTGTGTCATGAATACATGAAGTAGTGCACGTGCCAGTGAGAATGTACATTTGATGTCAGCATCTGATGTATGATGCACATGTACATGTAATGTAGGTAGGATTTATGGGTAATGGAGAGGTCTTGCAGGAAGGCTATGAATTCTGAAAATTCATACACTTCAATTTAAATTAAAGTACTGTATTAGTAAACACACAGTGAAATACACTGCAGCTGCTGAACTAAATTTTGGTTACATGCTTTAATATAGTTATTTCACACACAAGCACTAAACACATACTGTAGTGCATAGGCACATTATAATTGGAATGTGATCCAAGAAAACACACACACACATCCAGTCTTACATGAGAGTTTATATAACTCTGAGTGGACTTGAACTCATCCTTAACATAAGCATCCACTAAGTTTGGCAAAGTGTCAGACTAGGTGTTCCCAAAATTTTCTGCTGGCATACCATGATATGAATTTTAACAATTTGAAGGTACCACCAATAGTTTTTGTATTTAAATAAATCAGATGAAATTGGAAACACTGGCTCACAGTAAGGACAAGTTACATAATGTTGCCAACAATACTGTGTATTAGCAAATATATAAGGCTTCATGTTTTATTTCCTTCTCGAAATTAGCCTTTTTCTTTTTCTTTTTTTAATTCATTATTACAGTTGTACATCAGTAAACAATGCTTGTTGTACCAGAAGTGGCTCTCACACCACACTATGAGAAACCATGTGTTAACTAGTGCAATATGTATGTACAACCAGCACACTACCTACAATACTGACAGTGAGGATGTGTAAATATCATGTCACTCCATAATTTCAGAGTCATATTCTGTAATACTGTACCTCAGGAGTTTACTACAACGTGGCAATTTGGGGAGTGATTCTAATCATTTGTTCACATGAACAAGATGTGATACGTATAGGGAAGTGGGTCAATACAGACATGCCATATGAATCATCAGAAGTTGTATTTATATTAGTGGAATCATTGCATTGAAAGATGAACCATCATTAATAAAAGAAACTTTAAAAATAAATCGGCACTTTTAAAGTTATAGGTGCATGTATAATTCTGTGACAAGTTAAACTTTTAATGTGAAAGACTGGAATGAGCCTGGCAATTCTCCATTAAGTTCCGTCCAGTATGAAGTGTCACTCAAATACTCACTTTTTATTTGACAGATGTCCAATCCTTTAGTATTAAACTCCAGACAACTGTGAGTAAAAGAGTACCACATCTTATCAAAATCAGTAAGTCAGAATACCATCATGGTGTTCACTGACATCCACTATCATTAGTATTTTCTGTGATGAATATTAACAGCATGACATGAAGCATATTTCAGCATATTCCAATGTGATTTCTATATACAAATAAAAGTTTTGAAAACCCAGAATACAAAGGAAGGTTTTAGTTTGAAGAGAAGGAAGTAAAAATCACAGGGGCTGCATTCATCAGTTCCCTGCTCTTTTCACTCTACACTTGAATTCATTTACTCAGATATGTTTTAATTGGGACAGAATTACGAACAGTGCCTTGAAATTTCCTGTTAATGTTTCACTTTCAGAGCAATTACTGCTCTGGTGTGTGGAAAGTAACATGAATGTAAGAAAGCAATGGAAATATTTGGCAAGCATCATGCACATTCTCTGTAGGATATTCCAGCAATAATTAAGGGGTGTCATTTTTATAATACAAGAACATTTATGTAAAAAAATTTCATTCAGAATTATGACAAATCATATATCAGTCTGACAGACTGAAAATTCAATGCATGAAATAGAACTCTGCAGTCTATCCACAAAACTGACATACACAATGGAGGAGAAAAGGAGAACATTTTTGCAGGATGTTAAATATAATGCAAAATAAATGCAGACTCAGAACAGGCAAGGGTAGTTCACTGCTAAAAAAAATCACTGTTTACTTTCTTTGTATGATAATGGTATAGATAGATACCATCACACATGCCTGTACAAAAACTGTTCAGCCAGTCCTCAGACTGTGTGCACAAGTGTCCTTTAAAATCACATGATAGATCTCACAAAAATTCAGAGATTCATAATTCAGTTATCTTCACTACATGGCAACAATCTTAGTAGAAAGGGTACAAAAAAGTTGTGGAAATAAAAAACATTAAAAAACTGTCATGTGAACTTCATTTATAATACTCTCAGTAAAAAAATAAATAATCAAGACTGGCAAGAATCAAGTAACACAATTCTATATTCTAACAATGGTACATCACATCTGAATTCTTTAACATTATGGACTTTTTCCATTGTCTCATCTATTAAAAGTAATAAAATTAACACAACACTGTGTTTCAGGGATGGGATCAGCCCTCATGTTTAGGCTTGTTTCTAACATGCTGCTACAAATTTTTTTCCTCTTTAATGCAAAGTAGAGTCAAATCAGTGAACACAATATGCTCAAAAGACAGGTTAAAAACTATGTCAATGGAGATCAGAGTTTTTAAACTGTCTTTGGAACAAACAATATTCACTAATTTGTCCCTAAGTTTGTGTTAATAAACAATGTAAATAATTCTGTAGTAACATTATGTTTTGGTAACCAGCCTGAAGACTGGGGCTAATCCTGTACCAAAAACATAGTAATCTATTAATTTTATTACTTTTAACGCATTCAGTGATAGAGAAGTCCATAAAGTTAATGAGTTTAGAAGAACCAAGTACACGGAGGACCACTTCTTGCTTGAGCAACAATTACCCAGGAATTATTGAAATCTTGCATGAGATGTTATTTCTTCCAGAATGTGGAGATTTGTTTTGAGCACTTTATCTTTTAAACTTCTCCACAAATAAAAGTCACACAGTGTTAAAAATCATAGGAATGTGGGGGCCAAAACCATGGCTAATGCCATCAAAAACCTCATGCAGTGCTTCAAAACTTATATACACCATGCAAATGTAATGTTAGCAGTCAGCGATAAGAGACTTCTGCAATGAATCGTCATGTTTGTTTACAATAATGCATTTCTCAGTCAATCTTTCAGTGCTGTTAACAACATGCCTCCAGTGAAGTACACTTCAAAAGCATGTCTGTTTAGTGCAACACTATTTGAAATATAAGCCTGCTTGAAAATGTCACAGAAAATGTTACTGCCAGCTTCCAAGAGCACCACTTCAAAGTGCACAAAGTGATTTGTGACTTCTATTTGTTGGGAAGTTTATAGGAAGCATATAAAACAGATCCCCACACCCTGGAAGAGAAAAGAAGCAAGACCACCACCAGATTTCAACAATTTCCAGGGAATAACTCTGTAACACATTCTGAAGGTACAATAAATGCATTGGTCAGGAGGGCAAAATTTTCACCATCTATTGTAGAAATGGTGTGTTTTATTAGATTTTCTAATGGTTATTATCACAGTGATACATTGTGTAGTACCTTCACCAACTGTTATCCTTCTAAACATGTGGTGTATAATGCTACACCAAGGGTGCACTGGGCCAATGCTTCTTGGTCAAGCAAGAAATGGTCTCCTCTGTATTCACATATATATTATGTGTTCTTCCAAACTGTATAAGCTAACATTTTTACTTAACTTTCAATATGTAACATACAATTATATATTATTACTTTCTCATGGTTTTCATGCCAGTTGCATGAAATTTTCAAGCAAAAATTTCAACCACAATTATTCTAACAATGGCAAATCAATTTTTAATTTTTTCAAGAATAACTGGATTCTGACAGTCTACCAAAACTAGTCTGGAACAAAGATAAGAGAAGTCGCTAACACTGAGGCATTATGATCCTCAAGGAGCGATACTCTTATTTGTGTAACAGTCACCTTACAAAGAACTAGAACCAATGTTCTCACCACAGTACTCTTAAATTCGTCATTACTGCAAACACAACTGCCACTTACTTTTTCCTCCCATCAATGGCGTATACTGCAATACAACATGCCTCAGACAACCCACTTAATTTGAAACTTTTCACATGTCATTACTTGAAGGTGGGAAGACATTCTGTAAGATTTACTGTATTTTTTGACTACTTTCTGTCTATGCCCCCTAATTTTAATTGATGAACTGTGCAGCTACTTCAAAAATATATCTTATCTTGCAAATCTCTAATTGTATTACAATGTAAAAAATACTATTACTGTGTTAGTAATATGGATACAAAAACTGCATAACAGAGTTAAATAACCCACTTGATATTACAACAATTTTGGCAAACAAGCTTAACTGCTTGACATTAAATTCTGTAACAGAAGACTGTGACCAAGATTAGAACTGCAAATATAATGAAGGAAAACAGAATATATTGTCTTTAAAACCCAACCACTATAGGAAACAAATGAGAATAGAGTGTTACTACAAAGTTACTTTCATTTAAAACTTAGCATTTTGTATTTGTAAATTAGATTATTTTGATGTTCTATGTAATATATCCTTCATAGAACACCTCCTTGAAGATGGCCACAATAGGTGGCGGACACATGTAGGAGACTATGCTGTTTATACTACAATAAATTTATATACCTGTATATCCACTTGTTGGTCATATTTCTTATAATGAATCATCAGTGCATGGTCATGAATAATTAAAATTATTTTAAAACATCAAATGAAGTTACAAGAAGAAAAGTACAATAAAAAAATTATTTTCTAAACTTTAACTTCAGGCACTATGTTAACAATAGAATATAGAGTCAAATTACTGGATTATTCAAGCATTTATGGCAGCTCATAGCTAACATCATTTCCACCTTTCTGTGTTGATGAAGTCGTCATTTCTAACATTCTGGAGTAAATGGTGTGGTGACTAAACAGTGGCCTGGCAATCTTTTCAAAAAAATTAAGCCAGACAGAGATAAAAAAATCCATGTTTTTCTCTATTAGTCTGACAGTGTTTGGCGACAGGGGTAGGCTAGGTACATGTATTTATATAGTTACAGAGCAAACCCCTTGACCACGGCAGGTCAGACACATCCATTCATGTAGTTACTGTGGAAACCTCACAAAGCTGGCAGGTAAGGCACACTCATTTATGTGGTTACTGTGGAAACCTGAAGAATGTGTATACATATATATGATACTTTAGTAGTGGAGTCTGCAGTTATTGTTGAAACCTGAATAATGTGTATTTATGTACAGTGCACTGTGCAATTACTGCCTGGCAACCCTTTATGTAGTTACAGTGGAAACCTGAAGAACATGTATTTCATACTTTTGTAGTAGTGCCCATAGTTTGTGTAGAAACCCACATAATGTGTGTGTGTGTCTGTATGTATGCATGCACGCATGCATGTATGTATGAATGTATGTGTGTGTATATATATGTATGCATGCATGCATGCATGTATGTATGTATGTATGTATGTATGTATGTAGGTATGTATATACATATGTATGTATGTATATTATACCATGCTATTAGTGCTCAGTGACCCTTTATGTAGTTCCTAAAGAATGTGTGTGTATGCATATTATACGTTCATAGTGGTGCCCATAGCGTGGAAACCCAAATAATGTGTATGTACATACACTATACTGTGGTATTAGTTCCTGGTGACCCTTTACATAGTAATGTGGACACCTCAATTAGTTGTAGCCTTTATATACCATATGCACTTCCATGAGACTGAATTCTGTGTAGTGTCCTATTCTTCCATGAAACTCCAACATTCGGCCTAGTGACATCACCTGCCAGCTGGTGGTGGCATGTAAACTCCAACATGGGAGTGTGACAGGGCTAACAATGTTGAAGTATATGTATGATTAGTAACATATCTATTACAATGCAGAATTTGCCACTGACTTTTCCTGTAAGATCAAGCTATTATGGTTAAATGAACAACAAGATGTCATCAACCAAGAATGAAAACATGATTAGATAAAACTGAGATTTGTAATGGAGAATATATACATGACTCTCCCTTCAATACTTCTTTCATTCCTTGCTCTAGCATGTGCTCTTCCTCATCTCATCTAACCTTCCTCTTCCTCACATCATAATGTCACAATGAGATGGTGGTAACAAGCAGGTTATTTAACTTATTCTTTTATATATCTTTCCCATTAATTTGAAAAACAACTTATGAGGGAGTCCACGTGACACTTGCTGGATGTGTGTGCTGATGATGTTGTAACTCTCATCTTCGTATGTAGCATATGTGGATGGCAAGCCCAACTGTTCATATAATTCCTTCACTGCTGCAACCTTCTCTGGATCCTTAGATCCATAGCAATCCTAGTAATTAATTAACAAAGAACATTACAATTACAAGAGTGAAAAATACTGGCCAACATTGTGTAACATAACAGCACACGGTAATGGAATCTGGCTTTTTTGCTACAACATAACATGACCCAACTGTATAGACTTTTATATTTGAAGACAGATCACAATATACTTCAGCACTGCTCTGACAACCTCAAATCCCCTCCTTCCTTGTAACTGTTGCCCTATGTATTATTTTCAAATGCATGTTCTGGATATCAGTACAATGACAACAAGTTGTGATATCATAACAAATTTATATTTTCAGCAGAAGACTGAAATGAAGATGTCAGTATTCACTTCCTTGAACAAACCTCACCTCCTTACCTAGTTCAAGAGAATTTTTCTCTCTTTCAATGTAATGAATTTTTGTATCTCTTACTAATATGTTCCATCACTACTTGCCATGGTACACACATATCTGATAACTTATCACCAAAAACTGTATGTCCCATGTAACAAGTTTGAGATGTTGTAAGATGAATAGAAGCAAAAATGAGGGACAAGGAGGAATTCCTGTCAAAAATTACATCTGTTCCTCTTTGTCAGGACAGTGGCTAACATTATGGCTAACATTATTATGGGAAGTGTCTCTTGTGTTACTATTCATGATAACAACTTACTAACTTTAACCTGACCATACCCAAACCCTCTGAAATTATGTCTCACATCACGAGAGCATGCAAGCACCACTGATTAACCTCTCAGTCCAGTTCAACAGTTGAAATGTATTCAGTACATAAAATTCACTGCAGTACTCAGACATACCACACAGTCTGTGTGTAGGCTTAAAGAACTACATGGTGTGACAGGAATTTGCTGTATTTCAGGAGAAAGTTCCTTAGGTTAAAAACTACCTATATACTAAGTTAATAGTTAGGAGATAATTAAGAGATAAGTTCTGAGGAACTGTTATACGCTTACTGATTACCACAAACATACTAAGATGAGAGGTAATTTGTAGTTCCTGTATTGAACATCTCAGTGATATAAAGACATTAATTAAGCGGAAAAACTTGCACCAGTTTCATGAAAATCGTCCTTAGAGTTCCAAGTACTTTACATATGACACTCATCTCTGTGCAGCTTGACTTGGCTATTGACTCAAGGACAGACCTGTGCAGTGTACGGATAACACATTATGTTAAACAGGTATATGCAAGAAGACCACTGTAACTACTCCATGAACTTCATATATTGGTATGTCTGATTATGTCAATGTAAATTAATCCGAGGAACATCCTCCTGAAGTAGGGCAGATTTCTCCTAAAACACTGCATATACATGAACACCATTTGTTAACAGTCAAACCAGACTAATGAAGCTGACAACCAGGGCATATTTTGTGCTTTGCTTCACAGCTCAATCTTGTGACAAATGTATAACTTTCTTTGTAACAGATCTACCTTTATATAACTTCTTTGAAGATGTCTGGCCCTTTGTGAAAGAAGTGAATTTTAGATCAGGCTTATTACTGAGAATTTTGGAGAACAAAGTGAAACTGACATACATGATGAACAGCGTGAATGATAAAGAATATACACAACTTGAAAGTATTCTGTATGTAGAAACTGACATGTGCAAAGATACTCACTGTGTCTGCTCTAACCAGTGTCCTGGCACTAAGTATACATTCTTCATGCAAAGATGCAAAAATACCACTTAATGGTGTAACTGGGCCTACTAATGAAACTGGAATTGTTTTAAAAAGCTTCTTGCTTTCGATATCATCTTAAATTCATGAATGCAATATACAGCATAAGCTATGAATATACAATTGAACAGACATCACAATATATGAACTGTATATTGTTTCAAACTTCTTATGTTCATGGGTATCACAAAGAAACCCACTATCAAATTATATTACAGTTGTGACCTGCTCTTATAATTGTCTATTTTTGTAAAGACCAGTGCACTACTCAAGTCTGACTTCAGTACAAAATTCTTGCAATGGACAATGACCCAGAACACATACTCGGATGTGCCACAGCTGTGTGAATCAGTGCCATTCTTCCCACAGAATGTACCTACATCAACAAGTATGTTACTGTAGAAAGGCAGGCTTGGCAAAAAATACACATTATTTGTTGCCACTGATACATGCATGATCAGGTATCCACATAAAAACATTATATTAGCCACGTAAAGGATGACAGCTCTTGCACAGCTCCAGCATGAATGGATAAGTACATGTGGGGATTCTAAGTCTTGGTTGTGCTCTGGCCATCTGTACAGGGCAGAAGTGTCCTGGCAGGTGGTTCAGAATGCTTTTCAGAGGACAAGCAGCTTTACTATATAAGTTTAAATAGGAGGGTTCAGTCAAAATTTAGAGGCCTATTTCTATAAGACAAATGCATAACTGCTGATCCACACATCACATATCAAAGCTATGAAAATGACTGTGTGCCTTGGACATTGTGAGGGCACTTGCAAGAGCAGCCTACACAGCATCAGACACCCCGGAAAAAAGGCTGAGGTGGGTATCACATTGTGGTCTCATGTCATCACACAGAGATACTGTGTGGAAAAGGGTGAATTAAGAAAGGGAAATGACAATACCAAGATCAATGTGAGACTATCTACATGCAATGTTGAGATAATATTTAATCTTACGGCTAATAAAGCTTTCTGTTCTGGAGAAGCCCGCTGCAATGCAACAACCGCCAACCAGGTACACCTTCCATCTTGAATATCAGTGCCAACCTTTCCAGTGACTTCCGGGTCTCCAAAACAGTCCAAATAATCATCCTATGGAACAACACGGCAAATCACTAGGTGTTAAAACAGAAAGTGTAAGCATTCCATAGATCAAAATCACTCTACTTAAGCCACAGAAAAAATACCATGCAGGGTGAAAATAACAGAACTCAAGGCCTACACCAACTCTTCCTACTTCCCTAACAACCCAGCCCCTCTGGTTTGCGTCAACCAGTCCACATGCTTGTTTGTTTGTGGTTGTTATATGGTTATCACTTCCAACGGTCCTTTGAGTAGAATGTATAGACTGTAGGGCAATACAGTGTAGTGAACTGAAGAAATATGTACAAGAGTTTGAGGATGATGTGGAGAATTTGATCCATGTGAGTTCTTTTCATGGCTTGCATACAGAATGTGGAACAAAGGAAGGTATACTACAGAACAGCAAATAATAAAAATATACATACAGTAAGGAACATTGCACTTGTAAATAATTAAAAACAGATAAAACAGAATTAAGTCTACATAACACACATACAATTTCTATAAGCACATGCCTACAAGATCTATAGGCAGACACGTAAATGACAAGCCAACAGACAGTAGAAAAAATACAATGGCTGGGATAAAGTGCAAGTCTGAGGTATTCTTGGTCAAAAGTTGACAGATGTTATTTGGAATTAACTTATTTCCACAAAATTACATAACATGTAGCACACCTGAACTTGGTAAAAGTGTCCCATTTCCAAAAGAATGGTCTTTGCTTGGCGATGTCTTTCTTCATCCGTTATACCTGCCTGAAATTTAAAAATAAATGGTAAAAAAAAAAGCAAAACATGGACATCTAACACTGAACATATCAGTGACATCTGCTATGGCATTCCAAGTTTATGAGATTAAACATGCATGAATACAATACAAGCAATAGCATTCGTGTTGTAGTCAATAAGTTCCTGGACTGAATTTTTCGTGCTCGTATGGAGTGTAGTTACCACACCAGCCGCTACAGAATGTTATGAAATGTTGAAGACAGCTTTTGGGGAACAAGCAATGGGTCGTTCCCAAAAATTTCAGTGGTTTTCCCTGTTTAAGGCAGGCAAAAGTTCAAAAAGTTCATAATTCAAATGCAGATTCTGTAACCACCCCAACATCTGCTTATCCTGACACATTTTGTCACTTTCCTCACTCCCTCCACACAAATGATGGAATAACACATTACATTAGGCCATTATTGTGCCTTCTGTATCATTAGCATTTCATTATGCACAATACCTTACAATGGTATATAACCTCTGCTGCTGAGAAATCACCATTAAATAATTAGAGAATCAATCATGTAAACTAATATCAGGCTTATTCAATGACTTCAGACAAAATACAATCACAAGTAGTGACACAGAATATGCTTCTCCACATGATGTCTTCTGGATCTGAACTAACAGACTACATTTCCTGCTTATGATGTTTAAAAAATAATGGATCTTCATAAAGCAAAATTTCTGGAGGTAAATACAGTTCCCTTCTCAGACCTCTGGGGTGACTAGTTTGGCAGATTTTCACAGGTGAACTCATTTTAATTGCATGAGAACCTCAGACTTCAAAAAAGAAATATTACAAAGGAAAGAAGAATGAATTTTTCAAGTTGGGATTATTTAAAATACAGAATGAAAAGAACACATATTAACCAACATGGAAACACAATTTATACATGATCAAATTAAATTCCCTGCTATAAAAAATATCTGTTAAATCTATTTATGTGACATAAATTTATAATGCCAATTCACCAAAAAATATCCGTTACATGTATATATGTGACATAATTCTATGATGACAAATCACCATAACCAACATTCAAATGGTACATACCATATACATGCTGAGGGTAACAGGCAAAATACAAGAATAGTATGCTGTTTTGTACTTCACAATGGAATTGTACCTGTCCATTGTGAACTTATCAAAAACTGGCATTTTACCAAACTGTGTTGTAAGGAGTTCCAATGATACACCCATTTGAGTTTTTAGAGAAACCTGCAAAGAAACAAAAATAGGATTTCTTCAAATTCAGTTCCACATAAATAGATATTCAATATTTTATACTTGTGTGAAATTTCAAACATATGTTCATTCCTCAACATGTGACAATAACACACGATGAAGCAGCACAATTTTATCTCTACCTATACTAACCTGCACACTTATCTGTCTTGTGTACAGGTTATTTACCCCTCCAGCACAACCAGTTTGTACCAATTACAGCTCTACTTTACCACCCTCAGGCAAAACTTCCTCAGTCTAAAGTGGAATTTTTGTGAATGCAATTTTTTCTCCATGGTGAATGGGTTTTTGGTTTTGCGGTGTATACTGATTGGTTGTTGTGGCCAGCGCTTTTTTTATTAACTTATGCCAGGCAGTTATTTTCTACGCCTTGGAATGGATGGTATGTTTGGTTACTGAAGGTCTATATGTCAATAAACGTAAATGTACTACAACTGCGGCTATGCATGAAATTCCAAAACTGTTCAAATATGTCAGGAAGTTGACAACAGAATTCCACATCCCTTAGCAATCCTCCTTTTGCATTCACCCCATGTATCAGTTTTAAGTTTTACAATTACTGTTCTTTGCACTTCTTTTTCAATGCCATTCCTCCATGTTTTACCCAAATCAACAGTTCAATTGACTCTTATTTTAGGAATAAAAATTAAACTTACATCATGGAATAACTCAAGAACACGGGAATAATATGGTTTATCACGGAAATATCGGCTAAGCAACTGGTACAAGCCTTGTTCAAGGAGTTGCCCATCATTAATTGCAGCAGTCCCAAGGTTTTCGTACAGATACCAACATGGTCGACCTCTTCTTGTTGCAGAGCCATCCATTATATCATCCAATACCAGATAGTAAGCTTGCAGCTGCAAATCACAAAGATACACAGGTATGAATAGATACCAATATATCAACAGTCACACAATCTCCAATATTTCTGCCCTAAAACTATGTTTTAATCTCACTAAACTGTCTTTCAATATTTCTCTTCTTTGTAAAATATGTACTACTTGAACATCTTACATAGTTCAGATTACCTCCTTTCACTGAACTTTGATCCTGTAACCACTGCAAATTAGCCTGCTTCTGTTATCTCATAACTTTCAATAACCACCATCAAACTGTGGTTTCTGTTGTTGCAATTCATTACAACCTAGACAATCTTTGGTTACAATCTTGCTACTCTCCCAAATTGTTTTCCAAGCCCTAATGATGTCCACATTATCATAAGAGTTTCCCAAAGCTGCAAACACGTTTGAAATTTTAAAAACTGAAATTCTTTCTTTAAAAATCTATTATTCCCAAGAACACAGAGGCAGTTTGCAAAATTTATCAAATAATCACAACCTTCTCTTACCATTTCTACACACCATCCCATAATTTGAGAGAGGCGGATGTTTTCTGGAGTCAGTTCTTCTTCTGCAGCCAACATGCGATAAGCAAAAACCACGGCCAAGCCTCGATTCTTTTTTCCTCCAGGAACATTATACTGTAGTACCTGAAAACATAAATTTATACTGGTTTTAATGTAAGAAAGATTTAGTTTTAGAGGCACCTAATATTGTTAATCACTGTATTTATAACATGGGAAACTACAAATGTTTACAGGCAAAACACCACTTGCTGCATCAGACAGAGGCATATGATAACAATAACACAAATCTTTACATGTGCAAAAGTAAGAATTAGGGCAGTGTCTAATTGTAGGAGTTTGTTACGGTGGTGACAAATCTTTCACACTCCATGGGAGGAATGTTTCTGAGTAGCTACAGAATATATCACTCTACCAAATGCACCCCAGGAAGTTCAATACATAGCCGGTACAGCCTTACATGTTATTTTCACTAGGCAGATGTACATTCCTACAAATGGCCTATCAGAATCACAGTGCCCAGTCACCCATCTGTATGTACGTAACACCTACAGTATCAATGAATGGATCTTCACACAATATGATATTGGAGAGTTGTACAAAAATCTAATAATTTGAATGACCACTTTACTGGCCAACCTACCTGTATTTCTGTATGCAATGAGTACTGACCTTACTTTTAAACCTCAAAATGCAACTTAAGATTATGCAACACAACAGCTACAAAGAAACACAGGGTATGTAATTGGCCTTGAAATATGTTCACTCAGAATTTATTTTGATCCGTTACATCAGTTTTAATGCAATGATCTTGTAATTTATAAACATCAGGTAAATTTTTATGCTATATTAAAAGCACAGTGAGGCAATAATAACTCTATTAATGGACAAATTATTCCAACATGTGATAGTAATGTTGCAGATACATGAGTAACACATTGTCATCAACACGTTTCCTGAATGAGGAAGCAGGCTGATGAGTTTGAAGGGAATAAAAGTGTTCAGATATATGTTCTGAACAAGTGTGGTTCCTTTGTTGAAGAGCTGTTATTTGTCATAAAATATTTGCTGAATTTCAGCCCACATGCATTCTCCTTTCCATGGGTACATTTCATAATAATTGTCATTAAGAAATGATAGCCAGTATTTTGTTAAATTTCCTTATTCCTTTTGAAGTGTTTCAGTATTATGTTTCCAAAGCAAGCCCTTGTTCAAGCATCTGATGTTTTTGCTTCTTTATTACTTCACCACCCACTCTAGATTCCAAAACATTTTACATAAAAATGTTTATGAAGTTATGAATCAGACTTCATATCCTGGTCAATTTCTTGATGCATGTCAGGTCCCTAACTGCCACTGTCACTATGTTTACTGCATTGTAAATTTCCATCTGTCTTCCATGGGTAAACTGATCTTTGGAGAACATGTCCTCAAGCATGCCCAACAAGATTTATTTTCACTTTCACCCTTAGTTCCAGATTTATCTATATGAAACTCTCATAATTCTTTGCAGAAAGTATTCCACAAGGTCTACCACTTCAGTCTAATGAGGAAACTTGAAAAAAAAAAAAAAAATCCATTCACCCTCACCCAATGTGCCTTTGCCCAGATCAGATCTGAGTATATGCAGTTGAAATTATTACATATATAGAGAGAAAACTGTCAAATGCCAGAAGTTTATTTACACATGAAAAGTGCAGGCGGTTCCTCAACTGCTGCAGAAGCTGGCAGTATCAGCTACCCAAGCACCATGTTTCATGTTAAAAAATGTATGTACTTTGTGTGTGTGTGTGTGTGTGGGGGGGGGGGGGGGG
>Ga0123355_10003187_pt1 | contig 23434 bp, 27 predicted proteins | sample TergutEmb28metaG_3_FD_89872 | JGI IMG/M metagenome (GOLD analysis project Ga0123355, IMG submission 89872) | Embiratermes neotenicus P1 segment gut microbial communities from Petit-Saut dam, French Guiana - Emb289 P1 | ecosystem: Host-associated > Arthropoda: Insects > Digestive system > Gut ... | reverse complement strand
CGCCTGTATTTGCCTTGTCCGGAAAATTTAAAAACGTACGGAAGTCTGAAATTTGGGTAGAGGCACGTTTTATTTCACCAACCTGTGATATAGACGCGGACACCCAGCCTGCAAAACCGCCAATAGCCGCAAAGATAAATACAAAATCGCCAAGTTGCATACCGCCGAACAACAGATAAATTAAAAACGCATAACTTGCGCCGTCTCTTATGAGTATAAGCAGACCTTCAACAATATGTGCATGCATAAACTTGCGCAGCTGGGTATTGCCGAGTTTTGCGTAATTATCCATATCACGGTCGAAGATGCGGCATAACCAATCCGGCATAATGTATAGGCGTAAATCTTTTGCATATTTCTTCTCTCTAAAAACGGCACTGATATAGTCGAGTTTAGTCCAGCTGTCTGCTATTTCATCACGGATGCTTCTTTCGTACTTGCGGGCACGTTCAAGCATTAACCAGTGCGCAATTGCAGAGATAATAAGCAAAACCAAAATAAGCGGGTGGATAACTGCAATGACGGTGCTATACAGTACAAGCCCGGCAATATTTAATATTGTAAGCGCAATAATAACAGGGAACCTGGTGCCAGGTTCGCCCCAAAACTTTGTTGCTTTTTCTGCCTTGTTTTCTACGGCTTTAAAGTCTGGGCTTTCCATAACTTCGTAGTCCATAGTGGTAAGTTTATGCGCAATTAAGTTTGGGAAGATGACCCCTGTTGCACGCTGGGTTACAGTATAGTCAAACACAGGGTTGGTTATCCCGCGCAGCATCCCAAGCAAGGCAATTAATAGCGTCATGATACCCACCACAGCTATAAACCTAGCCGGGGATGACCCCGCTGTAATCTCATCTATAACAACCTTGGGCATATATATGATTACAAACGGCAGCCCCACACGAGCGATTATGCCTATAACCAAATAAAAAAGGAGCGATTTTTTCTCGCTCCAAAAAAGCCCTAGTATATACTTTGAGTTAGACAAAAATGAGTATGCTTCTTTTTCCTTTTTTGCGTTCATCCTAATCACCTATCCGGATATTATTATCCATAGCAACACATTTGCAAGATAAAGTATGATTATAAAAGAAATAGCCCACGCCCTTTAACTTTTCTTCACTCTAGCTCTCTGCGTGGCGTCAAGTATTTTTTTACGTATGCGCAAATTAACAGGCGTTACTTCCACCAGTTCGTCATCCGTAATAAACTCCAAGCACTTCTCCAAACTCATAATCTCAGGCGGTACCAATCGCATGGCCTCGTCGTGGCCGGCAGCTCGGATGTTGGTCACCTTTTTTTGCTTGCAGATATTTACTTCCATATCGCCACTGCGGGCGTTACGGCCTACTATCATGCCTTTATACACCTTTGTGCCGGGGGTTATAAATAACGCGCCTCGCTCTTGAGCGTTGTACATACCGTATGTTAATGATTCGCCATTTTCAAAAGAAATAAGAGAACCCTGTTGACGTTCTGGAATAAAACCCTTGTGCGGGGCATAACCGTCAAAAAGGGTGTTTAAAATGCCGTTGCCCTTGGTATCCGTTAAAAATTCGTTACGGTAGCCAATTAACCCGCGGGCGGGTATGGCGAAGACAATTCTGGTATACGCGCCCTTAGACGGTGACATTTGCAGCATCTCACCTTTACGGCTGCCCAGCTTTTGTATTACAACTCCGGCAAATTCGTCCGGTACGTCTATCGTGACAGACTCCATCGGCTCGTGAGTTTCTCCATCTACTTCCTTGTACAGCACAGTGGGTTTAGACACCTGAAATTCATAACCTTCCCGCCGCATAGTTTCTATCAAAATAGAAAGATGCAACTCCCCACGCCCAGAAACTTTGAATATATCTGTGCTGTCTGTATCTTCCACCCTTAGACTGATGTCGGTGTTTAACTCCTTGTATAAACGTTCGCGCACTTGGCGGGATGTTAGGAATTTGCCTTCCATACCAGCAAAGGGGCTGTTATTAACCATAAAATTCATACTTATTGTAGGCTCGGAAATTTTAGAGAACGGCAGCGGTGTAATGTCCGCAGGGTCGCAAAGGGTGTCGCCTATTTTAATGTCGCTTATTCCGGCTATGGCAATGATGGAGCCAACTTGGGCTTCCTTCACCTCTTCTTTTTCCAAGCCTGCAAACTCGTACAGTTTTGTTATTTTTACGAGTTTATGTTCTTCCGGATGGTGGATGTTTACAATTGCAACTGTGTCCGAATTATGCAATGTACCGTTAATAACCTTGCCTACGCCAATGCGTCCAAGGTAATTGCTGTAGTCTATATTGGAAATAAGCACTTGCGTTTTAGCCTCGCTATCCCCTGGAGGAACTGGAATATAATCAAGTAGCTTGTCCAAAAGAGGAGTCATGCCAGCTCCGCTATCTTCAGGCGTTTCTGACGCCCAGCCATTTTTTGCAGATGCGAAAATAAAGGGCGAATCGAAATGCGCTTCGCTAGCCTCTAGTTCCATAAATAACTCTAAAACTTCATCTACAACTTCTTCCGACCTAGCCTCTGGACGGTCGGCTTTATTGATACAGCAGATGATGGGTAGGTTAAGTTCCAGTGCATTTGTTAAAACAAATTTTGTTTGTGGCATGGGGCCTTCAAATGCGTCTACTACGAGCACAACGCCGTCGGCCATCTTCAATACGCGTTCTACCTCGCCACCAAAATCTGCATGGCCAGGGGTGTCTATTATGTTTACCTTTACCCCTTTGTAAACGATAGATGTGTTTTTTGCCAGGATAGTAATGCCGCGCTCGCGCTCTATATCGCCGGAATCCATTACACGTTCTGCCACTACTTGATTTTCGCGGAATGCGCCGCTTTGCCATAGTAATTGGTCTACAAGGGTAGTTTTGCCGTGGTCTACATGGGCTATTATTGCTACGTTTCTTATGTTTTTTGTCATAATTATCTTCTCTCTGATGCATATCCGAAAAAACGGACGCATAAATATAAAATACCGAGGGGTATCGAAAGGACTATTTAGTTATGAGGGGAACAAAATTTTTTGTCCTAAAGATGAATGATTTAATACGTATTGGGTTATTTGTGTTGCTGGGGCTGGTGTTATTGATACTGGCTTTGGTATTTCTGTTCCCAGGCAGAAGTAATAACCAAAACGAGCAGGGTGTACATAACATGTTTGTGCCGGGCACTTACACATCTACAATTGTTTTGAACAATAAACCTGTAGAAGTAAGGGTAACTGTAGATGAAACAGAAATACTGTCTATCTACATGACAGACATGGCCGAAATACAAAGGGTGTTTTATCCGCTATTTGAGCCAGAGTTTACCAACCTTGCAGAGGCCGTGATGACAAGCCAAACAGCGGTGATAGAGCCGAGTACAGATTGGCCAGTAACAGCAGGGATATTGCACCAGGCTGTGAAGGCTGCTTTGGAGATGGCTGCTGTGCAACCGTAGATAGCATCCATCGAACAAATGTTTTGTCGTTTTGGGTGGAACCGTTCCAACCCGCATATACAGCCGATTTAGGTGTTGTTTTGTGTAAATAACTCTGCCAAAAGCGGGGTTATTTTTTTGTCTATTGCGTCGTCTAATTCTTCAAAGAATTTTAATGTTTTTTTTGGCACAAGCGATTTTTGTTTTGGTTTGTATAAGATTTGCAGCACTTTGTTTTGTAGGCGTTTGTTTAACATATCTCTATCCCCTGCATAGTCCTTTTGTACATCTTATGCAAAAGCGGGTGGAAATGCCTCTAGCCTATAAATTGGGCCGTGTGGTGAGAACTTTTCTTCATATTCGGTCATTATGTTGTCTGCCATGTCTGACTTATGCAGGTTAAGGGACACGTTTTGCAGTGTCCATTTTTTGCGGCTTAAACTTTCCAAAGAGGATTCAAAAAGGGTGATGTTATCTGTTTTGAAGAATAACTCTGGGATTTTTAATGCTTCATATTTTTCCAAATAACCATCGTGGGTTATGCGCCGTTTTGCCCACTTTTTTTTGCCCGGCCAAGGGTCGCAAAAATTAATATATAAGCGGGAAATATCTCCCGGGTTAAACATCTCTAAAAGGTTATCTGCATCTGCAAGCACAAAAACTAGATTGCCAGCACCCGCCTCTTCTGCGCGGCGGGCAGCAGTGGCTAGAATTGTAGGTTCGCGCTCTATTGCAATGTAGTTTATGTCCGGATTACGCTTAGATGTTTCTATAATAAAACGGCCTTTGCCACATCCAATTTCTAAGTGTAGCGGGTTATTGTTTGTAAAGTGAGATGCCAAACTAGCATACCCTTCAATGTCTCTAAGAATGCGGGGGTTATTTTCAAGTTCACCCGGTGCCCATTTCTTTTTTCTTGCTCTCATATCTAAACCTCCTGTTTTAATGGGGCTCTGCCCCAAGCCCCGCCACTCCGGTTGGCAAAGCCCACCTACGCTTCCTCGCTGCGCTGCGGACGGCCACAGCCCTGTGGCCTTTAAGCACTTGCTATTTTTTTCTTGCTCCACAACCACAACAGTCCTGCACCAATGCGCAGCGCAAAAACAATTACAAATGTATATCTAAACGCATTTAAATCGTCGCCAAGTGCACGGTACAACAGCACCCCAACCATTGGCATTACAGCGTTAGAAAGGGTGATAAGGCAAGTGTATACCGAGATAAAGAAACTGCGGTATTCCTCATCTACAACTTTAAGCAAATTTTGGAATACACTTAAAGTAATGTTGGCAAAGGTTAACATGGCTACAAAATGCAAAAATAAAAATGTAATTATGCTAAACGGCGCAGGAAGGCTTACGGCCACAATCATTGCAATAGCATGCGTTGCCATGCCAAAAATCCCGAAAGTAAGCGTATGTTCTACACCTTTTTTTGTGTTTAATTTGCTCCAAAACCTTAGCGTTATAAGCTGAGCTGCCATGCCACCCACTGGGGTTAAACCCAAAAGGAATTCATTCATTTGCAGGTAATTTGCCTGCCCAATAAAGTACAAAGTCCAATCCATGTGCCATGTAGCATGGAAAAAGAGAAGTACAAAAGTAAAAATGAGAAATTTTTTGTTACGCACAAGACGGCCTGTGGCTATTTTCATTTCTGCAAACGAAATGGACTTTGGCTCGCTAGGGTTTACGGATTTTATCTTTCTTAAATGGAAGGCGTTTGAAAAAAGTAAAACTGCCGCAAGCAGATAAAATGCTTGGTGGGCTACAATTTTACCTTCGGTACTTATTATTGCGGTAAGTATAGCTCCTACAACCAAAGGCACTACAAGCTGTACAATCATAGTCATGCGGGCACGGAATGTGAGCACCATGTTACGCCGCCCTTCTTCCACCGCCTCGGGGAAAAAGGACTGCCAAGACAAGTTATACATACCTGCACCAGAAACCGTTGCCACCGACAAAACAATAATAAAAATATAAACAGTGTGTACAGGCACAAAGGCAGTAGCACTTACTAAGCTATAGAATATACCGGCAACCACCATTGTTACGGCAATCATTATTCGTTTATTGCGCAAACTATCTGCAAAAATGCCGGCTGGTATTAACAAAAGTAGGATTAAAAGATTGGGCACGAGCTGCAACAAACTAAGCTGGAAATCGTCTGCGCCAAGCCGTTGCGCAAATAAGTTGTTATTGTTTCCTACAATGCTAAGGGCGCCTACGGCCAAAATGCCTTCGATACCATAATTGACGGATAGCGTTTGAGTACGCACAAAACTGCGTGTGCTAAAAAAACCTTGCCGGATTCTTTTCGTTATGTTTGCAATCATTCTATTATCATCCCAACCTTTTCCCGCCCTATATCATATCATTTTTCTAAGACAAAGTCTTAGATTTTTGTTAATATGAAAATAGACTTTGAGGAGGGGTGTTTGATGGACACAAAAAGCAAAAAACAACTGGAAATTATAAAAGATATTTTTGCAGTGTCGGAAAGTTTGGGCATAAAAACATTCCTTTGGGGTGGTTTTGCCGTTGATATACTGCACGGCGAACTAACCAGGGAACATAGCGATATAGACGGCTTTACAGAAAATCTTGTAGAAAACAAAGACGCCCTTATTGCAGCGTATGAAGCACGAGGGTATGCGATAAAGTTTTACTTAGATGATTTTTGGATGCTTTCAATAGAGAAAGGCGATGTTCACGCTACGTTTAACACTGTAAAAAATATTGACGGGATTGCGCATTGGCACCATGCCGGCTCACGCGGGACGGTTTTCTTCCCCTACGAATGGCTAGATAAAGAACCCAGAGATTTTTATGGCGTGCAGGCATACACATTTGGTGTCCAAATGGCGTATCTTCTTAAAACAAATGTAAGGCTGATAAGCGCAGAGTGGCAACCTAGAGAAAAAGACAATGCAGACATTGCTGTGCTTGAGCAAATTTTGGCATCAAAAGGTATAAACAAAGACGCAATTCGGAAAAAAGTTTGGAGCCATAACCCATATTGGTACGCAAAGGGTTATGACGAATACTTTCTTCCGGTGACATTATAAAGGAGGCATATTATGTCCATTTACACAGGTTCAGGTGTTGCTTTGTGCACGCCATTCACACCCGACAATAAATTTAATGCAGAGGTTTATGCGCAACTTGTAGATTTTCAAATAAAAAACGGTACCAAGGCTATAGTTGCTTGTGGTACCACGGGAGAGTCTTCGACTCTTACCACGGAAGAATATATAGAGGTTGTAAAAACAGCAGTTGCAGCCGCGGCGGGCAGGGTGCCTGTTGTTGCAGGTGCTGGGGGCAATAATACTGAAAATTGCGTGGCAATGGGCAAAGCCCTGCGCGCCGCCGGGGCAGATGCCCTTATGTACGTAACCCCCTACTACAACAAAACATCACAAAGGGGACTAATCACACATTACGGCACAATCGCGGCATTTGTAGATTTGCCGATTATTATGTACAACGTTCCCAGCCGCACAGGGTTAAATATGCAACCAAAAACAATGGCTGAACTTGCCGCCAATTGCCCAAACATCGTAGGCGTAAAAGAGGCCAGTAGCGACATAAACCAAATTGCAGAAGTAATTGAACGTTGCGGAGATAATTTGGATTTGTATATAGGAAACGATTCTGAAATTTTGCCCGCATTGGCTTTAGGCGCAAAAGGTGTAATTTCTACAATGGCCAATATCGCACCCGCCGCCATTCAAGGAATAATAGACAAATTTTTTGAAGGCGATTTAGCCGAAAGTCGCAGACGCCAGCTGAAAATTTTGCCACTTACACGCCTGTTATTTAAAGATGTTAACCCAATGCCTGTAAAAGCGGCACTACGCTTGATGGGTTTTGATATGGGGCATTGTCGCTTACCTTTAGTGGATATAAGCGACGAGTTAAAAGAAGAACTTAAAACTGAGATGCAGAGGTTTAGCTTACTATGACAAAAATTATAATTTGTGGCTGCTTGGGGCGGTTGGGTACCGCAATAGACAGAGCAGCCGAAACATATGACGATATACAGATAATTGGCGGCACAGATGCATTTGATGCAGGCACCCGCCCTTATCCAGTATACAAAACTATAAACGACTGCAACGACAAAGCAGATGTAATTATAAATGTGATGTCCCCCACGGCCGTGGAAGAAACGCTACAACTTTTAACTTATTGCAAAGAAACATTCACCCCACTTGTAACTTGCACTACAGGTTTAGATTACGAAGTGCAATATGAAATTGATAGTACTGCTAAAGAGGTTGCGATTCTTGAATCTGCAAACATGTCTTTGGGTATAAACCTTTTAGTGAGCATGTTAAACCGTGCGTCAAAGTTGCTTTACGAGGCGGGCTTTGACATTGAAATTATAGAAAAGCACCATAGCAAAAAGCTAGACGCACCAAGCGGTACGGCTTTCATGCTTGCCAACAGCATAAATCAAGCCATTGGCGGCGGTATGGAGATAGTAACCGACCGTAGCCGCAGCCATACAGTGCGTCAACCCAATGAAATTGGCATACACGCCCTGCGCGGAGGGGAAATTGTAGGTGAACACAGCGTCGTTTTTGCAGGTGGCGCAGAAGTTATCGAGCTAACGCACATTGCACAAAACAGGGATGTGTTTGCTGTTGGGGCATTAAGAGCTGCATTGTTTTTAGCAGGCAAAGCCCCCGGATTGTATACCATGCAAGATGTGGTGGAAGTGCATGAATAGGATAAACAAAGAAAATTACTACTTAGACATAGCCCAAACCGTAGCAAGCCGCAGTACATGCCTGAGACGTAAGTATGGTGCTATTATTGTTAAAAACGATACCATTGTGTCCACAGGTTATAACGGTGCCCCAAGGGGAAGGCTAAACTGTAACGACATGGGTTATTGTTTACGCGAAAAAATGAACATACCCCGCGGCGAAAGATACGAAATGTGCCGGGCTGTACATTCCGAGGCCAATGCAATAATTGCTGCTGCACGAGAGCTTATGCTTGGTGCAACAATGTATATTGTAGGCATAGATGGCGGTGAGCTTGCGGCGAATATAGACTCTTGCCAAATGTGCAAAAGGCTAATAATAAACGCAGGTATAGACGAGGTTGTATATCGGCGTACAAGTGAAGTATATGATTCCGTAAATGTGGCAGACTGGATAACTGATGACGACAGCCTTGGGAAGATAGGTTACTAAAGGAGGAACCCTTATGACATACGAAATACTAAAAAACGACCCGCAAGTTATAGCGTACATTACAGCGGGCAACAACGCCCTAAGGGCACTTGGCTTTACAGAACATTCATTCCCGCACGTATGCCTTACGGCAGAAGTTGGGGCAAAAATTTTGACTGAACTTGGCTATGATGCAAAAACTATAGAGCTTACAAAAATTGCAGGGCTACTGCACGACATTGGCAATATGATGAACCGTACGTTCCATGCCGCCAACGGTGCAGAAATAGCGCGTACCATTTTAGAACGCCAAGGTATGCCATATGAAGATATTGCAGAAGTGTGCGGTGCCATAGGCAACCATGACGAAAGTACAGGTAAGCCAATAAGTGCCGTTTCCGCCGCACTTATTTTGGCAGACAAAACAGATGTGCGCCGTAGCCGTGTGCAAGAAACCTGCATGGAAAAAATTCTTGCAGACATACACGATAGAGTTAACTACGCCGTTACCCGTGCAGAAGTTCAGGTAATAAAAAAAGACGGAAAAAATTCCGTCCGCTTGTGTTTAGATTTGGATATTGAATTTACGCCTGCTATAGATTACTTTGAAATTTTCCTAAGCAGGATGATACTGTGCCGCCGGGCGGCTGCATTTTTAGATGCAGAGTTTGAATTGTTTATTAACGATTCTAAGATTGTGTGATGTTTATGCGGAAATTAAAATTGTATCTTGATACTTCAACGATTAGCCACCTGTTTGCGGATGACACGCCGGATAAAATGGCGGACACCAATAAACTATGGGATGAATTAACCGAAGGTAAGCATGAGATATTTATTTCTCCTGTTGTAATAGAGGAAATAATGGCTTGCAATGAACCACAGCGCGGTAGAATGCTAGAGAAATTAGCACAAATCTCGTACAAAAATCTTAATCGAACGGATGAAGTGAATCGCCTTGCCCGAGAGTATCTTAATAGTGGCGTTTTAAGCGATAAAAGCCTTGGTGATTGTCTGTACATTGCGTTTGCCGTAGTTAATAATTGCGATATTATAGTGTCGTGGAATTTCAAACACCTTGTAAATTTTAGAACAATTGATAAAGTGAAGATTGTTAATGCAATCAATCGCTATAGAGAAATTAGTATCATATCCCCAACAATGCTCATAGAGGAGGTAGACTAAGATGCGTGAAAGTATAGCCATGTTAGAAATACGAAAAATTCGTGATGAAATTTCATTGCGTCGTATAAATATGAGCGATGATGAAATCAACAAGGAGCTTGACAAATCTGTAGAGTGGTTTGCTAGGGAGATGGCAAAGCTGAGCGCAGAGCGGCAAGTTTTGTAGAATATGATTGAAAAATTGTTATTACGCTTAAAGATGAAGAATTTAATAGGTTGATTATTGGCTGTGAAAATCCTGAAGAGACTGTAGCGGTGATACAGCAGGCTTTGGGTAGTAACTAATCGAGTGCGGAAGGTCTTGATTGCGCATGAAAGATTTAATTATTAAGAATATAAAAAGTATTGAACCAATTGCCATAAAAAATTTCGAGGGAAAAAATAGTTTTTTTGCTAAACCTGTTATCCCTTGGGAAGACGTCAGCGGTTGTTCTGCGGCATTTATTGAAGTGCCTGTCGGCAAATGTTCTTACGTCAATCATTGGCATAATATTAGTGAAGAAATTTTTTATATCATAAGCGGGAAGGGAAGACTACGCACTTTTTATGGCGAAAAAGATGTAGAAGCTGGCGACATGATATGCTTTCCAGCAGGCGAAAAAGGTGTTCATGCTATTGCTAACGCTTCTGACACCGAGATATTGGTTTATATTGATTTTGCTTCAAACCCTAAAACGGATATAGCAATTGAGCCTGATACTAATCAAGTAGCGATTTATGGCGAGTATATACCAACAATGACGTTGGATATGCCAAGCAAAAATCAACTCTAGGTTCCCGCCCTAAGTATATATGTTTTTATAGCGACAAACGCCTCCTCACTAATCACATGCTCCATCCGACAAGCATCATCCCTAGCCACTTGCTCATCAACCCCCAGCGAAATCAACCAATCAGAAAGCAGCAAATGCCGTTCGTACATGCGTTCGGCTATTTTTTTGCCCTTTTCTGTCAGAGCTATTAAACTCCCTTGCATCTCAATAAACCCATCCTGCCGCAGCTTCTTCATAGCAATGCTTACACTGGGTTTGGAAAATTCCATAGCCTGTGCAATATCCACAGCGCGCACTTTTCCTTTGTTTTGGCTCAACACCAAAATAGTTTCCAAGTAATTTTCACCAGATTCTTGAATTATCATAATACAAACTCTAGCATAACTATGCTGGCAGCCATGATAGCCATCCCTGCAAACAGCCACTTCATAACAGAGTGGTGCTTTCCAAACTTATGTGCCGCGGGCAATAACTGGTGTACAGCCACAAATACCATAATACCGGCAACAACAGCAAAAAGAATTCCGAATATATTTTCAATATCATCAAATATATTTTGTAAGAAGAACCATGCCACAAGTGCACCTATAGGTTGCACAAGCCCTGCACCAAGCGAAATTAAAAATGCTTTCGTCTTGCTCCCCGTTGCATAGTATATAGGTGCCGCCATAGCAAGCGCTTCAGGGATGTTATGCAGGATAATAGCAATGGCAATGGCTATACCCATTGCCGGGTTATGAACGCCGGCGATAAAAACAACTATACCTTCGGGGAAGTTATGCACCGCTAATGCTACAGCAGACATAATGCCTGTGCGTTTTAATTCCTTTTCGTTTTTGATAGGGTCAGTCTCACAAGCTCCTGCAACTTCGTCGCCATGTGGTATGAATTTATCAATGATAGCCATCAAAATAATCCCTGCAAAAAAAGCTACTGTGGCAATTAAAAGCCCTGTACCTTCGCCAAAGCCTTCTTTTAAATCTTCAAATGCCTCTACAAGAATTTCTGCAAAAGAAACATAAAGCATAACCCCGGCAGCAAAACTTAAACAAGCAGACAAAAATTTTGTGTTGGCTCGTTTAGTAAATAAAACTACAAGACTACCGACACCTGTAGCAACACCGGCAATTAAAGTAAGTGATAAAGCAAATAACACATCGTTCATTATAAACACCTCATAAGTTTTTTGTTAGTTAACACTAACTTGTTATTAAGTTAGCATACGCTAACTTTTCTGTCAATGGCAAAAAAGGAATTTTGTCGTTTTTGGTGAAAGCGCTCAACCCCGCTTGTTGTCATGCTTATACCTGTTCCAGTTAGAAACCTGCGTAGATTTGCGAGAATTTTTGTGCGAATGCAAGAAGTTGACGACGCGGCGTGCTAGGCAGCACGCAAGGAGGAAACGACGCAGCAGTCGTGCAAAAATTACGCAAAGATGCGTAGGTTTCTAACTGGAATAGGTATTACACCGGATTTCAAAACATATATAAATTTTGCCCACACAAGGCGTAAATTAAAACCCTGGGGCATATAGTTGTCTATAAGGGAGCTGATGTTATGGGCGATTTAAACACTCTATTACCTACATTGTTTGGTTTACCTGGCGTGCGAGCGTTCAAAGAACGTGGATATTTTTTATGTAAATTAAAAACAGGCACATTAAAAATACAAAAAACAAACGAACATCCACAAGCTATTTGGGCAAGGTATCGCTTATTAAAAGCTATAGAAGATGCCGGGTTTAATTTTGCGGACAAACTTTATTTAAGTGCGCAAGAGGCACCCTTTGTTTTGTTAGGGCGCGAGACTTATATAATGCTGCAACACCCTGTGGGGGCAGAGCCGCACTTAGACTCTGCAAGCGATTTAAAACAAGCGGTAGAAACCATTGCGTTATTCCACAAGGTATCAAGGGAAATACCTTTACATGAGAATTTTCGGCTGGATGCCGCGCCTGCTTTGCAAGAAACCATTGCAACGGATATTGCTTTCCTTAACAAAACAACAAGACAAATTGAAAAGAACTCTCGCCTTTCAGACTTTGACGTATTGTTTGTCAAAAACCTGGATAAGTATTTAAACTATATAAACCAAGCGGCAGAAACGCTTGGTGCTCCTGCACCGGAACATGAACTCATTTGCCACGGCAATTTAAAAGAAGAAAATATATGCCTTGCAGGTGGTAACTGTCATCTAACAAACTTTGCAAACACACACTTGGGTCTGCAACTTGCAGATTTCGCATTTTTCTTGCGGCGCGTTGCCTTGCGTAGCCAAAAAACTGTACCGCTATCCGAACTTATCGAAAAATACAATCAAACAAATCCTATTCCGCAAGAGCAGGAAAAGCAGCTAACGGCACTGCTTACATACCCTTGGCAATTTATAAAACTAACGCGGCAATACTATAGCAAAAAAAGAGGGTTTATCCCCAGTGCAATATTAGATAGGATTAATGCGTTGCTAACCCAACAAGAAAGTTACGACCAATACGTAAACAGCTTGTAATTCCTCCTTTGTTGTGCTACTTTTCTTATACATAAGGAGCTGATACAGATGTTAAAACCATCAGAAGTTTTTAAGCATTTTGAAAAAATAAGTAGCATCCCCCGTGGTTCAGGCAACGAAAAGCAAGTTAGCGATTATATTAAAACTTTCGCAGAAAATTTAAACCTAAAAACCTACCAAGATGGTATTTATAATTTGATTATATACAAACCGGCTTCGCCCGGATTTGAGGACAAGCCCGCCGTTATTTTGCAAGCGCACTTGGATATGGTTTGCGAACAAAACGCCGGTACCAACCACAACTTTTTAACCCAAGGTTTAGACCTTTATACCGAAGGCGATTACTTAAAAGCGCGAGGCACAACCCTTGGCGCAGATAATGGCATTGCTGTTGCATATCTTATGGCAATTTTAGAAGACAACACGCTTGAGCACCCCCCACTGGAAATTGTGTTAACAGTTGAAGAAGAATCCGGTATGACAGGTGCGGCAAACTTAGATTATTCTAAACTTACAGGCAAGCGGTTGATAAACTTGGACAACAGCAAGGATTATCAATTTATTTTAGGCTGTGCCGCCGGCACCACTGTAGAATACTTACTGCCCACTAAATGGGAAGTTAACAATGCCCCTGCATACAAACTATCCGTAAAAGGTTTAATCGGCGGTCACTCCGGTGACGATATTGAAAAAGAACGCGGCAATGCAATTGTTATCCTGGGGCAAATTTTAGCTGAATTAAACCAACAAGGTGATATAAAAATAGCCGCTATCTCCGGCGGCATGAAAGTAAATGCAATACCTCGTGAAAGCGAGGCTACTTTTGTTTCATCTTTTGACCCAGCAGAAATTATGGACAAGTACAAAAAAGATTTCGCAGAAAAATACCGTGCCACAGACCCAGGGTTAAAAATATCTTTAGAAAAAACTACCGCGGAGAAAGTAACCGATGCCGGGAGTATTATCAATTCTCTATTACTATTGCCAAACGGCGTATTAACTGTAAGCCGGGAAATAGACGACCTTGTAAATGCATCATGCAATCTTGGTGTTATAGAAACACTAGGCGATGCGGTTAAGGTTTCTTTAATGCCAAGAGGTATGTCATTATTCTACAACCAGCACACAGAAGTCAAAATTCGTGCTGTAGCAGAGTTAGTTGGTGCCACCGCAACCTTTAAAGGGCGCAGCCCGGCTTGGCCTTACAACCCAAACTCTGAGCTGCTAAAAACCGCAGTAGCTTGTTACCCGCCAATTTTCGGCAATGACGTTAAAGTTACAGCGATACATGCAGGTTTAGAATGCGGTTTGTTTATGGACAAAATTTCAAACCTTGATGTTATCTCGTTTGGCCCAACAATACATGATTTGCATACACCGGACGAACGTTTGTCTATTTCGTCCACGCTCAAGGTTTGGGAACTGTTAAAGGCGGTACTTGCTGCGCTATGATAAAACAAGACATATTATCTTTGCTGCCTCAAGAAATTGAAAATGAACTAAAGCACCACCCCGCATACCGAGCAAAACAAGTTTGGGGATGGTTGCATAAACAGCATGTAACATCTTTTGATGAGATGCTAAACTTGCCTAAATCAATGCGGGAAGAGCTTGCTTCTTCATATTATATTGCTGCTGTTAAGGAAGAAAAAAAACTCGTTTCTGCCAAAGACGGCACGGTTAAATTTTTACACTCCCTAACCGATGGTGCTTTAGTGGAGTCTGTTTTAATGGAATATAACCACGGTAATACGGTTTGTATTTCTACCCAAGTGGGCTGCCGCATGGGTTGTGCTTTTTGTGCGTCTGCAATAGGTGGTTTAAGCCGTAACCTAACAGCAGGTGAAATGTGCGCCCAAGTATATTCTGCCGGGCAAGAATCCAAGGATTTATGCAAAAGCTCCGCATTGCAAAAATCCAAACGCATTGGCGGCGTCGTTTTAATGGGCTGCGGCGAACCGCTGGACAATTACGATGCAACATTACAGTTCATCAAACTTATAAGCCATCCGGATGGGTTAAATATTGGCCAGCGGCACGTCACACTGTCTACATGCGGTTTGGTGCCGCAAATACTTAAACTTGCGGAAGAAAAATTGCAAATAACTTTGGCAATTTCCTTACATGCCGCAACAGATGACACGCGGCAAAAACTTATGCCAGTTGCTAAAAGCTATCCGTTAAAAGAGCTTATGGATGCTTGCCGATATTACCTTAAACAAACCAATAGGCGTATAACCTTTGAATATGTTTTGGCCAAAGGCGATAATGATACAACCCGTCATGCAAACGAGTTAATCAAATTACTAAGGGGCATAAACTGTCATGTAAATTTGATACCTGTAAATAACGCCCGCGGCGAGTTTACTCCAACTGAGAAAAAAGAGGCGGCAAATTTTGCCGCCCTACTACAAAAGGCCGGGATACAAACTACCTTGCGCCGCAGTTTGGGCAGTGATGTAAATGCTGCTTGTGGCCAATTACGTGCAGAAGGTGTAATAGATGATAATAACAATTAACAAACAAGAATATAAAGCCGCACCAGGAGAAACGATTCTTCAGGTAGCGGCTAAAAATAAAATTTTTATACCAACCATGTGCCATAACGAAGAACTTACACTAACAGGGGCATGTGGCCTTTGTGTTGTGGAAATAGAAGGCATAAAGCGGCTGTTGCGGGCGTGTGCAACCCCTGTTTCCGAAGGTATGGCGATACATACAGATACTAAGCGGGTAACAGATGCACGCAAAACCGTGCTGGAGCTTACGCTTTCTACACATACAGGCGATTGCCAAGCACCTTGCCGCCTTGCCTGCCCGGCGGAAACAGACTGCCAAGGCTATATTCGGTTAATTGCAGAGGGCAAGACAAAAGAAGCCGTAGCGCTGATGAAAGAAGCACACCCCTTCCCTGCATCCTTGGCGCGTATTTGCCCGCGCCCTTGCGAAACAAACTGCCGTCGCAAATGGGTAGATGAGGCGGTAAATATTGCGGGGATTAAACGTTATGCCGCAGATATTCATTTGCAGGAGAATGTTGTACCTTCTATGGTGCCGGAAAACGGCAAACATATCGCAATCATTGGCGGCGGACCGGGCGGACTTACAGCCGCCTACTTTTTGCGCCGCGGCGGATTTGCTGTTACCGTGTTTGAAAAAATGCCAAAGATGGGCGGGTTGCTACAATACGGCATACCGGAATATCGCCTGCCGAAAAAAATAATTGATGCAGAAATTAAATTGCTGGAAGATATGGGTGTAACATTTAAAAACAATGCGCACATTCTTTCCCTGATAGAGCTACAAAAAGAACACAGTGCAGTAATAATTGCAACAGGCGCCCACAAAGCAAAACCTCTTTGGGTAAAAGGCGAAGATAGCTCTGGAGTTATAGGCGGCATAGACTTCCTTAAGGCCGTTGCAGAAGGCAACGCACCGGATATAGGCAAAAAAGTAATAGTGGTAGGCGGCAGCAACACCGCAATGGATGCCGCACGTACCGCACGCCGCTTAGGCGCAGAGGTTCTACTTTCGTACCGGCGCACAAAAAACGAAATGCCAGCCGGGCAGAAGGAAATAGAAGAGGCCATAACAGAGGGTGTGGAGTTTCTATTCCTAACAGCTCCAAAGGAAATAAAACCCGGGCTAGAAATTACACTAGAAAGAATGACACTGGGCGAGCCAGATGAAAGCGGCCGCCGCAAACCCATCCCCATAAGCGGGCAGGATATGACTCTACAAGCAAACACAATCATAGCCGCTATAGGTCAAGACATAACAGACCTTGGTTTTGATTTAACTACGGATGAACACTTCCGCACAAACATGCACGGTGTGTATGCCATTGGCGATGTCACAGGCAAAAGTTCCTATGCCATAGACGCAATAAGCCACGGGCGCAAAGTTGCTGCAAGCGTACTTAACACAATAGACTTACCCTGGGACACTATAAAATCTGTTTTGGTAAAAGGCGATAAAACGAGCGATTTTCCGCATGTGGTAAAGGATGTGCGAGAAAATGAAGTTCACGTCCACAGCACAGACTTTTCGGAAACAGTCCAAGGTCTGACCGCCGCTCAGGTAAAAAAAGAAACCGCAAGATGTCTTTCTTGCGGTTGCAGCGCATACAAAAAATGCGAACTTATTAACCTAGCAAACAAATACGGCTCGAACCCATTGCGGTTTAGCTATGGAAAAAAAGCAGAGCACAAACAAGAAATCGGTACTATAAGCCGAAATATAAACAAATGCATACATTGCTATCAATGCGTTAAGGCTTGTGAAAAGGTCGGCAAGAGCCTATTTACTGCCAAAAACAGGGGCTTTGCATGTTTTATTGATACAGCTTTTAACCAGCCTTTACCCCCGTCATGCAAAGACTGCATGGAATGCGTAAACGTATGTCCAACCGGAGCGTTAAGCTAGGTTGGGTGTGTCGCCTTTATTTACAGCAGTCACAAGGTTTTTCAACTGTGCATTGACACGGGTCGCATGTACATTTTTCTGGATGTCTGCAATACGGGTTTGTACAGATTTTTTTCTCTTCCATAATAGTTGTGCTCCTTTCGTTAGACTTAGGCCTTGTGTGGTTATGCTATCACCTAATTTTCTATATAACAAGTACGCACTTTTTTGTGATATACTACCTAAAATGATACTGTAGAGAGGAGTGCTGTAATGAACAATTGCAATGAAGCCAATTGCCCGGTTGTTTCAACTTTAGACATGATAGGGGGCAAGTATAAGGCTCTTATCTTATGGCATTTGCTGGATAAAGTTTTACGCTTTGGCGAGTTACACAGGCTTATCCCACAAGCCACACCTAAAATGCTTACACAGCAATTGCGAGAGCTCGAAGATGATAACCTTGTAATGCGTACCATCTATCCGGTTGTGCCGCCTAAAGTGGAGTATTCGCTGTCTGACTTGGGTAAAACCATAAAGCCTATCCTTGCCGCAATTTATCACTGGGGGACCAACTATGCAAAAGAACAAGGCGGCGAAATCACTTGTGCGATGGAAGACCCGATAAACGTTTAATAAAACAACAAAGTCCTACATACACTTCCCCTAGGGAGGTGTTTTTTTATGCGAATTTCTAATGGCTTAAAAATAGCCGCAATATACGCATCTGTTTTCCTTGGCGCGGGCTTTGCATCCGGGCGGGAGCTTATGGTGTACTTCACTGGCTTTGGCCGTGTTGGGATTATAGGCATTGTGCTTGCGGGCGTACTTTTTGCCGCTGTTGGTGTGGCGGTTTTAACTATCTGCCGCAAAAACAAAATTACAAATTACAATGAGTTTATGGGGCTTGTGTTTGGTGTACGGCTTGGCACAATTATGGAAATTCTGGTGGTGGCATTTTTATTCTGTCTGTTTGTTGCCATGCTTGCCGGAGCGGGAGCCACAGGGCGAGAGGCCTTTGGTTTTTCATTCTCTGCCGGGGCGGCAATTGTTGCCGGGGTTGTGTTTCTTGTGCTTTGTTTTGGGCTGGAAGGCATTATAAAGGTTAATTTAATCTTGGCACCGCTTATGTTGTTGGGCGGAATATTTATTGGATTGTTTACGCTCTTTGCGGGTACCGTACCTGCTTTTTTATCGTTTGCCGGTACCGGGCGTGGGTTTGGGCTGGTTTGGGTTTTGTCTGCAATTGTGTATGCATCCTATAACTTAGTAACTGGTATCCCCATCTTGGCGGCAACATCCAAAATGGCGGCAACGAAAAAAGATGCCCGCTTGGGGGGCATCTTGGGTGGTGGAATAATTACTATTTTGGGCATTTCTATGGCGTTGCCTTTGTTTTTATATCAGGCAAATGTAATAAACTTGGAAATACCATTCCTGTACATAATAACCCGCCACGGTTTTGGGTTTAGAGTTTTTTATTTATCAATTTTAATATCCGCTATTCTAACCACTGCCGCCTGCAATGGATTCGCAGTTAACGAATGGCTAAAAACCAGAGGGTATACAAACTCTGTAAAGTCGGCCGCCGTTATCTGTATTTTGGCTGTGGCACTTTCACACATTGGGTTCTCCAACATCGTTGCGTTTGTTTACCCGCTATTTGGGTTTTTGGGGTTGTTTAAAATTATCGTCATTTTGTATCGTGGTGTTACAGCTTAAACTTCTGCACGTTTTAACATTTTTATTGCCCCAAACAATGCAACTACCAGCACACCGCATGCAATAAGCAAGTTTGCCAGCAAATCCGGCGGCATGTCACCCATAGAAATGGCAATAGGGGACATAAATAAATTGATAGGAATAAACCTGCCTACCGTTGGTAAGAACTGCGCAAACACCATTGCAAAATACACACCAACAATCATACCTGCGGCAGAGCCGGAACTCTTAGCTATAGACGAAAAGAACATGACTACGCCCAAAATCATCAAAGACGCCGCTGCAAATACTAAGTTGCCCAGCAATACATCGCCAAACGCTCCCGCCTCTTCAAAAAGCAAAAAGGTGTATACATAGGCTACCAGCGTTGCCGCTAAAGTGATAATAAACAGCAAAACAGCCGCCATACTAAACTTAGCCATAACAAACTGCGCATGCCCAAGCCCCTTAGAGAACATTAAACTTGCCGTACCGGAAGAAATCTCTTTGCGTATGGTATTCATGTACATAAACATGACTGCAAAAATGCCGAGTTGGGATAAGTTGCTGTAAAACTGAGCATAACTTTCAAACCACTGTGGGTTACCCATGACGGCTATCATAACCTCCATAGATTCATCCCCGGCGGGGATAAAAAGCCCCAAAAATTCTGCCATGTAGCGGGTTAACAAGGGGGCGGTTATAGCAAAAAACAAGTAGACACAGGTTAACACCAGTACGCGTTTTGTGCGTATATTCTCTGTAAATTCCTTACCCAGGAAAGTGAAATATTTAGACATTGGTTATCTCCTTGTAAAAAATGTTTTCGAGAGTAGGTGTGTGCGCGGCAAAACTTGCTACAGCCATTCCGGCAGAGAGATGAAGTATCTTACGGCTGGCCTCTTCCATTTGGCCATTGGGTACAGTTAGAAGGAATTCTGCCGCAATATCTGTAGGCTCTGTAATAAATCCACTATCTACAGCTTTTTGCTTAAACTGTTCTGCCTCTGCTATGTTATAGAAGCGGATTTTCGTTGTATTTTCCGCATGGCGTTTTTTTAGGTTTTCCATTGTGTCTTGCGCAACTATTTTGCCTTTTTCGATAATTAAAATATAGTCGCATACATTTTCAACATCCGCCAGAATATGCGTAGAAAACACAACCGTTGTACCTTTTAGGTTTTTGATTATTTCTGCAACGTCGTGCCTGCCCATAGGGTCTAGTGCAGACATTGGTTCGTCCATAAAAATGACTTTCGGGTTATTTATCATTGCCTGCGCAATACCGAGGCGTTGTTTCATGCCGCGGGAGTAGCCCGCTATTTTTGTACGCGTTTTGCTAAGCCCTACTGTTTGCAGTAGGGTTTTTATGCGTTGTTTTGCTTCTTTTGGCGGGATGTTACATAGTTTTGCGCATAGGTTTAGAAATTCTTCCCCCGTCATGTAGCCATAGAAGTTTGGTACGTCTGGCAGGTAGCCAAACAAGGGTGTTTGCCGTCCAAAAATTTGAGGCTCACCCATTATTTTCACACTACCCTTTGTGGGGCGGGTAAGGCCTACCATCATTTTTAGGGTTGTGGTTTTACCGGCACCGTTTTTACCCAAGAAACCACAGCAGCATCCCTCGGGTACCCTTATACTTGCATCATTTACGGCTATGGTGGTTTTGTATTCCTTTGTTAGGTTTTCTGTTTGTACGGCATAGTTCATTGATTATCGCGCTCCTCTTTCTCCTCAATTTCCGCTGCTTTTTGCTCTAGCATACTTGCGCCAAATGCAAAGTACACAATAGGCCCAATAATATTTACAAAGAAAATGATTATCAGCCAAATGATTTTGTCCACTGTGGGCACGTTTTTCCTTAGTATGCTAACTAAGGCAACAATAAATAATGTCAGTTGCAAGATTACTATTGGTACAAGTGCAAGCAGGATTATGCGCAGGTCTATGCCGGTTAGGGCATATAAATCGTTTAAGCCGATTGATGTCATAAGATAACCTCCAAGAATTAAGATATAACCACTATACCATATACGCTATATCTTAGAATATGTCTAAGGCACGCTTTGTCCAATTTCACATATATTAAATTAAACGAACAAAAGAAAGGGGGGAAATAATGCGGAATTGGTTAGATGGTTGTGTTCATTACGGTACACAATTTGAAAGAGAATTTGGGCGCGAAGATGACAGACGTTTCGACCGCCCGCCGTTATACTGGCGGATGCGCAGGCATTCTGTACGATATAGAAATATGTGGAGGTAATACAAAGCGGCGCAACTGCCGCTTTTTTTAATACACATTGTAGCTTTTACTTAGAAAAGCAGGGTGCTAAAATCGACAAAAAGCGGGAGGCATGTACATATGCAAAATAAAAGAAAAAAAGGTCTAACTCTAATGGAGCTAACTATTGTGTTAGCAATACTGGCAATTATTGCGGCTATATTAATCCCTATGTTTATAGGCACAACAGACAGAGCCCGCCTTCGGAGTGACATACAATCTGCAAGGGTAATACAAAATGCAATGGATTTATTTTTGTTGGAGCGTGGGCAGGCGGTAACAGGCGCAACGCCCGCTATCATTTTGACAAATTTAGAGCAAGCGGGCTACCTTAATTTACGCCACCATATCCCGCAAACTCAAGATGCGCTTTGGCTTATTTCAGGCGGTGTAGTCTCGCTGGATATACGTCCAAGCCCAACCAGTATACGCAACTTATACTCTGGCCTAAATCCCGCAGAGCGGGCTATGGTTACAAATTAATATACACATAAGGAGCCGCATAATGGCTATAAAACCACCAAAACAAAAAAATTCCGCTGCAAAAAAGTTATCCCTCTCGGAGCTGATACTTTTTTGTCGGAATTTTTTTTATCTTCTAAATGCAGGCTTGTTAGTAGAAGAAGCACTTTTGGCACTTTTGCAGCAAAATCTCAGTCGGAGTTTTAAAATTACACTACCCAAAGTAAGGGCAGACGTAATATCAGGTGAATCTTTAAGCAAGGCACTGACAAAATCAAATGCCTTTCCTCCCTTTTTAATAGCATATATAACCGTTGGAGAAGAAACCGCAAATTTGGCGGAAGTATTTCAAAAACTTGCAGAATACTATGAAGAAAAAGCGGTAGTTAAAAAGGAAATAACATCTGCCTTATTATATCCGGCAATGGTAATGGCCATGATGCTTGGGGTAATAATTCTTGCGATGGTTACAGTATTGCCCGGCTATGCGCGTATTTTTGAAACATCTGACATGACATTACCACGGTTGACAGAGTGGCTAATGAATTTATCTCGCTTTATTATTACCAATGGCCACCTTATTGTTATTGTGATATTTTTGCTTGCTGTAGGTTTTGTTTTTTTTGTAAAAAGCTTACGAGGCGCAGAATACCTAGCTTTGTTGGAACTTAAAGTCCCAATTATGCGGGCGGGAATTAATTATAATTTAGCCCTAGGCTTGTCCCTTGCATTAAAAGCCGGGGTGCTTATATCCGATGCATTACCCCTGTGCGAAGGCATAATAAGAAATGTGCAGGTGAAAAAAGACCTAAGGCAAGTGCATAATGATATGGCCTTGGGGGAAGATTTTTCTGTAGCGATAGGGCGCTTACCATATATCAACCCCATTTTTATTGGGCTTGCCAAAACTGGAGATAAAACAGGCGCATTGCCACTGTTAATAGAAAAATCCTATGAGTATATAAGCGTGGAGTATAAGGCTAACCTAAAGAAATTTGCCAAACTTGCAGAGCCTATTCTTACTATTGTAATGGGGGTACTGCTTGCCGTTTTGATGCTTGCGGTGGTGCTGCCAACTTTTGAATTGGCTATGGCGTTTTAGGGCGTGTTCCTGGAGGCACACAAGGAAAACAGCGCGCAAAAGGTGCGTGTTCGTTAGTGGGAACACGCCCTGAATTGTGGGGAGAGGCGGGCAAACAAGCAGAGAGGGCCTTGCCTTGTGCTAGTACCAGACGCCCACTGAAAGAAAATCACTTCCAGTGGTTCGTCCGGCAATCGCCCAAGGCAAGGCTCTCTCTGCTTGCCTGCCCTCAGTAGTGGGTTATTTGTTTTTTTGGGTGAAAGCTACGGCATGGCTTATAGAGCGGTGTCGAGCGCTTTTTGCCAAAAAAACAAAACATGCATTTAGAACGATTGATGAATGTGAGACAACCGCAATTTAAACTCAAGAAATCACAGTCATATGCAGCAGAATTTGACAGAATGACAGTTTTAGTGTATACTTTT
>Ga0123355_10003185_pt1 | contig 23440 bp, 21 predicted proteins | sample TergutEmb28metaG_3_FD_89872 | JGI IMG/M metagenome (GOLD analysis project Ga0123355, IMG submission 89872) | Embiratermes neotenicus P1 segment gut microbial communities from Petit-Saut dam, French Guiana - Emb289 P1 | ecosystem: Host-associated > Arthropoda: Insects > Digestive system > Gut ... | reverse complement strand
TTTTTTTTTTTTTTGTCTGTGAGGGTGGTTGTTGGAGGGGTGGGGTTGTCATCTTCGATTTGGATAAATACAATTTTTCTTGGTAGACATATTTTTCTGAAGGGTCATCTTAGATTAGAGTTGTCTTATGTTCATGTAAAAACAGTACGAAAAATTGCATTTACAGGTATTTCAGTTTTTGTACATCTTCCCTCTCTTCCATGTAGCAAAACTAAAACAAAAACAAAAAAAGGGGTGCAGGCAGGAGAAGCAGCAACCACACTTACGCGAGAGTGCTTAAACTTCGTGATGGTCCTGTTTACCTGGACCCCAATTTTATGCTGTGTGTGTCTAGAGGTCTGTTTCACAAGTGCACACATCAGTTCTGCCTGCAGCTCTGGCACATCGAGACACTGCTGCAATGCATTCTGGGCCAAGACAACATGGTAGTCGATCCCAGCACTATCCAAAGCCACAGAGATGAACAACTGGCAGGACTGTAACAAGAATAGTACTTCCTGCAGAAATGTAACACTGATAACATATTTTAACATTTTCATACAGACACATTTTACATGACATGATGTTTCACGATCAGAGCCAACACATTCAAAGAATATATGATACACTGTGGACAATGGTTTGCAGACAGAGGTTTATTACTTTGGTATTTTGTTTTGTACATTTATTATATAATAATCATTACTTTCATAAGCCATTTAACTGTCAGACAGGAAATACTAACTAAACAATCAACCTCCAGGCAATAGAGCCCTTCTTAAACAGCTGACAGTCAAATATTCACTACCTCTGCAAAACCATTACCAAGTTCGCAGCAGCTAACCACTAGGCCCCATCCTAAGTCAGATGTATCTACTCTATGATGACAAACCCTACACCTTGAAGATGTAATTTTGTATTATTATTCTTCCAGCTATGTCTGCATTTCCCAAGTGGTTTGTTTCTTTCATGTTTTCCATCTAAAATCTTATGCATACATCTCATCTCCCCATGTGTCCTATTCATCCCAGCTCTACGGATTTCAACACTTTACACATCTGGGGTTCTCTTCAAGTGGAATTTACTCAAATAGAGTACTGGAACCTTTCTTCGTTAATGGGTCTTGGGCCTGGATGTAGGACCTCCAAAATACAAAGTAGAACTGCTACCTACTTGTGACATTCATCTTTCAACAGATATTTTAAGATTTAAATTGGACTTAAATCCACTATTCCATGGGAAAAAATGAATTACTTTAAACAGTTTTATAGCTTCAGCCTGGATAGCCTCAGAAGACAGGGTAGTGAGTGGGGACGCAATGCTCTCCTTGCTGTGCAGCAGATGTGGATGTCTCCATAGAACACAGTCTGCAAAAATAATTAATTATGAGTTGATTCACTTTACGTCTACCGGCTTGTGAAAAATGATCATTTGCTCCATCATGTCCATCTGCTCATCTGTCAGTCCAACTGCATGAAATCAATCAGCTACCACAGGATGAATTTTTGTAAAACTTGATAATGAGTATTTTTGGTAAAACCTGTCAATCAAGTTTAAGTTTTTTTTTTTTTAAACCAGACAAAAAATAGACATTTTCAATGCAGAGCTACATTCATTTATGCCAACATTTGACTGTTCCACATTTCTTGACCAAATGAAGTGAAATTCGTTAAAAAAATGTAATCAAATACATAATCAAATATGGTGTTACCTTTAACTTTAAAATGTTTATCATTACTATAGGAATGTTAGGAAAATGGTACATAGTACTTTACTGCAACAATACACACCCAAAAAAAATAATAGTGACTCACTTGGATCACCATCTGTTTCCATCAGTTTCTGAACCAGCTGCTCATACTGTGTTCCAGCATTTGGGCCACCTCCAGATACAACAGTTAAATGATACATCCAGGAATCCTGAAATAAGAAAATCAGGCATCTCAGCCTCAGCCTTCACAAAGCAGGGACCATAATGCTCCAGTCCTCCTTCACTCCCACTAAGTCAGTGTGGTGTCTTTTGGCACTATATATCACACTGCAGATTTCCTATGGAATATTACTGTACCTTCTCTTGTTTGCTTGGCATCAGCAGGTACGTAGGTCCCTGGTGAGTTGGAAAGATACCAATAGTAAGGTCTGTGCTGTGTCCATCTCCTTCCTGTTCTTCACTGTCAGAGTCAGACACGTGATCAACCTCCTCCACACGCGCATCTCGCATGTTGATCTGACCAACTGGATTCTGGAATAAGTGATAGTAATATGATGTAGTGGCTTTAAGATCATATAGAGTTGGTCCCTTGTTCCTAGTATTTCCTCGGGCTGCAGACTGAGTAAATTGGCTCTAGACATTCTTAGTCCTAGCCCAATCTAAGTCCTTTTATAACAGATAGTCAGTCTGTCTTGGTGTCGTCTCCCTGCTGGGGCTCATGACTAGATTCTTTTGTCAAAATGTGTGTTAATTACAGTCTTGACCAACCTGGGGCATCACCTATGATGATATAGTGAGTCTCTCTGTTGTGAGGCTGTTAGTCTTTGTCATCTCTTTTTGTGTTCAAATTTACATTCCTGATTTCTACCAGGTATGTCACATATTTCAGAAGATACTGCCACATAAGCAGTCGCAAACTGCCAATTAAAGGCGATCTTTCAGATGGGACAGACTGACTGACCGACCAACGAACGAACCAACCAAGCAACCAAATAACTAAAAACAGCTTCACCTATGTGCAGGCACTGAAATTAAAAAATAAATCTCAATCACCTTCTTTTTTCACATTACACTAATTGCCTTCATTTTCATAAGTTTGTAGGCTAACATAGATCACAGCAAATAGCTAGGGAAAAAAAACACAGCTTTGTTTTGTTATCAAGTTCCAATTCCTTGCTCATGAGTTTCTTGAAATAAATTGTACTGATGTAAAAAAACTGGTTACTTATTAAGTGTGTGTGTGTGTGTGAGTGAGTGAGTGTGTGAGAGAGAGAGTGGTGTGCGTGCATGCGCGCGCACGTGTGTGTGTGCATGCATGTGCGCGTGCACATGTGTTTGCATGTTTGCACGCGTGTGTTTGTGTGTGTGCGTGCATGTGTGTGTGTGTGTCTGTGTGCGCGCGCACATGTGTGTGTGTGTATGTGTGTGTGTGTGTGTGTGTGTGTGTGGGTGGGCACGCGCATTTCAAACTTGCTTTCCTGCTGATTGATATCAAAACATATTACTATGCATAAACTCACTGCATCTCCAGGATTCTTGAAGTAGAGAAACATCTTGCCAATTAGCACACACCAGCACTTCTTTGCATGACCATTCTTCACTTTTGTGAGCCAGCCCTGCAAAGTTGGTTTGTTGTCTTCCTTGCTTAGCAGCAGCTTCGTTGCATTCCTCCTCTGGACATTCTGTTAAACACCAAATTGCCATTAATTCAAGCATCACAAATTTCCCTTTCATGGTGCCAACTGTACACCTTACCACCCATGCTGCAGCATTCTGCCTCTATCATGTCCAGATAATATACCTGGTGCTTAATTTGCTATTACTGTAGCCATTGTGTGCATGCCTTGATACCTTAAGGCAGTGTTTCCAAACCAGGGTTCTATGAGAATTGAGGAATAAACAGAATAAATGCATAAAAAATTTGGAAATTTGAAATACTACTAAAAATTCTAAACATCCCTCAGAAGAAAAAGAAAATGCTGCAGATTTTTCGTACATTATAAGCTGACTTATGCATTTACAGCAGCTCCTTACAAACAATTTTCTAGACAATAATCTAGTGAATTTGATGTGTGGTTGACCGTACATCTTAATTCAGTGAAGATAACAAAATCAACTAGATGCCCATCATGGGTATGGAATTGCCCGAAACATGTTGAGCAGTTTATAAAGAGAAATAAAGTACTACACAAAGTGACATCTAGTTGGTTTTGTTATCTTCACTGAATAATCTAGTGGTAACTGAATTGCACTCCCATTTGTACACTTCTCTCAATTTTTAAATATTTCCACAGGTAGGGGTTCCTCAAGGAAAGAAATGTTAAAGTTTACATATCATATAATTTTGTACTTACTGAACCTACAATAACTATAAGTATCTCAGAGGCATTCATTCCCAGGTGATTATTGTCTACTTCCAGTGGTCAACCAAGATCTTGGCTGCCACAGGTTGAAAGATGATCATGAGGTGGAAACAGTTATGACAGTGGTTGATAATAGAGTACTAGAACTTCTATGAAACTGGAGTAGAAAGACTTGTCCCAACATAAGACAAATGTCTGAACTGTTCTTATCACATACACAAATAAATAATAAAGGCAACATTAACTTATTTCCTGAACAACCCTCACTGTTACTAATACATATAAGTGTAATTAATAGCATTTTATATAAAAATACTTGAATTTCAGAACCTTTCTACAGAGACTACCCAGCCAATGACAATTGTAAAGCCAGTAGCCAATGGCAATTGTAAAACATCCCACCTGTCCTCAGTAACAATATCTGTCCACCATTGAACTACAATTAAATTGTTTAAAATCTTTATTACTCTTAATAAATTATTTTCATGCTGTGTCAAGAATTCTGAAGTGTTTCGGTACAAAAAATAAAGTAATTCTACAATACCTATAAATATCCAACCCCAACCTTTCTCAGCACTTCAAAATGGAGGAGGTGAAGTGAAGTCTTCTGCTGGGGAGTATCCTGTTGAACTCAATCCGACGTGTGGAGACTCATGTATATGCGATACACAACCAAAGTGCCAACAAAATAAACTATTCTGGTGGGAGGGTCACATGTTGCAATAAATGGGTCTCAAAGGTCAACATCATAAAAGTAATTCAAAAATACATACACAATACAAACAAATCCCCTCACACTTACTGGAGTTACATTACTTCCTCTGTACATGAGTCAGCTGCCTGAAAGACTAACCTGAAGGACACGAATCCAGTCCTCCATAGTTGCAATGGAATCAGCAGTGAGGTAGTAAGTCTTTTTACCAGTGGAAATCTCAAATGTAGCAGCACCATCAGCACGTGTAATGCGACAGATCTCGTCCAGGACTATCTGTCCTTGTGGCTTTCGGTTTATATCATTCTGTAACAGAAAATAAACTCTCTTTGTTCCATTTGAAATTATTTACACACATGTAAGATGAAAATTGGCATGTGACTTTTTGGATTAATGGTACTTTACTAATTCCAGACACAAACCTGTGACTTCCAGTATGTGAGCACACCATTCCTGAGGACAAACCAACGCTTCCTCCATGTCTTTAACTTCCCTCCAAGCTTAGCCAAATGGCCAGCTTTTTCCAGAGATTCTCCAGCAACTCTTTTGCTGGGGCTGTCTAGGTATGATGACACACGCATCAAAAGTGATGGCATTGATGACTCAATACTTGTAGTGTCTGCCCCACAGCAAGACAGAGCATCAGGAGGCACAGCATAGTCATCAGACATTCCTGACTCAAAGGATGTATCTGTCATATAACACGAAAGACAAAACAGCAAGTAAATCTGAAATTCATAAAGTGGTCCTTCGATAAAATGATATATATGAATAACTTCATTATACAGTGGAAGCACCAAACAGTGAGTAAGATTTAGTAAGGTCATTACAGTGAAAAATTAATCCTCAGCATTAACTTCTTAATAGAATAAATACGGAAAACTCTTAGATGAATGATGACTCTCTTTGTACCCCATCATTAAAATGACAGATTCCTGATCAGTTCCCATTTTCCCATAACACTTTATATCAACTGTACTTGCACTTCTGCTTCAAAAGCTCTTTATGGCTAGTGGTTCGAAAAGGTTTCGTTAATCCACCCTTCAGTGTCTCCCCCTTTTAATGTAATACCAGAATCTGTGAGTAGCTAATCCCCTACAAGTTTTAGACTATGAACTTCCCCTTTAGACCACTAACTTATTTTATGGTGTACTCTGTCCCTTGGCTTGGCAATGGTGGTGAATATTTCCTGTGTTTGTGTTTCTTGTTTACATTAAAAAGTGTTAAACGCTACTTATGGCAACAAAATGAAAACAGATTTCACATGCAGTACGAGACAATACACTTGTGTAAAGTCAATGGCTCACCAAAGAAAAAACAGTAAGACAGAACAGACAGACTTCTTTGGAACTGATTATCACAATGAAGAAGAAAGGCAAAATACAAACTATTCTTTGTGATAGCAGACCAGCAACACAGAAAATAATGTACAATGGAGAGTATACAGACTTGGGATTTTAAGTTCTTAGAGTGGGTTTGGCAGAAAGGATGAGTTAGCATACCAATTGATGGACTAATTATAAAGCCAAAGCTAATCAATTTGCAAAGACTAAGCACTTCCAGTGGTCTGAAAGGTCACATGATCCTAATTACCAGAACATCACAGGCATGAGAACTACAGATGCCAAGCATCCTATCCAGGTATGTTAGGAACAAGCCATTGCCATGATGAGAATAATAATTCAAATGTGCTAATCTGATTATGTCAAATATCTGAAGAGTATAGACAGCATATGTGCCGCTATCACAATGCACATTTTATATCAGGGCTGATTTAAAACCATCTCTTAGGTATGTACTGTTAAATTCTCATCACAGCATTCAGAACCATTAAGAAATGGTGCAACTTTAACTTCTTCACGTGTCTGACAAAAGTCTGATAGAAGTCAACGTATTTATTTTCACACACATATATACACACATGCAGCAAATTGTGGGCCAAATGTGGATGGGGCCTGTGGGCACACAGTGACTTGTGAGGAACATGTGCCTGGGATGTGGGCAAACAATAAATTGTGAGCAAAATGTGGTTGGAACTTGGAGGTATGCTGCAAATAGGAAGTGGTAATGCTGCTTGTAAGGGATGGCTGTTTATCAGTGATAATTCTGAGTACAAGTATAGGATAATCTTTAATTTTTTGGTTCACATGTTGCTAATAACACTAAGAATGTTGAATTATTTTGCATTATTTGCATAAATCAGTGATGGTCACAGCACAGAAGAAGAAATATTGCTGCAACCACTATACTATTTTAAAGTTTGGTACCGTACTGTGTCATGTGCAATGAGAGGTTAGGGAAAGGATGTGACATTTCATACCATAATCACCGTCAGATATATGTATCTCTGTTAGCTGCAGAACTTTTACGAATTTTATAAATTACTGTTATATTGAGGTTCCACTATACCAACACACACTGAAAACTTTGCAAGGGTTAAGGGATGATATATGAACACAGACATTGTTTATTCCACCATGTGTCTGTGTTCACAATGCATTCTTTTATTTATAAAACAATTTATATTTCAAACTTAACCACAACTGATGAAAATTAACAAAGAAATACCTCTCTTCATTGACTTAGAAGGTGAACCTGAAGAACTACGTTTTGCTGGTGACAGACTGGACGTTGTCTTCATACTTTTACTAGGACTAGATCCTGAACCACCAGTTGACAGGGAGGTGTCAGTGTTATCACTACTACTGTTTGTAGTACGGGTGTTGGTAACATTTGTTGAGGCAGGTGTATTAGCAACTGTGCTTCCAGGATGGTGGTGATGGTGATGGTGGTGATGATGGTGCACAGCTGACATACTGTTCTCAGCACCATGATTGTTATGCTCACCACCTGCAGTTACTGCACCTTCTCCATCACTTGAGTCATCACTTGAGTCACCAGTAAACGGCATAGACCGGATCTGACTTGCTCGCTGCAACAAGCCAACAAGTATTACATACATGTTTGCTCCTCTCATTCATAACACATTATGAAGCATCCTTTTCACAGCTCTACAGCAAGTGAAACTAAGTATGAGAAAATATTCTTTCCTGCATATGACATGAACTCACAATCACAGTAATCAAGATTGTGTTTGGAATACAAGAAAGTAACAGTGATGTTCAGTAAAGGCTAATGGCCTGTGTGAAGTGTTTTTAGGCAAAGAATCCTTCACTAAATCACGCTGCCATGGATTACGGTGCCAGAAAAACTACTCTTTACATAAATTATTACTTTTTAAGAGTTTAGTTCAATACTGTGCTAGTACATATTGTCACGACATGCACGGATTTTGTAATTCTTTATGTTAGTTCTATAATTTATTATCTAATCTAATTCGTGTGTCATTACATTTTAATGTACTCAGTCTACTATACTGATAGTCTTGCTTATGTTTCAAACTTTTAATTTTATTCCCACTTAAGCATCTTTGTACATTTATCATCTTACAGTTTCAAGGGATAACAGATTCAATTAAAATGTGGGCAATGCTCTTTTGATTATTATTCCTTTTTTATTACATGAGAGGGCAATATTGAAAAGAGTGAAGCGGCAATATTATTGCAAGGATTTACATGGGCCAAATGGGCTCAGAATACTTGCCAATGGCATATTTTGCAATTATACGTATCATACTGGTCTTACTACTCTCTACTCTATCATCATCTGAATAGTTTCGATCCTACTGGTCTGCTCTGGATCCAAATCTGGAGCAAGAATTTCTACAATCTTATCAATCGTTCTGCTCATTTACTGCAGATTCAAATCTACTGTGAACATACCAGGGGGTGCTGAAAAGTCCTTAGCCCGACCAGGAAGGAGACAAGCTACACTGACCAAACTCAGGATTTATTCAACATACTCCCCATGAAGCTCAATAGACTTCTCAGCCCATTTCTCTAACTTTTGCAAGCCACTCAAAAAAAATTCAGAAGGATGGCTGTCTAACCAGGTCTCAGCAGCAGCAACAACCTCTGCGTCGGACCAAAAATGGCTACCTTCCAATTGTTTTTTCAGTCCAGGGAACAGGTGGTAGTCCGACAGGGCCAGATCTGGAGAATAGGGTGTGTGATCAAAACACTGGAAGCCCAGGCAGGCCAGTTTCTTCTGGGTTGCAAGTGCCTGGTGAGCCAGGGCATTGTCGCACATTGATGACCTTCCTGTGGCCTTTTTCCTTCAAAATGTCCTTCAATTGCACCAGCAGAGATGAGGCAGGCCAGTTTCTTCTGGGTTGCAAGTGCCTGGTGAGCCAGGGCATTGTCGCACATTGGTGACCTTCCCGTGGGCTTTTTCCTTCAAAATGTCCTTCAGTTGCACCAGCAGAGATGAGTAATATTCCGCATTGATAGTTTGGCCCTTTGGAAGATAATCAATGAGGAGGATGCCATTTTGATTCCAAAAATTCAAGGCGAGAACTACCAGCGGATTTTTGCACTCAGAATTTCTTGGAGTGTGGTGAGCCACTATGCTGCCACTCCATTGATTGTTGCTTTGTCTATGGGTCATAGTGATATAACCAGGTTTCATCCCTGGTCACCAATCACGACAGGAAATCATTTGGAATGCACTGAAAAAATTCCAAAAGTTGCTCAGACGACTGGCACCATTGACGTTTTTGATACGCATTCAGGCATTTCAGGACCCACTTTGCAGAGAGCTTCCGCATGTCCAAATCTTCATGAATGATGGACCCAACCTGCTCGCGTGAGATGCCCAGTTGCTCAGCTATTGATTTAGCCAAAATCCAGCGGTCTTCCAAGATTAGCTCATGAATTTGATGAATAATCTCTGGGGTAGTCACTGTTTTGGGTCGTCCAGGACGAGGCGCATCACAGGTGGAAAAATCACTGCATTTAAACTGGGCCACCCAGTTTTTGATGGTGGCATACAATGGTGCATGTTCCCCTAATGTTTCTGTCAGAATGGCGTGAATTTCCTTTGGCGCCTTGCCTTGCAGGAAAAAATACTTGATGACAGCTCACGTCTCTATGTTGTTGAAATCGCGCGCATCACCTGACATGCTTCCTTTCAGCCTCTGTAACAAGAAAAGACTTGCAATTCGGCACATGAACAGACCCCTCTTTCCAACAACACTATCGATTTCGTCCTACATCGGGAAGTAGATCGGGGTAAGGACTTATCAGCACCCCCTCGTAGCTAACGATGAGTAGTTCACAGCATATAACTATATGGTTTCTCCGGGACAATGCTACTTCATCGTGAAGAGGCACCATTTACTTTTCTTGCATTTCATTACGCTCCATATTTTTTAAACTGTTATAGTAAAAGTTACACACTGCTAATCATATACCCATTTTTGATAAAGTGGGTAACTTTTCTGAAAATTTGTTAAAGTTCACTTTGATCTTTATGCAAGATGTTACAGCAGAGAAATACAATCTAAATTGAGTTCACAAGATCAGTTTCAACACAATCTGTTCAGTGCTTGATGTAATAAACTATGTGAATAAATATGCAAGCACAGAAGACCTCTCCACTCACGTAGACAATGCACTAAACACAGAACTGTGAATTACATACACACATATTTTCATTTTAACACAACACATTCTTTCTTGCATCAAAGTGGAGGTTCTTACCCCCTTGACAGTAGCATAGACAGGAACACTGATGTCACAATAGCCCTGTGCTGAACAAGCACCTGGGGGTTGCTTCAAACTGTTATTGTTTGCTGTGTCAGCAGTACCAGTCTCAGCACCCACTGGAACCACCTGTAGCCCATCTGCTGCCACCTGATAGATTCGTGACTCCCAAGACGGAAAACGGTGAAGTGGTGGAGTAGGAGGCTTTCCAGCACATTCCATTGACAGTGACCCTCCACTATTGGTACTACTTGTACTGCCACCTATTGGTTACAACACCTTATATTGTACACAGAATGTCTACAGCTGTAATTACTACAAGGGCATATTCTACTATGACAAAAGGCTCTTTTATTTTCACTTTCATGAAAAACAGGAATATGCATTTGATACTTGTGACTTGAAAAGAAAACATAAAATGGAAAAATGATTCAATAATTAATGGGAAAACAGACACTGGTAACTGAGTCATATTTTGAAATATGCATATCCTTAGAAAATTTAAAAGTTATAAAAACATTTCAAGAGATGTAACCATTTGATTTTCATAACTATTTAGTGCCATACTGATTGCATGAAGTTTATACAGCCCATTGTCTTGAAGCCATGATTCTACTTGTGTTTGTGAGGTACATTAGCTGTGAATCCACATGGCTAATGTCAAAAACAATTATGCTTAAAATAAAAATATTGTTTTGAGATATTTTCATATTGATAGTTGCAGACGCACAAGTTTTCAGGTATACTACAACCATCAGATATCACAAAACCTGTGGCAATTTTCAGGAACCAATTTGGGTACAGAATATGGTACTAATGCTAATGTTGAGCACTTATACATAATTCAAGTTATTTGTTTGAAGGGTTCAGCTCTTTAGTGTTGACAGTAAATGCATTCAGACACCTGCAGTCATAGCTTTCAAGTAAATAACTCATACCATCATAGGTTACTGTACACAAGAAAATGTGAAACAAATAGCTACTGAGACAGCACACTCAAGACTGAAGAAGCTATGGATACAGAAGTCTAATCAGACTGGTATAAAAACATTACATCTAACAGAAGTAAAGTATTATTTGATTTTTATACCTACTATGTTTCTTTAAACACACATTCCTTACCTTATAATTTTCTTTCCTTTATTTCAGACACTGACATAGTAAAATACAAAACTGAAATACTTTCTCTATCAAGAATAACAGGAATCAGTAACTTTGGCTTCTGTTGTCCTGTTGTTAGGGAAACCAGACACCCTTTTACTATTATGATTCAGTTTATAATAGTCCTGGGTATTACAACCATATCCTAAGCTGCACTATAACAAATCTGTGTTTAATGTCATAACAAAAAACAGAAGTTTCCCCTTTGTATGAAACAAGTACAGGTAGGAAGATCAGGGAGTTAAGATAATTTTACAGCATATATGCCCTATCTTTGATTACCATGAAGTAATAACTTTTAATGCTTCACCCTAAATGTATAGGTAAGCAAAACTGAGCAGCTTGTAGCAACAGCCTCTACAGTAGTTTAACAGCAGATAATTTAACAATGCCTACCCATAAATCTTGCTTTTAACTAAAATAAAATAAAATCACAAGAATAAATAAGCACTGCAATAAATTATTCAGTCATGTGGTGGGCCACATTCTGTAATTAAAGAAAAATCAGTTTGTAGGATGCACAAAATGAACTGGTGGGCCACACGTTTTGAGACACTTGATCTAGTCTATATAGTGTGAATGGTAGATATGAATGTTAGGGCGCAGATGGAATGACTCCAGGGAAGTCCGAAAGTAAGGTTCCCAGTTTCGTTTATTTGGAGTACATACAAGGTACAGTAAGTAACCATGGGGCAGCAACAGGTAAATATGCAGACTATTTTTCAATACAGATGTGACATCTGTGGAGTCACTCATTAGAGTGGCAGATCAAAGAGTCAGAGCCATGACAGTAAAGTAAAGCATCCTGCACAAGTTGCTGCCGCTCGACCTCCTCTTTGGCATTTTTATCAGTTTGGGAGCATAACCTCCAAGATGCTTCATTTTGAAGAAGAGGTGGAAGTCAAATTTTGCCACATCAGGACTATAGCAAGGATGCCGAAGAATCCCCCAGTGCCAGGTGCTCAAGAGGGTTCCCTGTGGTGTAAGCAATGTGTAGCCAGGCATTATCATGCAAAAGCAGCACTCTTGACAGCAATCCAGGTCTGTTGTAGTGAAAAGCCTCCCCAAGTCTGATTGGTGTGCTGTGATAGGACTGGCATTGCTTGCTACACCACTAAGAGTTAAATTCACCGAAATAACTCTGTGCATATCCCAAAAGATAGTCTCTTATCACCCTTTCTGGGTTGTAGGTTTGAATTTATTTTATACGAAACCAGGACGCTTCCGTGTCATAGATTATGCTTGACCATAGACTATTACAATGACAATGGATTTCCATTGGACAGCCTGCATCCAAGAAAAATAAATTACAGATCAGACTTTTTCCCTTATCCATTCATTCAGTATGTTCAGTGTGTTCCAGTGATGCTTAGAAGGATGTTCTCTCTGCACTATCGTAGAAGCTGGCCACCTGGTAGCAGGAATAATGTACTAACATACAAGAGTCACGCACTGCTGTGAGCATCATCTTCATGGGAATAAAACAGGGAACCTTTCTTCTGACTTGTTCTTGTAATTGACAGGACAAAACCAAAGTACACAGAGAAAAAATTATTTCAGTGCCACTTATTTAAACCAACAAACCCATATGGACTGCCTCTGAATCAAATCCAGGCCTCCACAGTGAAAAGCTGGTGACCGCCTCATTTAAGGCATTAAACGTGACACATTATCATAAAATAACAGAAAAAACAACAACCATCATAAAAAATCATGTCATTATTTGCAGTGAACTTCCTTAGCATGCACTGGAAGTAATGGCTCTGTCTTACGCACCGCTTCACTTCTTAAAATTGTTTGAGTAAGCCTTGACAGGGATGTGACTTTTCATGTTCTAAGAACTATGGTCAATCCACAACTAAGGCAATACAGCAACAGTCACTACATGTACAATACTTAAAACATCCTACACTGAGAATGAATGCATTACCTTGTGATGCATCTCGGTGATTTGACAATGAGGTGCTGCCTGCACCCAGCCAGGGCACCCTCTCATGGCTGGGTGTGTAAATCTCTGCATAGTCATGTGTTGTCTCATCTCCTCCACCAGAAACTGCAGTGCAAGGAAGGGATGAAGATGGAAACAGTGCAAGACTCTCCACTGCAGCCTGTAAGTCCTGGGTTAGCAATGAACTGGACGTATCTACCACCCCTGGACAAAGAATCCAAAAATACAATTTGCCTTATGAAAGTATACATATCAAGAATTAAATTATACCAAACTGAACTACAGTTCCTTACACTGATTTCATCCAAGTCACATATAATGCCAGAACTAACAATGAATGCTGTGACACCCAACAAATTTTGAGCTCTTTAACACATGAAACTATACAGCATAAGTGAAAAGACAACAGACGAAAACTGAACAACTTGAAAAAATCTGCACAACTGTACCTTTTGTCCATAATGACACCAACCTTAATTCAAGTACACTACATTAAAAAGTACGGGGTAAACCTACAACTTGAGGATATTAAATGTGCATTGTCCAAAATGGATTCACAGCCAGTGGATGTTCCATCACAAGGAAATATATCTCAAGAGGAGGATCATGGATCCAAAAATACAGAGCTATATAAATTCAATGCTATGGCACTTACAGTAAAAATCTAACAGTTATTTCTCTTGAAATATTTCTGTATCCATATGTTAAAATGAATCTTATGCTGATATTACTGTAGATATTTCACTTTGAATCCATAAGCACCTCTTCAAACACAGCCTTGTCCATCACTGGCAAAATCTTTAAGAATTCAACATTACTAATACAGCTTAATTCATGTAAAAATGTAAGTAAGTATGTATGTAATTGTTCAAAACAACTTTCATCTCCATGCTCTCCTGCAGTAGTTACACCAGTAAATAAAGAACTATCCTACACAGATTTAAGTAAAAATGTAGGAACAACACCACAGGATCACAGAATACCAATCTGTTATGGTCACCATGGATAATACCTTAAAGTTCATCTCACGGTAATTCACCTGGAATATGAGGAAGAGTTACACTTTCACTGCCACTGCGTGAGTGAAGGCCATGGCGCCCAACCTCAGCAGTTGGCTGCTGCTGCTGCTGCTGCTGCTGCTGCTGCTGCTGTTGCTGTTGCTGTTGCTGTTGCTGTTGCTGTTGCTGCTGTAGCTGTCTCCGCTCCATCTCTGAATATGATGGCTCCATTCCAGGTATTCCAGATCCTCCACTATTTCAGGAAAATAATGATTGCTGGTAACTCAATCATACATTTAATTCATTCTTGAGTGAGATTATAGCATTTAATATTAATGTGCTGTAATAATAACCCTGAAATTTGGGTATGATAAAAGAGCACAAAAAGCTGACCCTTGTTTCAGACTCATTGGCCTGTTCTAAGTGTAACAGTTTGTTATTTCTGCCATTTAAACAAGTGTCAAAAGATATGCAGCATACCTCTTAAACAAGAGATCAAAGGTTATGCCATGCTCATAATTAAAACTGATATGATCAGATAAAATTTTCAACAAGTGAGCAAGCAGAGAGAATTTTAAATTTACAAGAATACTATTAAAATTTACAAATTATAATACTTAAATTATGTCACTGTGCAACTGCTACATTTTTCACACATCATAAAGCTGCAACCATGTACATTGTTTACTTTCAACTCTAGAAGAAACATGTGACATACAAAGAAAATTAATTAATTTTGTGTTACCTCACAGATGAGTTGCCTGTAGCTGGTGCTGTGGCTGTAGACTGTGGTCGTGCCAGCAGATCATGCAGTGGTAAGGTTAGAGAATCATCACTGGTGGTGGTGGTTGTAACATCCAAGCTCAGGCTTGCTCTTGATGAAGATCCCTGCAACCATTGTTAATTAGTGTAATTTTCTTACGAGTAATAAGATTTCATCAAGCAGCTTCTGTGTTGACTCAGTGTCAAAATTATCACTATATTCATAGTTTCTGTACATTTAGGCTTTAAATGTGATTGTTGTATGAGACCATACCAGCTGTCATAACACCATAATACTCCACAACAGGCATAACAAAATATTTCAGGGCTAAGAATGACTTTAAAAATTTCATGCACAGAAGTGAGTAACAAATTATTGTAAAACACAAGAACCTGCCACAAAAGCAGAGGTACAGTTCAACTCTTTCTTTAATCTCAGTGCTAGATGAGGGTAGATGGTTAACGCCATGCTCCGGCCGCTTTACCCCCGTGAATGAGCTGGTACTCTTTCTAAAGGAGGCTGGGTGGGCCCCAGGGTTGGTCTAGATGGGTGGTAAAATTCTTGCCCCTACCGAGAATGGATCCCTGGACCATCCAACCCGTAGCAAGGCAATGTAGCAACTATGCTATCCCAGCCCACAACAGATTATTCTAAAAACATTTTATACACACATATGTAATAAAATACACATATAAATTTCATGCTTAAATAAAATATATCAATCATGATTACAATTTTACTCAAAAAAGTTGTGTACAGTCACATGTTTTTAATAGGTAAAGAATGTTACAAGGACCCTGACACTGTACTTTGAAGCTAATTTACCCTAAATATAAACATATTTAGTGATGCTATCTTTGTGCACACATTAACACATTCTTCCCTTAGCAATGTCCTATGTCTTATACGATACCAACACTTCTATCACAGGTAATATTATCCCTCTTAGTTACAGAGAACCATAGTCTTATGCTGCACCTACAACAACATTGTCAGCACTCTTGCATATTAGCCACTTAGGTCTTCATCCAGGCCACTCATAAGCTACAATTTGTAAGAGTTCCAGCACAACAGAGAGATGCGATATGACACATTGTTTTATTAACTAATTAATGAAATTTATTTGATCAGATTATTTTATAATGTAATTCTTCCAGCTCATCTTTACTGTTTCTCACCCCTGTGCTTGACCTGTCTTTGCCTACTCCAGCTACCAGCTGACTGTGTGCCAAATGGTTCCTCAGCAGTTCCAGTTGGGCATTGCACTTCTGGTTCTGTTCACGTAGGTGCTGATTCTGTTCTTCAAGCTGCAATAAAGTAACCACCCAGTTCATCAACCAACTCTTTACACATCCATGCCTGGTGAATCGTCATCCACTCATACACAAAATGTACAGTCAACAGTTCTGAATATTTTAAGAAAGCATAATTCATGGTTTCATTCTTATGGCAATAGCATACTTATTTTACTGTTACATTCTGACTACCTGCAGTGCAGTTAAGCCTGTTATTTTTATGCAACAAGACATTCGTGGATGTGCAACAAAACAGTATTACTTCTTTATATATATATACATACATACATATATATATATATATATATATACTTCACTGTCTGCTTGTTCATAATGTTTCATGTCTTCGTGTTAATTCACAAAACAACTCATTCAAGAATGATACATAAAAAATACTCTATATGCAATTTTTTCCTCAAAATTATGAAAAGGAAGACAGAAAGATGAACAGGTGTGAAGTGAATGACAGCAAACATTACCCGAATTTCATCTGTTCTCAGTTCTGTCATGCTACATTATGTCTAATGCAGAAACTAACCCACCTCCCGAAGTTTATTGGTGACCCACTCTTTGATCTTGGCTGCCTTTGCTTCCACCTGTTTGGCATCTTGCAGTCGTAACAGGCGCTGGAACACAAGGCAACATCCTACGGTAAGAAGCGTACTATCGAAGATGACACATTCACATCACAAGTCTTAGAAGTACTAAAATGAAGCAAACAAGTGTACACAAAATAAGTCCTATTTCACTACAAACAACCTGGGTTTAACGTTCAGGTGACCGTGCATTGTGATAGATTCTTATAATAAAACCAATCAGATGCACTAATTTCTCGAATTTATTTTTGGAATAAAACTCTACATGTTTCAGGCAGTTCCTCTGTCCATCATCAGGAGTTTTTCACTGTACATACAGCAATGGTATATGTCATACAGGTTTGTCGAAAGCTTGCGAGCAGGATCAGGACAGACGTCCTGATCCTGCTTGCAAGCTGTCAGCAAACCTGTATGACATATACCATTGCTGTGTGTACAATGAAAAACTCCTGATGATGGACAGAGGAACTGTCCAAAACACGTAGAGTTTTATTCCAAAAATAAATTTGAGAAATTAGTGCATCTAGTTGATAAGCATTTCCAATATTCAACGTACAGTTTATCTCTGTAATCATGACACATGAACATTAAACTTTGTGTCCAATTTTTGTTAGTAATAATATAGTCATTCATTTTTAAAGTAACTGCTACAATTTTAATATTATAGGTACTGTATATCATATGATACTTAGTGCGTAACTGTGAATTAATTCTCCTATTGTACAATGGATCATTTGAAAGAATTATGGTAACAACTCTAAAGACTCCCTGATGATGGCACGTGTGGTGTGCCGAAACATGCTGGAGAATTGACAATATGTAAAGAATACATTTTTTACATATCAAGTTGGTTCTACAAATTACTTAATATCTACAAGTTCTGACTCACAGCAGTGTTAGGTTTAGGAGTGAGGATTACACACCTGCTCCTCCACCTGAGTTTCAAGCTTGTTGATGACAGTTTCTTTCTCTTGAACAGTGCTGTTAAGGCTTGACACATGCTCGCTTGTTTCACTTGGAGTCCAGTCTGCCTGAGCAAGCCTCTGCTCCATCATCCGAACCTATAGAAAAAACATTTACATTACAACTGTATGTTTTAAATTAGTCTTCAACTTGCAAAATCCCACTGCAGACATTCCTGTTATACTGGGTCACAAGTATTAAAATTAACTGGCTAATAACATACAAAACTAAAAACAATTTCTGTTCCCAACTCACTTCAATGCCTACAAATATTATGAAGGGTGCTTTACATATGTGCAGCCTCTGTTGCCACCACAGTCCAAAGGCAGTCAGATGAACAGTCAGTTATGCGCTGATGTGGGTAATGTAGCTTGCTGTGTTTCACAAACAGTGATGAATATGCCTAGGAAAATCAGTAGTACAGGTAACAAAAGAGGCACTATGAATTTAAATGATGATGTTTATTGAGGTACTTTATATTTCCCCCCATAAAGAGCCATTAGAATTAGAAGATCAACTGGCAATTACTGCATTTATGCCCTTTATGGACTTTGTGTCTCAAGGCCAAGAAATATTTAAGCACTAGTCACTCATGAGTTGTAGTCCTGAGGCTAGGCCCAGCATCTTGGTCCTGTGATCTCCAATGAGACTTTGGTCTGTGATGTCACACTGTGATTTAAAATATATTGGAAACCTCATATCATGTTTCACTGTGTGTGTGTGCGTGGACTAGCACAAAAAAAACAGATTCATCATATAGATCATGAGCTGATTCTTTCCCTTTTATGGATGAAGGAAAGTAATACTGTGTTCCAGATAATTAGAAATAATCCACAACAAAATGAAATGAAATAGATGCAAGATAGAAGAGGACATAATTTTAAAATACTATGCCAGGGGTTTTCAAATATTTTATCTGGCATACCAATAAAAAAAATTTGAAAAGTTTAAGGTAATGTAATTAAATAAAAAAACCTGAAATTGGAAATACTGGTAACAGCGGGGATGGGTTAGAAGGTGTTGCCAACAATACTGCATATCAGCAAATATACATATGTCACTTACGTTTTATTTATTTTTTAAAATTTTTATCCCTTCTTATATTTAGATTTATTAATCACGCTGTGATCCAGTAAACAATGGTTGGTCTACTAGTAGTTGTATGCATATCGTAGTTAAAGAAACCATGTATTAGACAAAAATAAAGTTACAAAATTATATAAAGTAAAGCAGAGAGCAACTGTAAAAGTGAAAATCAAGTTACAGAAAAAATAAAATGAGAGACAGGAACGGAATTTATGAATGAAGAAGAACACAACACAGTAACGCAAAGTAACGTATGACAGAAATTGAACGGAATAAAAGCTAAGAAAAAAAATCACACTACAAATAACATAAAATCACCACGTAGTTGTAGGCTGAACTTGTGAGCGTGTATTCATTTACATCCTTTCTCCCATACACAGAAGCTGGCAGAGACTACAGATTAATATTTATAAAAAAATCCGCAATATATTGGTGTGTACATTTCCCACTTCTCAAAATGTGTCAGGCATAACATCATGATACTACACACTGATACCACGCTTATAACTGTTAAGAGCACAGGTACACACAAGATGTCGCCATGTCACATTTTACATGCTTAACTGTAGTGGTTTAAAAACAATAACAATGGAAGCCAAATACAAGTGTCACCTGGCTGCCATACTGTTACCTTACAACATACAAAAGAAGAAAGCTCTACACAGTTTGCACATTGTTCAAAGGTCTATCGATGCTTAACACATGTGTTGGCTCTACGTAAACGGCACTAATGTTGGCTCAACTTCAGAAGTTTGCACTATCACCATGTTTGTGTTACAGAAGGCAGGAAGTTAAAACACGCAGAAATGAAGTGAACAAAGTGTTGAGCACATCACCTGTCATTCAAATCCCTCCATTAGTACAAAATCTATTGGAATGGAGCAGCAAACGCATGTGTTATATCACATAAAATAAACCTACTTCTCCAATTAAAAAAAAAAATGTAAAAGCAAGGGGGACGAAACAAAACACGAGCAATATAATCAAGAAAATGTGTATGAACGTCTGAAACAATTAGCTCTCCAACCCGGTCGTTGGGGCTGACTACATTTAGGAAATCCCAGTTAATCAGCAACTTCATGAATGTGACACACTCGAGGACATGGAACAGGATTCGCAGACTTTTGTAAAATCCCTAAAATGCTCGACACTCATTTCTTTTGGAAGATACGGCGGTTTGGACGGCACCTACAAGTACCTACGAAAACTTGCTCTACAGCTTCATTCACATTCCACACTATCATATAGGCTCAGTAATACACAAATAGCCTGTCGGGACGGTGTTTGCCTGATTCGTCCACCATTTAGCAAATTTTCGACCGCTTAAAGATACGTAATGTCAAATGGTAGGATGAAATGAAAGGTAAGTGCAAACAGACGGTCGTGGCCTGTTTAAAAGTACTGCTCCAGTACTTGCTGAAAGTCATAAATTCATGTAACGGTGGCAGGACTCGGACCGACTACAAACGTCGGACCTCCAAAACAACTTGTCCACCGCGACTTTCGATCAGGCCAATAGATTGCACATGAACGGTAAAGGTGTCCTATGCATACCATGAAGGGATATAGGACAGTGAAGGTATACTTAAACTAATTCGTATCGACGGCATTAGATGGGATGAATGGTCAGCCTCGTGCTACGGCCGCTTTGCCCCCAGTAGAAAGCGCCCAGTATCTATTGAATAGGAGACTGGGTGGGCCCCACAGCTGTTCTTAACGGGAAATCAGTTGGACCATGAGTCCTCAAATGTGCAGCCCTTAGCCTAGTCACAATACTGATACTGAGGGCAGGCATATAGTGCCTAACTGAAGTCGGTACTTCTGCACTAACATTACACTATCACACTGTCGAAACAACCATCGGAACCTGCGTAATATTCGGGCACCCATACGATCGACAAAATGCCAGGTCAGTTATCGCGAGAGGTAAGAACAGTGCCTTTCAAAATACGCCACGAACGGTTCTTTCCGCACTTTCATAAATAAATCATTCACATCATCATGACCACCGATACTATTACGTGTGCAGACTCTTCAAAATGAAGGCACCATGTTGCTCCAAAACGCTGGGAACCAATAGCCAGTGACACGTCCTGAACCACACCGTCGGAAAAAAACCTCTTGAAGACTCGATGTAACCTATTTAACCCAGACTGTATACTGCGGGACAACTGGACGATAGCTAATAATGAGTTGGTAAGGACCAAGAAGGGAGCGGTCGTAGCCAAAGCACGAAAAATCTGTCCCTGGCCTAACCTCGAACGGAGAACCTCCCGTATACAAGTTACCACCTGATTCCATTTAGGCCCACTCCATTCTAGGCAGTTGAGAGAACATTGAGAAAACTGTGACCTTAGGATAACAACAAAGTAAATAATTGTGAGAAAAATGCAGTATATGAAGAAAAGCACTTATTCTGTCAAGAACAGGACAATGGACACGACAGCACGTGCTGCTGTGTAATGCACAACACATAACGAGTACCAAGAAAGTAGTTTTCCTCGTCCACGCCAAGAATGAATATGGAGGGGGATCACAGGTACAGCTCCAATCATCCTGAACCTTGGCACTAGTTGGAGATGAGTGGTCAACTTCACGCCCCGGCCGCTTTACCCTGGGAAAAGAACCACGGTACCCACTGCATAGAAATCTGTGTGAGCCACACAACCGGTCTGGACGTTCTGAAGAAGAGAAAATCTCTTGTTCCTGCCGCAAATCGAATCCCAGATTCTCCGGCCCGGAGCGTAGACACTACTAACAGCGCTAATCTGGTTCCAACATGTGCGTATCTTCATACTTTGCGTTCTTCATATGACACTGTGAGGGTGAAAAGTGATAATATCAATGAGGATGATTTGAAATAAAGTGAAATGCCAACTCGATGCAACTAGGTAATTTAATTGATGTATTCTTAGTTCGACATGTTTCGGGTACATACGCCCATCATCAGGAGCATCAGATGTTGAGTTGCAGCATATGGTTTTCTGCACCAAGTTTTTAGATGGGTGGTGGTCTTGAGAGCCGCTGCGTAGGTCGTGTGTACGGTGCGGATGGTGCCGTGCACAGCACCATCCGCACCGTACAAACGACCTACACAGCGGCTCTCAAGACCACCACCCATCTAAAAACTTGGTGCAGAAAACCATATGCTGCATTTCAACATCTAATGCTCCTGATGATGGGCGTATGTACCCGAAACATGTCGAACTAAGAACACATCAATAAAATTACCTTGTTGCATCAAGTTGGGATTTCACTTTATTTCATGAGGAAGATGCACGGTCATACAGCCCTAAAGGATGATTTGAGGCGGGCAAGTACCATGAAAAAGAGAGCACAAATACATTCAACATATTTTCCAGAAAATCAGAAGCGAAGAGACTAGACTTAACTGTAGATGGGAGGAAAAGAAAATGTATCTTACAGGGCGTGGAATTGATCAAACTGACACAGGAAACATTCCATGAGCGGACTTTATAGACAGAGGGTTTTACCATAAAAGTGTGAGATTTCTCAAGCATATGAATAACCATCAAGTTTTCACCCCCCAAAAACCTGTTGAGTTGGTTAGTAGTGTAAAACATGGAAACAGCAGTTCCATTTTGTTGGCTGACTGCAAGGAAACGAGGGCCGCAGGTGTGCGACAGACGTAAACCTCGCCTAAATGACTGTAAATAAAACACTGAATGTTCCACTTAGTCTCCTGATGTAATAATTCTCTACGTCGCTTTTACGAGGAAGACATCGTAAAAACAGCCGGGTCTACGCGTTCTGACATGGCGTTCCGTGTTTGATGACTCTTGGACCAAACAAATTCATTATGACCAACTGGACGACGCCAGACTTGTCTCCTCCGGCTGTCATGGCTTTCTAGAGAGAAGAAGAAGAAACCTGCTTCGCGGGAAAGAAGCTAAGATCACAAGTATGTTTTAGGCGTGTTTGCGCCCCTGAGGATAGCCTGCTAAAATTATTCAGTCGGTCTGTACGCAAGTAACCATTCACGAACAGACAGAAGGATTTTAAAGAAATTATATATTGGAGAGTTTCGCCAAGATTTGTCATAATTCCAATTTCTGCTATAATCGGACAAAAACACAATACACATTGCATGCAGACCAAAATGAGATTCTGCGAATATCACGAATTTCACTCGTGCGTAACGTTTTTAATATTTCGCGGGGGGGGGGGGGGGGGGGTTTTCAAACAAAAAAAGGGAGCAAAAAAACACACCGTTTTGTCTCAATTTACTTTTTTTCGGGGTA
>Ga0123355_10003184_pt1 | contig 23443 bp, 15 predicted proteins | sample TergutEmb28metaG_3_FD_89872 | JGI IMG/M metagenome (GOLD analysis project Ga0123355, IMG submission 89872) | Embiratermes neotenicus P1 segment gut microbial communities from Petit-Saut dam, French Guiana - Emb289 P1 | ecosystem: Host-associated > Arthropoda: Insects > Digestive system > Gut ... | reverse complement strand
TCAGGAGGAAAAAATGACACAAACAAAGCTTACAAAAGCGCACAAAAAATGCGCTAAAATGTTTGTAGCCCTATTGGTTTCAGGGTTGCTATTATTTCAACCACTGGCAAATGTAGTAGCGGCTTCAGACTTTTGGGGGCATTGGGCACAAGGGTACATAGCCCAATTAATGAACGAAGGGGTTGTGCAAGGTGATGACCAAGGTCGCGTTAACCCTGAAAACAACATCACTCGTGCAGAGTTTACGGCTATAGTTGTCCGTGCTTTTGACTTTGCCCCACAAACAGGTAGCGTAGCAGGTTTCCCGGACGTTGCGGCGGGACAGTGGTATTACTCATACTTTGCTACAGCACGTCGTGAAGGGATTGTTCAAGGCGACGACCTTGGTCGCGCAAACCCTTCCGCAAATATAACCCGTGTAGAAGCAACTGTAATTCTGGCACGTGTTCTAGACCTTCCCGTACCCACAGTCACAACTAATTTTGCAGACAGCGCAACAATACCTGCATGGGCTGCAAGCGGTGTAGCCACAATGGTTGATCGTGGCGTAGTTATCGGGTACCCGGACGGCAACTTTAGACCACAATGGAATTTAACCCGTGCAGAAGCTTTTGCTATGCTTGCACGCTTAAGTGGCTTGTTGGGTGTGGAAGAGCCACCAACAACTGAACCACCTACGACAGAGCCAACAACCACACAACCAGTAACAACAGCACCGGCAACCACACAGCCAACAACAACGGCACCAACCGGTGGCGGTGGCGGCGGATGGGGTGGCGGAACGCCAACACCTCAACCAACACCTGCTGTGCTTGCTAACTACTTTAACGTTGGTATAGAAGTAGCTGGCGGCATATCCTTTATTATTCTTGAGCCATTGTCTGCTACTCCAGCGCAAAACGGCACACAGTTTAACTTCTTGGTAAACAATGGTCTTCGACAAACCGTTTGGGTTGACCCGGTTACCGTTGATGGGCAACGTCAATACCGCCTTGCTCTTGTGGGCGAATTTACGCTTGCCCAGCTAACACTGCAATACAGACCATAATAGAAAGGGGAGATAGTTATGAGAAGAACAACAAAAAAATCGTCAGTTGTCGGCGCTATAGCTGCAGCTGCAACAGTAGCTGCCCTTTCGGCCGGTACTATGAATGTGTACGCACAGCATCCTAACGCAGAGTTGTTCAGAGTTGGAACCCAAGGTGCAGACATTTCCGCTACTTCAGATTGGCACGATCCGGCAAATGCCGCGCACCTACAAAGCATTATTGATGCATTCCATGCTGCGGAACCGCTTTTTGTAAGCTCTGTTGCAACCCCTGCTGATGCAAGTGACTGGGATGAAATGAGCGCAGAGGCAAGATATGACGACTTTTTCACAAATGCAAATACCGTTCCCGAATGGGCACCATACTTCTAGTCTTTTATTAATGTTTAATAATCGGTTGCGTTACCAACAGGTAGCGCAACCCTTTTACATACTAAAGGAGGCTTTGCCTTGTTTGACTATATCAATAGTTTTACCCAAACTACGGAGAAATTATACATGCGCATATGCGACACAAATATTAACTTTGTTGTGTTTTGCGGGCAAACGTTGTCCGGCCTTAGCCAAACAATAGACAGCTTTTATCACGGTGCTCAAAGGGGCGGTAATTGCGTAACAGCCTTAATAGACGTACCCCCATACGAACTTACGCCTCAAGATTTTGCCTTATATTTAAACGAATGCGAAAAAGGCACAAAGTTTGAACAATCATTCCAACAGCCCCAGGGCTCTGTTTGCATTTTTATCCAAGCAGGTATGCTGCTAAATTTAGATGTATTGCGGTACTCTACCTATTTCTTAGAAGATAGTGGGTGCCCTTTATTGTATATCCCCGCATCGGCATCAAACGAGCCATTGCCGGACATATTCCAAGGCTTACCCCCGGGTGGTATAACAGACAACCTATCTTTATTGCTTAGGTACAATTTTGTATGTGTAACAACCAACCCCGTACTTTTACAAGCGGGGCAATATCAAGATGCGCTTATACATGCGGCTACCGCACAGGGTAATTTTGGTGTGCTAAAAATGGCGCACTGCACAAGTAGTAGCATAATGCGCGATCTAACCGCTATTGATTTGTATAATTTTATTGTAAGTACAGGCATGACAGAGTACACTGTTAATATTATAAACGACTTCATCTCAACTCAATTGACATTGCCTTTGGATAAGGTTGACGAAAACATTGAATTGCTGGCACCGTATGTATCGGATAACGTTCAAGACCGCCACTCGGCGATATCTATTACAAGCGTAAACAACCATTTTTCTGATGTGGAGCTGGAAGGCTTTTTTTACCCGGAAGATAAAAAAAGTAAGTTAACCGTGCAACTCGATGATTTTGAAATGCGCAGAATAATAGAAACCGTACAGGACAAGCTTGTGCCACGGTACTTTTTCTGTGGCAAACGAAGCCTTGTCGATAACAAAACAAAAATCATGTTCAAGCAGGGGCGCAAAAACATAAAAGACATAACGGTATGTGATAGCACCGCCCGCAACTATAATTTAACTATAAATGGTAACGCAATTGAAATAGAAAAAATTGCTATGCGCCCATACTACAAACTAACTTGCGTAATACCTGTGTACAATGCCGAAGTACACCTGACAGAGGCAGTAAACAGTATAGTAAACAGCCAACCGGACTTTTTTGTTAATACGCAAATTGTTTTGGTTAACGACGGCAGCATAGATAGCAGCCACAACGTGTGCCAAAGCCTGGTGCAAAAATACCCATACAATATTAAATATGTGCAAATAGAGCACAGTGGTGTTAGCGTTGCACGCAATACAGGTCTTAACTTTGCTATGGGTCAGTATATTATGTTTGTTGATGCAGACGACACTTTGGATGCGAACCTATTGCAACTTGGCATTAAAAATCTTGACGACAAGAAAAATGCAGACGAAGATTTTATTGTATTCCCTATAAAAATGTTTGGACATGACAATCTGCCCGATCCGGATTTAGAATTTAGATTCTCTAAAAACGGAGTAATTGACGTTAGCAAAGAACCGAGCAAGGTGCAATTTAGTGCCTGCGGGGTGCTAATGCGCGCAAGTGCCGTAAAAGCTATTAAATTTGACCCGGCATTAACAATTGGGGAAGATGCAGAGTTTATGTACCGCGCCTTAGCCGAAAAACAAAGATATCTGGTTTGCAAAGATGCCTTCTATAACTACAGAATTGGCCAAAGCAAATATGCCGACAAGGTGTACGCTGCAACAGAGCTGCTTGCCGACACCTTATTTTCTAACAAAATTAACGGAGAGGTTTCTAGCTATGCGCAACATGTCATTATGCATAGCCTGCGGCGCATTGTTTTGGCAAGCACTCCTGCACCAAATGCAGATGAAAGTGATGTCACATTCGATAACGCCATAGCAAGCGTTGCCAAAGCCTTAAACTACGTAAGCAATGAAACAATAACCGAAGCCCGCCATTTTACGGACCAGCAAAAACAATACATGCTATGCCTAAAACATGGGGATGAGTATGCGCATGATTCTTCTGCAAATGTTTATATCGACTATATGCGTGAGCGCAACGGATATTTATGTATAAACGGATATTTTTGCGTGCCTTCCCACAAAAATGTGGAGCTGGTTGCAAATTATATTAATGAAGAATTTGCCGCCACCTTTGATAGCGATGACAGGCTTACCGTAACCATATGCAACCGCCATGTGTATGGTGCAGTATCATTTACTGTGCGCATACCTTTAGCCTCTATAGCAGATAATGAAGTTATTGAATTGCAGTTTAAACACGACACAACATACAGTACCGCCAACCCCGTTTTCGAAAAAAGCTATGTGTTTGTAGGTAAAAATACAATTGCATATCCAGATAAAAAAACCATAAAAACCGAAATAACAAACCAGGATACTATTTCCCGGGCACTAAAACACCACAAGGGCAGCAACGACTATATCCATGAATATATAAGCATGTATCCTATCATGTCAAACTCCCGCACATGGCTTTTTATAGACCCTACCCCGGCACTGTTAGAGCAAAGTGCCACAAGGCTTATGTACCGGCACTGCGCCGACATGGAAGATGAGATTGCAGATGAAATTGACAAGCGGCTTGTAGTATCTGCCGAAGAAGCAGAACTACTGCCGGATACCGTGGCTTATAACTCTAAGTCTCACCTGCTTATGTGCTTGTTTGCAGAAAAAATAATTGTTTCCGACCCTAATGAAATAGTGCGGCTCAAAAACCTTTTTGGCCTGATAAATGCAGAATTTGTGTACTTGCCCAATAATGTACTGTCATTGCAAGACAAGCCGCAATTGCAAAAATTAACCGGTACGCCAATAGAAACAATTGCTATTGTAGCAGAAGAAGAGCGGATGCTGTTACCTACCGACAAACTAAAAGCCGCCGCATGCGTACTTGGCAACCCAAAGTTTGATGCATTGGTTGATAATAAAAACCCCAGAGTATTGTTTATGCCATCGTACCGCAAACATTTATACCTTGGTAAAAACAAGTATAACAACGCATTTAAAGACTCCGAATATGCAATAAAAATTGGCGACCTACTACTGGAAGAACAATTTTTAGATGTTGCAGATGCGCTAAATATAAAAGTAGATTTTGCCCCGCATGAAAACACCTATGCCCAACTACCGGACTTTGACATGGACGAGTCTATAATGGTTGTACCCCCAAACACACCGCGCTTTGGTATGTGCCAAAATGCCGCAATGCTTATAACCGACACTTTGCCTGCCTATGGTTTTGCATACTTGGGCAAGCCCGTTGTATATTACCAATTTGATACCGACGGTACCACCCCCCAAGATGGTGCCCGATTTGGGGAATGTGTAAGCAACTTTGACGAGCTAGTGCTGCTACTGGCAGACTATATGCAAAACGGGTTTGCACTTAAACCCCAATACCAACAAGAAGCCGAACGTTTTTTTGCACACACCCGCAGGGTAAGCTGTCAGCTAATTTATAAACGATTAACGGAGGCGAAACAATGAACAAGCGGCTTACGCAGCTTAGTTTGTCTGATCTTTAATATGTAGGTCTAGAGAAACGGGAATTTCCAGACCTAATGTTGTATAATACAATTTCATGTGATATACTCACAATCAGTGGATATCTTGTGGTGTGAAAAGTGTTGCCAAAAATGTATATCTTTCTGAACTGACAACACAAACTTATGTAATTTTTGTTCATAGGAGGACGTAATGTATAACTGTATCAATGTGGTGTTGTGCGGTGACGATTACAAGTTACTTGAAGCAGCCTTAACTGCCCCTAAACATATTAGTAAGTATTCAAGTGTTCGGCGGGTGTTTTTTTACAGTGGAGAATTATTGCGTTATGAGTTGCCGTTTGCTATCACAAAGGCTTATGATGGTGGTTCTTCTGTTTTTTTCTCTTATGTTGAAATCGCATCGCATCTAGCAGAAAGCACAGAAGATGCTGTTTTTTTTACTTCTCTTCAACATGATTTCCATGAGTTGTATCCAAGTTATATAGCGTCATTTTTTCGGCATAACATGAATAAGTGCTGTATTGTGGGCGAGGATTTCCCTCAAAGCATAAGTGGTTCTGCAGTACAGTTGAAAGATTTGAAAATTGTCGGCCTTGATCCGCTTCTTGGTGATGGAATGTTCATGGACATGCTTGCCCGTTTGACAGCGGAAAAAGACAGCTACATATGTATGAATGAAATTTCCATGCACAAGTATTTCACATTCGCTCCCGAAACGTCGCAAAATGTTTCTGTTCCAATTAACCCGGGAGCTATATCCGAGCAAAAAAGTAGCAGGCAAATGCTGATAGAACAATATGGTATATCAAGATGGGAATATATAGATGGGAAACTAAGGCTAGAATTTGGTAACGGATATACGGATGTGCTTCTCTTAACAGTGCGACTAGAGTCAATTTATGAGCAAAACGGTATTATAACTATGAGAGGTAATTGCAATTTTACTTTTCCTGACAATTGCTGCGTTTTTGCGCATTATAACGGTGAAATATACAAACAAGTTGAGGGCACTAATGGGTCGGTACTTTCGCAAAACGCATTCAAGCTCAACATACCATTTTCTACACCCGGTGATATTGGTCTTTATGCCCGAATTACGGGTGTTGGAGACATCCCAATGGCTATAGGCTATGCTCCGTCAAGCAGAATGCGCAATAGGCTAGGGAGCTTTGTTCTAGGTGAAAGTGTGTTACTAACCGATACAAAAAAGAATCAAATCCGGGCAGATTCAACAAGTTCAAACACCCTGAGAGAAATAATGGAAGCACGTCTTCTGAAAAAACCGCCACACGAAAACGAGGAGATAATTCGTACCTATCTCACTACTTATGCATTTATCGAAAAGGACAGTATTTTGAAGGAGCTAACATGAACCACCCAGCCGTTTCTGTAATTGTTCCTGCCTATAATGCGGAAAAATATATATCCGAAAACTTACAAAGCCTGTCCCATCAGACACTTAAAGAGATTGAAGTAATTTGTGTAAACGACGGCAGTACAGACCGAACATTATCTATAATGGAGCAGTTTTCGCACAGAGATATTCGTTTTAAGATTTTTTCCGGGCGTAATGCTGGGTATGGTGCGGCCTGTAATAGGGGAATTGCCAACGCCTGCGGACAGTATGTAGCCATTTTAGAAAGTGACGATTTTTGTTCTCCCACGTTTTATGAAGACCTGCTAACCATTGCTTTGCGCGAAAATTGCGACTTTGTAAAAAGTGATTTTATTATGTACTGGTCGCAGGGCAAGCAAGAATATGTGGAACTTGTACAGAGTGAATTGTATAATAAATTGTTCACGCCACAGACAAATCTTGCGCCTATGTTGAACGCATATCCCTCACACTGGAGTGCCATATATAATAAAAATTTTTTGAATACAAAAAACATCCGCTTTTTGGAAACACGCGGCGCATCATACCAAGACACCTCCTTCGCTATAAAAGTGATAATGACGGCGCAAAAGGCATTTTTTGTAAACAAGGCATATGTCCGTTACCGTCAGCATTTTGGACAATCTGTGCAAAATGCCGGAAACCCATTGGCAATATGTAAAGAGTTTGCAGAAGTTGAAAGACATTTTCCAATGACCCCGGAGCTTTTTGCTACCAAGTTTCGTCGATACATGTGGAATTACAAAAGACTAAGTGAAACTGAAAGACCTCAGTTTCTTGAATGTTTTCGGCAGGAATTCCGTAATACACTTTCAACTTTTTTCGATATCAGCAGCACCAGTGGGCTTTCAAACAAAGAACGTTCCAAGCTAATGGAGGTTATCACATGAAATATGATTATTTGGTGGTGGGTGCAGGACTTTTTGGTGCAGTGTTTGCTTGCGAAATGACAGCCATGGGTAAACGTTGTCTTGTTGTAGAGCGCAAAAGCCACATTGCCGGAAATTGCTACACGGAAAATGTGGAAGGTATTAACGTTCACCGTTACGGTGCTCATATCTTTCATACCAACAACAAAGTAGTATGGGAGTATGTAAACCGTTTTGCAGAGTTTAACAGTTATGTTAATTCTCCAATCGCTGTATATAAAGACGAACTTTACAATCTTCCTTTTAATATGAATACTTTCTCTAAAATGTGGGGAGTTAAGTCTCCAGAAGAAGCAAAGGACATATTAGACCGCCAGCGTAAAGACGCTGGAATTATTAACCCACAAAATCTTGAAGAGCAGGCTCTTTCTCTTGCCGGGAAAGATATTTACGAAAAACTGGTTAAAGGCTATACGGAAAAACAATGGGGGACAGACTGCAAGAATCTTCCTGCATTTATCATCAATCGCCTTCCGTTTCGTTTTACCTATGACAATAACTACTTTAACGACCGTTACCAAGGCATACCCATTGGTGGGTATACAGCAATGATTGAGAAGATGCTGGAAGGTGTAGATGTTATTTTGAATACAGACTTCAAAGATTATATTTGCAATAATCTAGGGATTGCAAAATATTGTGTTTATACCGGCGCAGTAGATGAGTTTTTTGACTATTGCTATGGCGAGCTGGAATATCGCACTTTGCGTTTTGACACGCAGACCCTGCATACAGACAATTTTCAAGGTAATGCTGTTGTTAACTATACAGAACGGGAAGTTCCTTATACGCGCATTATCGAACATAAGCACTTCGAAAAGGCTGAAACAGAAAATACTGTTATTTCCTATGAATTCCCCGCCACATGGAGCAAAGGCGACGAGCCATATTATCCAATTAACAACGCACGCAACAACGAGCTTTACGAGAGGTATGCCGTTTTGGCAAAGGAGCGTCCAGATGTAATATTCGGCGGAAGACTTGGTGAGTATAAATATTACGATATGGATAAAGTTATAGAACGCGCATTTGAAGTTGTTAAAAGGATGGAAAATGTATGAGAGTAGGACTTATTGCACCAGAAAACCCAACCACGGGAGACCAGTTGTCAACGTTGGTTGCGTATCAATTTCTTGAATCAAAAGGGCATTTTCCTACAGTTGTGTTACCGGAGTTTGGTGACTATTACAGTATTGCAGAGTATTGTGATGTGTCAAGTATAGACCACAAGGGTGATTTTGACTATCTTGTTGATATGTCAAGGGAAGGTTTTGAACCAATTTATTTAGCTTCTGCGGCACATTATATGGCGATGGCAACGATGAGGCATGATGACCTAGCCAACTATATAAATGAAGTATCCCATACCGCTTCGGTTGCTTTTGAAGACCGTCACGCAACAGCTCTTTTCAATCTACTGACTTGTAAGGATGATTTGGATGTGTCTGAAAAAGTATTAACAGCTCAAACGTATTTGTTATTGCCCTCAGTTAATACATCCGAACCTTCTGAAGGTGATGTGTGCTTCAAAATTCAAAATTTGATGCTACCTGATTGCGAGTGGAAAGACGAACATTGGTGGATGATGTATAAGGGCGAAAAAATGGAGTATGTTCCGGTTGTAGGAAATACAGTTGAGCACTGGGTGTTGCAGAGTGGTTCAGTTGAGTTTCTTACGTACTTTAACTCGCTAACAGTACGTAAGTGGAGCAAATATTCCCACGCCAAAAGTTATAAGTTGCGTCTTAAAATTAAAGGAAATTTTACTATTCAGTTTTTTGGCAACTGGCTGACCAGTGACGGGCATGAAAAGCCATTAGATGAGCGGCTTGTGGAAATATCACAGTTAAACATCCAATCCACGCAAAAACGCCGGTATGTTTGGGAACAGATATATGCTTCGCCAATAAGAGAAGAACGCTTTTCAGAAATGTATTTTACAAATGATAATATCACCGAAATAGAATTGCCTGTAATGTATCAAAATTCCACTACGCTCTCTTTTACCATTAAGGCGGAGACTCCTTGCGAAATATATGATGGTGCTTGGTATGCTGTTGTGGAAGAAAAGCAAATTAACCCAGTGAATATTTCGCTATGTACTACTACCTTCAAAAAAGAGGAGTTCATTCTGCCAAACCTTGAAATGATAAAAAATGATGTGTTTGGAGTTGCAGAAGATAAGCGGGAAGGAATGGATGCGCTGGCAGACCATTTTTATGTAAACGTAGTAGATAATGGATGCACACTAAGCAAGTCAGATGTGGAAGCATCGTGTATATCTCTGTACCCTAACCCCAACACCGGTGGAGCAGGCGGTTTTACAAGAGGAATGATTGAAACATCACGTTTGAGGGAAAACGGTGCTTTCGATGCAACTCATGTACTTTTTATGGATGATGATGTGCAAATATTGCCCGAAAGCCTAAAACGAACGTTTTCGTTGTTGTCGTTGCTGAAAGAGGAGTTTAATGGACGTTTCATAAGTGGTGCTATGCTGGATATTAGCCAAAAAAATGAGCAATACGAAGACCTTGGCTTTGTTACAGACTATATGGCCATGTTCCAACCGGTTAAGCCTCGCTTCGCACTGCACATACAAAGAGATGTGTTACTTAATGAAGAAAGCTATCCGCTTGAAAATCGTTATGCGTCTTGGTGGTATTGCTGTGTCCCGGCTAAATATGCAACTCCTGATAGTCTATCTCTTCCTATTTTTTATCGTGGGGATGATATTGAATTTAGCCTTCGCAACAACCCTGGGTTCATAACGCTTGGAGGCATTTGTGTATGGCATTTGGCATTCAATACGAAAGTAACATCATCTTTGGAATTTTACATGGTAATACGTAATGCGCTTATAACAAAAGCTATTAGTGGAATAATGCCCCACGCAGATTTTGTAGGGCGTATTAAACACTTATACGGTGAAGAAATTAGAAAGTTTCATTATGCTGCCTGCAACCATCTTTTGGATGCATTGGACGATTTTATGAAGGGACCAAAGTACATTGCTTCGTTAAACGGCGAAGTGGTTATGCGTACACAAGGCGCAAAAAATGAGCCAATGCAATCTGTAGATTCCTTTGGCTTTGAAGTGGATATCAATTCTGTTTATAAATCTGACGGTGCGCTAAGCCCTGATGACATGAAGCTATTTATAGAAACAGACAATGGCCACACTTTGCCCGAGTATGTTCTTAGAAAACCTGATATACCACCTACTGTTCCCTATATGTTTGCAGAAACGCCAACCAAGCAGTATATGCAAAAGCGTTTAATGGCGGTAAATATTCATAACAGGACAGCCGCTTTAAGGGTGATGGATAAGGGATTGTATGCGGAACTTGAAGAACGGCGCAAAATGTTGTTTGAGAGATATGAGAAGGAGAAGAAACAAATTGAAAAAAACTATTGTGACTATTCCAAGCATCTTCATTCGTTTGAGTTTTGGAATGAATATCTTAGCATGAAGCAGTAACGATAAATAATCGTTAGCAGACAGGAGTGTACATTGCATGAACAAAAAATATGATGTAGCGATTTTAGGTGTAGGTATTGGATTAAATTATGGTTCGGTACTGACTTACTTCGGGTTGTATAGAGTTTTAAAAAGATTCTATCAAAATGTTGCGCTTGTTCCAAAAATCACCAACAATGTAAATGACATTGAATTGAAGAACAGCCATGCTTTGCGTTTTGCAAAGGAACATTTTGAACTCACATCTGTTTATAATTTGGATACGGTTCATGAACTGAATGAGTTGTGTGATACGTTTGTTATAGGCTCTGACCAAGTGTTTAATTATGGTGTTTCTAAAAACTTTGGTAAAGCTTTTTACATGGATTTTACAGCAGATGATAAAAAACGTGTAGCCTATGCATCATCATTTGGGCATGGGATAGATTTTGCTCCGCCAGAAGAGCGCATTATTATTGCGGAATTGTTTAAGCGTTTTGATGCAATATCCGTAAGAGAACAAGATGGGGTTAGGCTTTTACGTGAAATTTATGGTGTAGAAGGCACAAGAGTGTGTGACCCAGTTATACTTGCTGGTATTGATGAGTATTTACCACTAATCAATAATGCTCGACAAGATGTGAAGCAAAAGGGGTCTTTTGTTCTTGCCTATATCCTTGACCCCACAGATGAAAAGAGAGATTTAATTCTTCATGCTTGTGAAAAGCTCAAAGCCAAGCATGTTATTGTTCTTGACGGTTTTAACAACTTATTTGACAAAAACAAACAACTTATGAATCTTGACGGAATTTTGAGTGATGTACAAACAGAGGATTTGTTATATTTGTATCAAAATTGTGAATATGTAGTTACTGATAGTTTTCACGGCACTGTTATTGCATCAATGTTTAATAAGCCATTTGCAACATTCAGCAATAAAAGACGAGGCATTTCACGCATGATTCAACTTTTTACCACTATTGGACACAAAGAACGGTTTATTACTGACCATACAAAGGCGATTGAACTTTTTGATAATTTTGAGGCGATTGACTTCGCCGTAATTAACAATGCTTTAGAAAAAGAACGTGCGTTTTCCTACAACTGGTTGCAGTCAGCACTGGAAGCACCACATAAAAAAAATGCTCTATCGTCTGTTAATGCGTTTACAAAACGCACCATCATCTCAACCCTAGATATGAAAAATTGTACAGGTTGTGCCGCATGTACAAACATCTGCCCACACGACGCTCTGTCCTTAACTCCTAATGAGCATGGATTTTACAAGTCTTCTCTACAAGAAGAAAAATGTACAGAATGTGGTATGTGTACGAAAGTATGTCCAGCCCTTACTCTTCCATTAAAGAAAAATTTTACAGTGCCAAAGTGCTATGCACTTATTGCTGCAAATAAGGAACTCCTCTATAGTAGCTCAAGTGGCGGTCTTTTCCCTCTTTTGGCAAAACAAACCCTCCAAAAAGGCGGGGTAGTATGCGGTGTTGCATGGAAAGATGATTTTTCTGTTGAGCACATCATAATCGACAAAGATGAAGACTTACCAAAATTACAGAAAAGCAAATATATGCAGAGCCATCCCGGCGACGTTTATAAAAAAATCAAGTCCAAACTTGGTAAAGGCATCCCGGTACTGTTTTCCGGATGCCCTTGCCAAGTTGCCGGTCTTACAGCTTACCTTGGCAAAGCGAGAGGGCAGAAAAAGCTCTTAACATTAGACTTACTTTGCGGAAATGCACCATCACCTTTGTTCTTCAAAAAATATGTTGATGAGGCATTCAACCCTCCGGGCTTAAAAGAGTATGAATTTCGTCACAAAGTAAAAGGCTGGAATTCCGATTGCTTGACCTTGACCTTGACCGACGGTACAACGCAAGTACGACGGGGTGCAAGCCAAGATGCTTATCAGAGTGTATATCACAATCATACAATGTGTCCCTATCATTGCCAACATTGCAAATATCAACAATTACCACGCTTTGGCGACTTAACAATTGGAGATTTTTGGGGATTGAGTAAACGCGATTCAACAATAAATACATCTGAAGGCGTTTCTGTTGCATTGGTTAACAGTGAGAAAGGTAAAGCTGCTCTAGCATCCATACCTACCGAGGAAATAGCTTTATTGAAAGAAACACCATTAGAATGGATAGGTGGTAATGGCTATGCATTGCCCGGCAAGCGCAATTATGCATCTGCAAGCCGAGACAAATTTTTTGGAGCAATTAAACACATGCCTTTTTCCAAAGCAGTGGATTATGCATTAGCACTAGCTACACCGGTTTCAAAAGCACTTGATATAAAAGGGTTTGCTCCTTTGCAGTTTTCTTCACAACAGTCTCGTTTCAGATTTGACCCTGCGGATTTTGAAGAGCATTTTATCCATGGATTTACTACGCTAATGGTAAAAGATGAACGTTCTATAAGAGGCGTTCGTGCTTGGATTCCTTTGAGCAGAAAGTTGCTAAAATCGGAAAAATACAAGTTTAACATTCGCTTTAAGGTTAAAACCACATCTCCTGATATCAACTTCCATATTTACAACGAAGAAACAAAGAAGCTTCAAGTTATTAAAGCCGTAAAACTTCCGGGACATGAGGATTTTCAAGAATACTCTGTAGAGTTTACGCCCAATAGCGACTCTTATAATAGTTTTATGATTGGTGCGTTCCATATTCGAGGAAAAGGGAATTGGTTTGCAGTAGATTACTTGTCAATACTCAGAAGCGTTTGAGGAGTGGAATTATGATTTTGTATCAACTTAACCATCTTGGAGGCTTGGGGTTTGTTCTGACTCACAGACTCACTGTCATGCGTGATAAACAGGCAACTCTTATGGTAAATGATGTATATGCGCATCGCTTCGCAGCTTACGTAAAATATGGTCTGTTTACCCAAGTTGTTTCGTGTGCAACAAATATTGGGTATGAGGTAAATGATGAAGATGCTATAGAGAGCGAGATTGTAACATACTATGATAATTTCATAGTAGACAATAAAATCGACCTTCAATCATTCGAGGATATATTTACAGTGGTAGATGTTGGCAATTCATTCGGGATATATCTTTCAATCAAGGGTATTCGCTTCTGCCTATGTGAAATGCACCAAGACCAGCTCAACATGTCTCGAAAAACCTACTCTGAAAAAGCAGTAAGTCGTAGCGAGAGGCCATACACACGTGTAATTTACAAGCACGGTTCATTACTTGGTACTGTCCATAAGAACAGCTTAAACAGTGTTATGTTATATCCACAAACGTCAAACACATTACCTGACAAAATAAATGTTCGGTTGTTTTCACCGCATGATAGTATTTGTATGATAACTGATTCTGACTTTTCCGCTCTACTTCGTATATGGAATTTTTCAGTTTCTGAACTTCCTGCGCACGGCATGTATCTTGTAGTGCTGTCGAATTCAATGAATGGGCGCATTCGGCCGATATTGCAACGATATGGCTCAAAAAAGCCCTATACTCTAATGGTACAAGCATCATTTGATTTATTCCTTCCCGAAGGAATTACACCTTTTATGAAGTTCCACCCACAAAACACCCCCGCAATAGAGTCTTATCCTGGAGCAGTTACATGCAACAATCAAATTGATGCTATTTTCTTCGACCACATATGTAAAAAACATGGTTATATGTTTGACGGGGTTATTTCTTATGGTACTACAGCTATGAAAAGTATGTCTACTTTGGTGGCAGGCGGTCGTACATTCGCACTAGAATGTTTCGTTAAGTCATTCGAATATGCCAACCGTTTCTATTTTATATGCGCCATATACAAACACCTCTTAGAATTAGATACTATTTATGTAATTGGTAAATCAAATTCAGATGCTGTTGAGTGCTTTAAACTTATTGCAGAGTTATTTGGGTTATCTGTTGTGAATGATTATCCCACAAACAAAGTTGAAAAGGTTTCTGCTATTGTTGTACTTGATAGTACCGATTTAGATATTATTGAGTATGTTCGTTCAAATCGTAAAGCAGTCTTATTTTTTCCTATGCTTTTGGATTCTCATATACTGGATTCTTTTATATCGCACAATATGCTTGATAGACTACTGATACGCAAGATACAAAAAGCTGCAACCGGCATGTCGTATTATCCAAAAGGTGATGAAGCCATATATATATATAGCGGTGAGGGCAAGCTAAGGTATAAACTGTTTAAGTTTTCACATGAACGTAATATGAAATGGGCACAAACGAAACTCAGTTTAAAAAATGAAAAACTTAGCGATTTGGCCTCATGGCGCAAAAATGAGTACACGGCGTGGCTCGAAAGGCGAATAGCCAATCTTGAGAAAAAGATTAGTATATTGTCTGCACAATGCAATAAAAAATAAAAGGTTATAAGAAATTGTGTGCTCATTGCAAAAAATAGATTCCGTAAAGCCCCCAAAGTGAATCATAATCAAAAACTTTGATAAATATGCACAGGATGAAAGATCTAAAAAAGGCACAACTAAGAATAAACTCAGGAAGTTTTCTGAGTCAAAAATCCTAAACTTGTTTAAATTGCAGCTCACAAATATAACAAAAACAGGGAGAGTGATTTTAATTAAGTCTAGAGGGGTAATACCTGCAATATATGGTTTCATGGTAAGTCAGATAATATAATATACCTTTGGAAGGAAAGTGTTTATATGGAAAAAATAACAGCAGTAATTCCTGTGCGTGCAGACAGCAGAAGGTTAAAAAATAAAAATTTGCTACCATTTGGCAAGGAGGGGGAAAATCTCCTAACGTATAAAATCGAACAGCTGAAACAGGTAAAGGAAATAAATAAAATTGTTGTTTCATCTGATTCTGATGAAATGTTGGGCATGGCAATTTCTAGGGGGGTAGAGGCACACAAAAGAGCTGATGAATATTGTGACGAGCGAACACGCACATTTGGAGAAGTTGTTAGACATGTCGCTGAGAGTGTTGAAGGAGAGCATATACTTTGGGCTACTTGTACGTGTCCATTAGTGAAGGTAGAAACTTATTCCAAGGCAATATACTCGTATTTTTATGCGCTTGAGAGTGGTAACGATTCGTTAATAACATTTGAATCTGCTCAGAGATATACATGGGACGAAAAAGGCCCTCTAAATTATGAACTTGGTTTGAACCATGTACCATCACAAGAGTTGCCCCCCCTCTTTTTCCCAACATTTGGCATTACGCTTGCTCCAAGACATAAAATGATTGAATGGAACTATTTTCATGGGGCAAATCCATATCGCTTTCTGACAAGTAAGATCGAGTGTGTTGATATTGACGATGAATTAGATTTGGCGGTTGCTAGAGCATGGCTTGATATCAGTAATTCGTAGATAGTTGAAAGGGTTTTAGTTTTCATAGTTCATATTAAGAAGGATGTTGTATTATGCCCATGGGAATGCGCATTACAGAGCTTCAATACAAGGCTACAAGCACGGTAAAATATCGTTATAATTGTGTTAAATGTGAAAATGCTACGAAATGGTTTAAATTCAATTTGGAAACAATAGTAAGTCATAGAATGACATCATCCAGATTTGAAGTAAAGGCTCTCCACGATATAAATGGATTAGAAAAGACAGGACAAAAGGCACTAAAGCAACTGCGCAAGCTAATCTCTTTAATGAAAAAGATGCAGATATGGTCGGGAGGTAATACTCCTCCAGATCGTGCTATTATCCAACAGTTTGACGATCTGTTTGCTAAAGGCAAAAAATGCCCTCAGTGCAAAGCCAAGCAGCCGTGGTATCCTGCGGCTTCTTTTCTTGAAGAAAAGACAAAAAATCCGGATTTTATCGGACCGGAGATAAAGTGGGGTAAGGTAAATGTAGAACTTTTGGGCATGCCTGCCCCGGAAGAATATATTGTGGAAGATGCAGATGATGAAGGTACACCAACCTTTGTAGACCGAATAATATCCTCTTGTAATGCAAAAATTATGTACTTGAAGTATGAACATATATGTAAAATAGAACATGAAAATATACTGTATATACAGAGTGTACACATTGTAAGAGAAGATGCAATTGCTATACAAGAAGAAGTGTTTGAAGGAGTAACTTTTGCAGAAATGCTTAAAAAAGGCATTAGTGAGAGCGATTTTACCGACTATATCCTTCAGCTTTGTGATGCCTTAGAATATTTGCACAGTAACGGGCTTACTCATAACGCTATTTACCCGCAAAATATTTTAATTGGTAAAGATAACTTGTTAAAGCTCACGCATTTTGAAGAAATAGCCGAAAGTGATTGTTTCCGTAATGATATTGCCATGCTAGGTGCTCTTATAAATAGCATAGATGAAAAATTTATCAAACGCTACAAGAAATTTATTGAGAAGTGTGAAAACGAAGAGAATCAAACAATTAGAGATGTTAAGGCTGATGTAATTAACCCCTCTAAAACACCGTACGCCGTGTTAATTACGGCTTTAATTTTCGTTGGTACTATTATTGTCGTTATTTCACGCCGTATACTGTAAGACGGTTACAAAAATGAGGATTTTTCATATACATGTTAAACACAAAAACCGCTTTACGTAATTTGTTGAGGCGGTTTTTGTTTTGACGTGCCAATTTATCCCAACACTTTCACATCCCTCACGACTTGAATAAATCCCCAAAATCTGTTAGACTCATTAGAATCTGTAACGCTCTAAATATAATACATAATATCGTAAAAGGCGGTGGAAATTATGAGTGACAACATAATAATGGAGGCAACAGATGTAAAGCGAGGCTTCCCCATGGGGGGCGATCTTTTCTGGGCTGTTAAGGGCATAAGTTTAACCGTTACCCAAAATAAGCTTACAATACTAAAAGGGCGTTCGGGTAGCGGCAAAACAACATTAATGAATATGCTTGGCACATTAGACCATCCAACGAGCGGGGATATAATTTTCGATGGGGTAAATATAACCAAACTTTCCGACAAAAAGCGAGACAACTTGCGCCGTACAGACATTGGCTTTGTATTTCAGTCCACCGCACTTATAGGTATGATGACGGCTTTCGAAAATGTAGATTTTATACTGCGTATAAACGGCTACCCGGCTAGAGAGCGCAAAAAAAGGGTAGAAGCTTGCTTGGATAGGGTAGGGCTTGCCGGACGTATGCACCACTTACCGCAAGAGCTCTCCGGCGGTGAGCAGCAGCGTGTGGCCATAGCGCGAGCTATTGCGCATAAGCCTAAATTAATTTTTGCAGACGAACCAACGGCAGAACTGGATACCAACACAGGGCTACAGGTAATTAAAATTTTTAAAGATTTGATAGAGTATGAAGGCTCTACAATAGTTATGACAACACATGACCCCGGTTTGATGGAAGTTGCAGACAAGGTATACGAGCTTGCGGACGGGGTGATCATTAATGAATTATGACCCGGAAAAACATGTAATAGTTGCAGAAAGCTTAGTTAAAATATTTAAAACAAAAGACATAGAGGTATTGGCATTACAAGGGCTGGACTTAGTTGTAGAACGCGGCGAGGTAATGGCCATAATAGGCAATAGCGGTAGCGGAAAGTCTACGCTTTTAAATATGATAGGCGGGCTTGACAAGCCATCGGCAGGCAAGTTATTTGTAGATGGTAAAGACCTGTTTAAATTAGACAGAAAAGACTTGGTAGCGTACAAAACCACAACAGTCGGTTTTGTGTGGCAAAACAACGCCCGCAACCTTATACCCTATTTAACCGCACTAGAAAATGTTATGCTACCCATGCAGTTTAATACAATAAGGCCTGTCGGTAACAAGCACGCACGTGCTATGGAGTTACTGGAGCTAATGAATATGGGAAAGAGGGCAAGGCACCGTCTAAGCCAGCTCTCCGGGGGTGAGCAACAGCGTGTGGCAATTGCATTGTCGCTTGCCAACCACCCCACAGTTCTTTTGGCAGACGAGCCTACGGGCAGCGTGGATACCGCCACCACCAACAACATTTTGGATATGTTCAGAGCTGTAAATAAAGAGCTTGGCACAACAATTGTAATTGTAACTCACGACCCGGAGCTATCCAAAAAAGTGCAAAGGGTTGTGGCCATACGTGACGGCAAAACTTCAAGCGAGTTTATAATGAATGGCAATTATGCGGAGCGCATCGCCAATATAGATAGCTTTGCAGAAGACACACAAACAGAACTTGTAGTGCTGGACCGTGCAGGGAGGTTGCAAGTGCCTGCAAACTTACTTGAGAAAATGGGCTTAGATAACAATCGCCTACACGTGCACATGGATGATGCCGGGCGTATAGTTTTAACCACACCGGACAAGGTAGTATAAAAGGAGGCAATTAAATGAAAAGAAAATTACTGGTTTTTATCGGTTGCTTTTTGGTAGTGGCACTTTTTGCTCCAACAATCGTTAGGGCATCGCAAACAACGCGCACATTACAGCCGGGGCGCACCTACGAGTTTGTTGGTACCGATGCGAGGGTTATTTCGCATATTAATATCAATGGTGCAGGCCGCTACCAATTTGTTGAAACTAACGCACTGGGAGAGTTGCAACGCTTTGGCATTTCCAACTGGCGTATATCCGTAAGCGGTACCGGGCGTGTAGCTGTTACCCCGCTCGCACCTATGAGCGTAACATTCGATTCTAACAGGCTTAGCATTATCCAGTCTGAGGGCAGTGTGCTTAGGCAGGTAGAGGTTGCCGCAGGTCAAACCATAAGCTTTCAAAATACGGCATTAACTGGGCGGCATGTGCGTATAGCCCAAGCCGCAGGCATCACCTACGACTTTGTAATTACCAACCACTTTGGCGATGTAGAAAACTTTGGGTTTGGCGTTAGGTTCCCACAGGTTAATATTGTTGGGGGCGGCACCAAGGCAATTACGGCACGGGGCGGGGCAGCGACAGTTTATTTCCCGTCCATGTGGTATGGCAGCGACATAATAATTTCTGCACCTAACCAAACTGCGCTTGCAACGCATGCTGTAGTATCGGGGCAAGAGCTTTCAATTGCCAACCTTGGCAGTAGCGTGGTTACCCTTAATGCGCAAACTGCACACGCCGGTGTCACATTCCAATATAGGTTTATTATGCGCGGCAGGGATGGCCATGTTACAGACTATGGCAATGTTTCCAGCAACCAAATACGCATACCGGGTCATCATACACTGCATCTTACACCTATTACAGGCGGCGAGTTAATTTTCCCAACCACTCTGCTCAGTAGCATAAGCATAGACCAAGACTCCGCTGCTCCTATGTATTATACACTTCGCACAGGTAATTCGATTGTTATTACCAATAGCGATACATTGCGTACGCATTCTGTTTTCTTGCGCTGTGCGGTAGACTCCGCCAGCTTCAGTTTTGATTATACAAGGGAGATTGGCGACGACATAACATTTGGTGTGTTCGAAGATATAATTGCACCACGGCATGTTTTCAATTTGCCTGCCGGGGTGAGTGTAACAATTACGCCAACAAGCGGCACTCTAATTGTTAATACACCGGATATAAATGAAATTGAAGCAAATATTGTGTCGGGTGCCGTTCTTAACAGACATTTGATGCTGCCCGGCACTTCAGCCTATATCACAAATGATAGCGGCTACGCCATAGATATAATGTCTGTGGCCGACGAAAGCCTGTTTGGGCTGGATTTTGTACGATACAACCTAGAAACCGGAGACATAGTAGCTTTTGGCCGCATGGATCTTCAAAGGCACTTTACCATATACGAAGGCCAGTCTGTATTGCTTACAAGCCCGGACTACACCATTACACTAATTACGCCGCTTGCATTTGCCGATAATGGCCTAACCATTGCCGCAAGCGACAGAACCGCACTGTTCCGTCAATCACTTGTACATGGTGATGCTTTGCGGGTAGAAAATATAGACAGGTTGTACCATCAATCTTTCCTTGTAGAAGATGATGCAACCGGCCGCACTAGGCTAATGGGCTTTGCATACGATTTTGTTATTGACAGCAACCACGGCATATTAGGTTATGGAATGAGCAATTTGGGGCATCAAGCAGTACCTCTCGGTAGTAGGGTGATATTGGCACCGCGCATTGGTAGAGAGCTTTCTGTAGTCTTCCCTGCAGAATGGTATGGCAGGTACCTTCGTGTTAGGGAGTATGCTACTCAGCCCCTTCACAATATGGTATTAACTCCCGGCAGTCAAATTACGTTTCATAACAGCAGCAATGTAGGTGCCGTAATTTCTAACAATAGCCAAGGCACTGCGGCAGGCTTCCATACCCGTGTTGGCCATAGCGGTACGCCCATAAATGTAAATACAGACACACCACAAAGTGGTGACATAATTGTCCCTCCGGGTGCAAGTGTAACATTAGTCGCCGCCCTGGGTGCAGACTTGGAAATTCGGATGCCGAGAAGCGTTGCACGTCAGCTTAGGTTGGTGTAATTATTATATAAAACGAGTAAACAAAAATAAGGCTTTTGGGCAGATACCCACAAAGCCTTATTTTTAATTTGTTTGTTGTTGAGTTGTATATCGAATAATACTATCTTTTTCTAATTCCTTAGTCCCCAAATAGTCCCCATGGGGGACTGCTGTGTAACTCAATTTTTTTGTAGGATATTTTTTCCACTCTATAGTCAAACAATTTGATTGGACACTTCCAAATTTATTTCACCATAAAGCTAGTTTTGTTAAATTATATCATAAATTTACATAAAATGTAGAATTATATTGACATCAAAGTGAGGATGTCATATATTTGTGTTACAGAAAAACAAAATAATAGAAAAGAGGCCAAGCATGAAAACCTCAATCACCCATAAGCTAAAGCAACTGGTATTATTTGTTTTAATTGCAGCAATGGTAACCCCGTCAGTTGTATTTGCCGGTACGCCGGTATCGTCATTTGAACAAGCTATACCGATGGATATGCATCACATCCTATCAACGAACGACCTTTAGTTATCAGGTCTATACTGGCAGTACTCAATACAGCACCACAGTCACCCAAAATAACGGACTACGCACTCAATATCAATTCAATCATTTTCATTTAAACACTGTACAAACAACATTTAATGTCAATAACGATATTGTGTCAGGGCAATTAATAACATATAACAATGACAGGTTGCCCACTTACATTGTTACGACTCAGTACAGCGGCGGTTTTTCGCGTTTCAATAGACGAAGGTATTACTACAACCATTTTGGCCAAGTTACCACGGCCGTCAGCCCGCTTGCCCAAGGTCGCACAGATGAACGATACAGGACGCGTATAGATTACGACCCCCGTTTCGGCCTTCCCCTAACCACCACCTTCATGCCTGACACCACCACCACAATCCGCACAGTCAACCGCTTATCCCCCGATGGCCGCAGCATAATCGGCACAAATGTTTACGAAAACGGCATCATCCAATCGCGCACAGACTTCTTCCACGACTCATACGGCAACGTTATCGAAACCCGCGAGTTTCCTGATGCTATGGGTCCAGATTTTATCACCACACAAATAACTTACGAACGCGGCACCATGCCAAGCTCTGTCCGTACATTAAACGTGCGCAATACACACAACGTACTGCTTGGCGGCACCGGCATAGTAGAAAACCGCTTCACCTACGATGCCATGTGGCGCATAACATCCGCAACCGACCCAATAGGATACACCACACGTTGGGAATACGACAGAATAGGCCGTGTAACACGCATAACACATCCAAACGGCGGGGTTGAGACCTACACTTATAACGACCAACAAAATATTTTAACCCACCGCACTGTTTTGGGCGCGACATACACCCATCGTTTCGATGGGCTTGGTAACTTGTTAACCATCACAGCCCCAAACGGCGTTGTTATCTTACGCAATATTTATGACGACCGCATGCGCGTTATTGAAACGCAAAACGCACAGGGCATAGCATCTTCTCAGCGAACTCGGTTCCAATACGATATCTTTGACCGCGTAACAGACATACGGCATGTTTGCCCTGCGGGTAATATACTGCACCGCACCACCATGGCATATACAGATGTATCAGATTTTGCGGGTAATTCTCGTGTTGTAACTACTGTGCATGGTCATGCGTATGCGCCAAGTATCCAGACATTTACTGTACATGATAGGTTTGGCCGTTTGACCCAAGAAGGCACAGATGGCGGCCGGGTGTTTATGTATGAACATGATATAGCCGGCCGAGTAGTACGCGAGCATTCATTGGGTGTGGATAATAGGTTTACGCATAATGTTTTTGGCATAACGTCTGTGCGTAATATAGAGGGGAATACCTCGTGGACTGGCTATGACAGTATGGGGCGTGTGACAAGCTCGTCTGACTTTATGGATAATCATCAATGGTTTGACTATGATGCCCTTGGGCGAGTGATACGCCACACTACCCCATTTGAGCAATTCGGTGGCATCACACAAAGGGCTTATAATCTATACATTTACGACCTAAGCGGTAATTTAACCCGCCACTATACCCGAACCAATCATTCGGGTGCGCCATGGGCTTGGTCTATTACGCACAACACCTTCCGTTATGGTCGCCTAATGTCCTCACAAACCGGCAACGGGCCGCTTACGGAATACACCTACGACCTAGCCGGTAACGTG
>Ga0123355_10003183_pt1 | contig 23445 bp, 16 predicted proteins | sample TergutEmb28metaG_3_FD_89872 | JGI IMG/M metagenome (GOLD analysis project Ga0123355, IMG submission 89872) | Embiratermes neotenicus P1 segment gut microbial communities from Petit-Saut dam, French Guiana - Emb289 P1 | ecosystem: Host-associated > Arthropoda: Insects > Digestive system > Gut ... | reverse complement strand
GTCATAGTACCAACCTGTCCATTTCTGGATGAGGTTCGCACTCTCCCCATGCTTATAGCGAGCCGTCCCTTTCTGTGAAGATAGCCAGACGGAAGTATCATTATTTCCTTCTGCGGGTTATGGCGCAGGCTGTACCAAGAGCCTGTCGGACAATCACTTATCGCTCTCACCTTACGGTGGTCGTGGCGGTGATTGTCCCTGTCGCTTCCCCTTTCGGGTCGCAGTCGGAATGTATTTGGGATATTGTGTATGACCGCTGAAAATGAGAGCGGTGTTTGTCAATGTTCTGCCGAAGGATTTTGTCCTTCTACCTAACGTGAAAAAAACCGCGTTTTGTCACCCTATTTTTTGCCCCCACTCAAAACTTTTTTTATTTTCTTTTCAGCCCATCGAAGGCTCATATCAATTTTTTGAAAACTAACACCCTCCAAAGCCGCAATTTCCCTCATGGTTTTACCATGAACGTGATACATGACATACCGCCGCCGTTGAACATCAGTCAGCTTGTCCAATGCTTTCTTGGCAAGCTCATTTCGCCGCTCCACATCAGCGGCTTGTTCCGCTTTGCGTACAACTTCATCCTCTGGTGATAAAGCGGAAAAATCAGTGGTGTCCTCTAATCCGTAAAACGATATGTCTTTCCAAGTCTGGCGGTAGTTGCTCCTGTCGGTTTGGAAGTAGTCCTCATCGGACAGGGATTTTAGCTCAGCAAAGTCGACAGGGGTTTTGCTAGAGTTCTCTCGTAGGTAATCCTCTAGCGTGATTTCAATGGTTTGGTCTGCAAAGCGATATACAATGCCATCCGCATTTTTATTAACGGCATAGTCGCTCTCTGTGTAATTTCTCATTATTAGTGCCTCCAGTTGATTTTTTGAAATGGTTAAAATCAACTGGAGATAGGCGGTGAGCGGGCGCATAAGCGTATTAACCTGATATACATAAAACGCACTCCTTTTGTAGCTCGTGTGGAGCGGAGTGCGTTTGCGGCATGAAAAAAGACCGCAGTAAAGCGTTGTAAGCATCCTTTGAGGATTACTCACATTTTCCGCTCCACTTCGGCCTTTGACATCTATCTGTGTAGACGGTGCGCACCGCAAACACAGCATCAATGCCATCAATCGAATGTGAACTTAGTGCCTACAATTTTGCAAACACAGATGTTATATAATTGCTGTCGTACTTCCCTCCTTATAGCTACAGCATCACAGTAAAATATTTCACGATTGCAGATTTTTTATGGATAAGATTGAAAAAATGTGCTACTATTAGATGACATATATTTACACATTTTCTTATTGCTTGTCCTTGTAATAATTCTATATGAGGATGGTGCATAAGTATTTAGCTTGAAATTGACGTTGAATTTATCCAAAATTTCTGAACGGAGGCTACCACATGAGCGATAAAACTTTGAATATACGGACTTTTGCGGAAACCTTCCGTGAACGGATGAACAAAAAAGCAAGCATAAAAGATTTTGATACTGGTAGTGAAATAACCCAATCTAAAGATTTAACGCAAGTCTTTCACTTCTATTACCACTTACTTAAAGCCGTTATTTATAATGTTGACGAAGTGGGTATTCCTGATATTGTCCAGTCAATGACAACTAAGCTCAAAAAGGGTAACGCCGAAATACATCCTAAAATCAAGGAAATTGCACAGCGCAAGGAAACAAGGAAGTCTGTCGTTGATTATTTCAGCACGAATCTAATCCCCAACATTCCACAACCAGTCCTATCTTCGGTACTAGATGATATAAATGTTCTTGTTCAAAGCGACACAGGAATAGGCAAGGAAAAACGCAAATCCCTTAGAAAATTGCGAAGCAGCAGTAAGGACGGTGCAAGCTATCTTGCTGATGTTTGGCTACTTGCGATATGTAATGGAACAAATATAATCAATGATAAAAAGGTTGCTGCTAAAGGTGATGACGTAGAATTTGCTCAAGAATTAGCTGGTGACATAGTGGATAAAATTGATGCCTTGTTAAAGGAATTTCCACGACCAAAGCAAATTACACCTACTTCTGAAATAGCAGAACATGAACAGACATATATTGCAGCCTTGTACTTGGCTTATGGAGATGCTCTAGGTGTTGATGATTGCGATGAAAGCGTTTTAGAAATCGATCCAGTTTACAAGAGTGATTTTGCGGAACAAAGAATAGACTACTTCTCTGCTTATTCGGTTGAGCGTGGATTACTTGAATTTAAGGGTCGTGATATTGAAAATCAATTTGACCACCTAAAAGACGAAATTTTTACAGGGGTTAGGTACACTTCTCAAAAGTCTTTTGACAATGGATATATAAAGCTCATGGAAGTGCTAGATAAAGCGGTTGATGTCCAAACTTCACTTTACGCACTAAGCAAATCGCCATACTGGATAAGTAACAGAATAAAAAAAGGAACTTGCCATTTTCTAGTGAATGATGGCAAGTTAGTATGGGTGACAAAATGAAACGAGCGATAGGTTCTACATTTGAAATGTCACTCAGGATATTACTTATGTTGGGTGAAACTGCCGGAAAAAGCCTTACCATTGATAAAATCATGGCATTTGACTTCATCACGGTTTATGCAAAGGATTTTAGCTTGGCTGAATCTAACCTACATGGCTATAGTAGCTATAGGTTTGGAGAATTTGCCGGACGAAGAGAGTTGGTTCAAAAAGGTATTAAGGAGTTAGCCTTAGGTGGAAGAGTTATTGTTTCCTGTAAAGAAGATGGCTTTGAGTACGCAATCAATGATAATGGCTTAGATTTAACAGGCGGTATTGAATGTGAATATGCGGATACCTACAGGGTTCAAGTGGCGGAGGTTTTACATTCGTTTGGCAACAAGGGTGAAACCGACTTGCTTGAGATGATTAGCCAAAAAACTATCCAGTTGTTAAAGGAGGTGTAGAGATGGGCAAATTCTATATAGAAAAGTTGATTGTTTCGGGAGTAGGAAAAGAACCGTCCATCGTTGATTTCAAAGATGGTACAAACTTTATAATCGGCCCATCCAACACAGGCAAAACAACAATCGTTAAATGTATTGATTATTTATTTGGGTTTAAGTCTAGCAAAGAAAAACCTTTTGTGTTTGACGGAGATGGTTATAGTCGCTTTTCGCTTACTATACGCACCGTAAATGGCACGGTAGTGCTTACTCGTAAGCTAGAAGAGTCTTCGGTAGCTGTAAGTGGGACAGACAATAATTTTGAAAATGGCGAATATAGCGTTAATCCAAATACAAAAAGAAATCTAAACAGCATCCTACTTCAGTTAATGGGGATTGGTGATGAACATAAAATACTTGCAAAACTTAGTGGCAAGCCACAGCAAGTAACCTTACGATCTATGCTCCATATGTTTTTGCTAAAGCAGAATGATATTTCAAGAGAATCCTCGGTGTTGCTAAATTCTAAAACATGGTACAACGATACTGCATCTAAGGCACTTATGCTCTTTCTGATGAGCGGCAGAGATGCTGAGAAAAAAGATACTGACGAAGATAAGCAAATACGCAAAGCAAAGCGTACAGCAGTAATCGCATATATTAGGGACAGCGTTGGAGAACTTGTAAAGCGTGAAAGCGAATTGCTGAAATTGCGTAATGATGGTGAATCTAGCATTGGCGAAACTATTGTAACAATTAAAGATGAAATCGCTGATTTGCAATCGCAAATTAACGCTGCTATAGCTAAGAGTAAAATTCTTATGGAGGACATCTTCAAGCATAATAGCAAACTTGCGGAATGCGGAGTTATCTCCCAACGCTTTTCTGAACTAAAAAGCCAGTACCATGCGGATGTTGAACGATTGACATTTATAATTGAGGGACGGATTAGTCAAGAGGGGTTGCCTGTTAATAATACTTGTCCATTTTGTGAGGGTAAAATAACTGATGCACAAGACACTTCTTATGTTGAGGCGGCTCGTTCCGAACTTTTACACGTTCGTACTCACTTAATAGACTTACAAAAGGCTGAAAGTGATGTAACGGCAGAATCCACCGCTTTACAAAATGCGGTAGCTACTCTTGAATCCGAGAAAAGAGCAATTGATAGCCTTGTTTCAAAAGACTTAACGCCTCGTATCAATACTCTAAATGGTAAGTTGGATGAATACCGCCGTGCTGTTGAGCTTACCAAAGAGCTGGAGCTTATTCAAAGAGAAGAAAAGCGTTTGAGTGATGAAGTTACCATTATGGAAAACGCCAAGGATGCTCCAAATCAAAGGCATGATATACTACAGCACTTTGATGATGAGCAGTTAATAGCCTTTAGCGATAAACTTAGGGCTATACTTGCGGCTTGCCAATATGAAGGTTCTGCCTCTGCACGGTTTGACTTGAAGGGTAGTTTTGACCTAGAAGTTGGTGGTAAAACAAAGGCTGCAGTTGCGGGGGGTGGGTACTGTGGTTTCCTAAATACAATAGTAGCCTTATCGCTGATTGAGTTTTTAGAAGAAGATGGTGCATATTCACCCGGATTTCTTATTGCTGACTCACCGCTAAGTCAACTTTCTGAACCCGATGACGATACACAGCTAATTAACAAGAAAACAGGATTTTTCAATTATTTAATGGCATCACGCCCTAAACAAGATACGTCAGACTTTCGACCACAAATTATTATTGCTGAACATCCCGAGAAATTGCCCTTTTTTCTTGAGGGGTCAGAAAATGCCAATGTAATTGAGTTTACTGGAGATAAAAAGAAAGGCAGATATGGCTTTTTGAATGAAGTGTTTAATGTCGAGTAACTAATTGTAAAAAGTACAGTGTAACGGCACAGGAGGCCAAAAAGTGATTATAAGTTATAACAAACTTTGGAAAATATTGATTGATAAGCGGATGACAAAGGGCGACCTTAGAGAGCTAACCGGTCTTAGTGCTGCATCAATCGCTAAACTTAGTAAGGGGGCAAATATAACAACTGACGTTTTAGTAAAGATATGTACTGCCCTAAACTGCGACATCACGGATATTATGGAATTAGAAGCTAACCAAGATGGGGAGGGGCAAGATGTTTGACTTCGGACATGCCAATGATAACCAGCGCACAGCAATAGAAACGTCTGACGGCCCGGTTCTAATTACTGCCGGGCCGGGTACTGGAAAGACATTTACGCTTGTGCAAAGAGCCGTATACTTAATTGAAGAGCGAGGCGTTTTGCCAGAGCAAATCCTTATGGCTACGTTCACCGAAAAAGCGGCTAAAGAACTCGTTACTAGGATCACAAACGAGTTGTCAGCACGAGATATACCAGCAAACTTAAATGAGATGTACATAGGCACATTTCATTCACTTTGCTTGCGTATTCTCAAAGAAAATCTTGAATATACTCGCCTAAAGCAGAACTATCGCACCCTTGACCAATTCGACCAAAGCTATACTGTTTTTCAGAACATTCATCGCTTCCGAACCATAGAAGGCATTGAAGTCTTGCTTCCTAAAATCGGTTCGGCTGCATGGCGAGCTGCTAATGAAATTTGCGGTTACGTTAATACACTCGCAGAGGAACTCGTTAGCTCTGATGAGTTAAAGGCTGACCCCGACCCACAAATAGCCGCACTTGGTTCTCTGTTGGAAGTTTATCAAGGCATCCTTGAAACTAATAATCTCATGGATTTTGCTTCTATTCAGACAGAAACCTATAGACTCTTAAAAGATAACCCAGCAATTCTTTCTGAAATACAAGAAAAAATAACATATCTTATGGTTGACGAATACCAAGACACCAATTACATCCAAGAGCAAATTATTTTTATGCTTGGCGGTGAACGCAAGAATATATGTGTTGTTGGTGATGATGATCAAGGCTTATATCGTTTCCGTGGAGCTACTATTAGGAACATACTTGAATTTCCTCAAAAGTTTGCCGATGGTGAGTGTAAAATCATACCGCTTATTGTGAATTACCGCTCCAATAGCAATATTGTAGATTTCTACAATAATTGGATGGCAACGACAGACGGCGCAAAGTTCCGTTTCCGTTGGAGTAAGTATAGATACCCAAAAAAGATAGAGCCACACACGAAATCTACTCTTAACAGCCCTGCCATAGTCAAATTGTCCGCCGTTGATGATGAGGACGAATGGCATGATAAAATACTTTCGTTTATAAGCAAAGCCAAAGATGCTGGCAAGCTGATGGATTACAATCAAATAGCGTTTCTTTTCAGTTCGGTTAAACATGAGAGGGTATTGAAACTTGCGCGTTATCTCGAAAGAAATGGCATTAACGTCTATTCACCACGCTCCGATATGTTTTTTGAGCGAAGTGAAGTAAAGCTTATGCTTGGATGTCTCATGCTCATGTTTCCAAGCTATGTAAATGGGCTAGAGAGCGACAACTTTGATTTTCTCGGAACTGAACATCGTGCCTACTATGTTGAATGCGTTAAAGAGGCATCAGAGGTCATTACCAAAGAAGAACACAAAGATTTGCTCACATTTGTACGCCGTAGAGGAAAAATCCATCATGGCCTAAAAGACACAACCGACTATGCGTACTCTGGCTTGATGTATCAGTTATTCGAGTTTTCACCTTTTTCCGAGTTTCTTGACACCAACCTTTCCGGCGGTGTAATAGATGTTCGACCGACACGCAACATAGCCATGCTGACACAGATAATCGGAAAGTTTGAGTATCTTCACAATATAAGCGTTTTAGATGGCAAAGAGTATCGCAATAATCGAAGGATTGAAACAAACACAGAATTATTGTTCAACCTTTACATGAGATTACTTCGTGAGGGCGGTATAAACGAGTTCGAGGACGATTCCGAATATGCTCCTAGTGGTTGCGTTTCATTCTTGACGATTCACCAGTCTAAGGGTATGGAGTTCCCTATTGTCTTTGTAGATTCGCTTAACAATGTGCCTCGAAAATCACATAAAGACCTTATGACTGAGGTTGAGGACAAGTATTTCAAACGCTCGGCATATGAGCCGTATTCTGACATAAAGTTATTCGATTTTTGGAGGCTTTATTATACGGCGTTTTCGCGCGCCCAAGACTTGCTTGTTTTAACTTGCAACGAGACAGGAGGCAGACAAGCCTCACCGAGTATGTACTTTACAGAGGTTTATGATGAACTGCTTGATGCTGAAAAGCCCCCATTTGATATTGGCGAATTTGATTTCAAAACAATAAAAGATGTCAACATCAAAGAAACCTTTTCATTTACCTCTCACATAACGGTATATGAAACTTGCTCCTTGCAATACAAGTTTTTCAAGGAACTTGAGTTTGCTCCTGTTCGAGCTAATGCTATGGTGTTTGGTATGTTGGTACATCAAACTATTGAGGATGTTCACCGTGCTGCTCTACGCAAGGAGGAACACTTGATTACTGCTGAAAATGTGGACAAGTGGCTAGACACAAATTATGCCGCAATATCTCAAGCAGAGCGAACTTATCTTGCTGAGCCGCAGAGAAACGCCGCATTAAAGCAAGTACAAAGGTATGTAGAAAGACAAGCCGGACAGTGGCATTTGATTCAGCAAGCTGAGGTTGATGTAAGCCTCGTGAAGCCCGATTACATTATCGAAGGTAAAATCGACTTGATTAAGGGTGCAGATGGCACTGTTGAGCTTGTGGATTTTAAGTCCGAGAAGAAGCCCGATATTTTTAAGGATAAGGAGCGACTTGAACGCTATCGCCGACAGTTGCAAGTGTATGCACACTTGGTTGAGGAACGGACAGGAGAGAAAGTCAGTCAGATGCACCTTTACTACACCGGGGAAGAAAGTGGCGTGCCAACAATTACTTATCCTTACTCAAAGACAGCGATAGATGCAACGGTTCAAGCGTTTGATGATACGGTTAGACAGATTTTCAATAAAGACTATAGCAAGAAAGCAAAAGACCATAGGACTTGCGAAAACTGCGACTTTCACTATTACTGCGGGTCACGATAACAGGAGGTAGAGCAATATGCCATCATATAAGAAACCGAGCAAGTCTCAGTTTAATAGCGCCATACGGAAGGCACAAAACCAAATTAAAAGAGAGACAAATAAGGCAATTAACGATTTTGAACGGAAAGCAAAGTCTTATCAAAACAAGCTGCGCTCGTCCTCGAACGCTAATATTTCCCTGCGCTCTGCGCCATCACTATATCTTGGTGAGGACTACTACGAAGATAATGGTTTTGCTCCGCAGATTGGGCATTATGATGAGACTGAAAAAGACTACGATGTTTTTATCTCTCACGCATCGGAGGACAAAGGAGAGATTGTACGTCCGCTTGCTACAGCACTAAGGAACAATGGGCTTAATGTTTGGTATGATGAGTTTGAGTTGAGGATCGGCGATAGCTTGCGTAGGAAGATTGACAAAGGCATTGCTAACAGCAACTTCGGCATCATCGTCATTTCTAAGGATTTTGTAAAAAAAGGTTGGACAAATTATGAACTTGACGGCTTAGTAAGCAGAGCCGTAAGCGGTGAACAGATTATTCTCCCAATATGGCACAACATCACTAAGCGAGAAGTTATGGACTTTTCTCCCTCGTTGGTAGACAAGGTGGCAAGGAATACGACGGAATTTACTGTTGAAGAAATTGCCGATGAAATAGCTGATTTAATATCAGAGAGAAAAGGAGCATAACGCCATGACTGAACAATTAACTTTTGACCTTGATAATAAACCACCCATTAAGGGTTTTCCGGAGTTGCGTTGGACAGGCAAACGCCCCTACCGCACTACGCAGTTCTATCCCGCACAACTTAGAGAAAGATATGGTATAGAGCAGCCCTTTGAGAAAGACGGTAAAACAACAAGCTGGATTAACAAGCTTTTTTGGGGTGATAATCTGCAAGTTATGAGCCATCTTTTGAAAGACTATCGAGGCCAAATAGACCTTATATATATTGACCCACCTTTTGATAGCAAAGCTGATTATAAGAAAAAAATTGCGCTTCGTGGGCAAACTGTAACTAACGATAGCAACGCATTTGAAGAAAAACAGTACGGTGATATTTGGACTAACGATGAGTATCTACAGTTCATGTATGAACGCCTATTACTTTTGCGAGAACTACTAACCGATACTGGATTTATTGCATTACATTGTGATTGGCACAAAAACTATTTATTACGTTGCATATTGGACGAAGTTTTTGGCAATGAAAGACTGATAAATGAGATTGTGTGGAGGCGAAAGGGCGGCACTGCTTTGGGTAGCATGAACTCACTATCTAATGCCATTGATACGATTTACTTATATTCCAAAACCCCTAACTATTCGTTGAACCCTATTTATGCTCCAGCATCGCAAGAGTATATTGACATGCAATTTAGGCACAATGACCCTGATGGTCGAAGATACATGATTACTGTTATGCGTAGCCCAAACCCTCGCCCAAACCTCATGTACGATTACAAGGGGTATAAAATGCCACCAAATGGTTGGGCGATTACACTTGATAAGATGAAAGAGCTGGACGAACAAGGATATTTGCATTTTCCAGATTCAAAAAGTAAGCAGATATACAAGAAAATTTACCTTGACGAATATCAAGGGCAAGCTATTAATAATCTTTGGACAGAAATTTCAACTTTGAAAGGTAGTAATAGTGAAATAGTTAATTACCCAACACAAAAACCAGAGGAGCTAGTTGCGAGAATCATCAACTTGACTACTAAGGAAAACGACCTTGTTCTTGACTGCTTTATGGGAAGTGGTACTACACAATCCGTTGCCATGAAGTTAGGGCGGAGATTCATCGGTGCTGATATTAACCTCGGAGCAATTCATACTACAACGAAAAGGCTTATTTCTGTTTCTGCTGATATTGACAACAAACAACTTGACATAACTGGTGATGAGGTTAAAAAATTCACTGGTTTTGAAGTGTACAATGTAAATAACTATGAGTTTTTTCGTAACCCTGTTGAAGCTCGTCAATTGATATTAGAAATGTACGAGGTACAGCCTTTCTCGGCAGGTCATATATATGATGGCGAGTTAGATGGAAGAATGGTTAAAGTTATGCCAGTTAATCGAATCGCTACCCCTGCCGACTTGGAGGAACTAAAAGCCAATCTGCCTTATCAGTCTTTTGAGAAACGCCGAGAGGAAAACCCCGGTCAAGCCGTGGAAAAACTCACAATTATCTGTATGGGGCATACTCCCGACCTCAGAGCAAGCCTCGAAATGGAGTTTTCAAATGCTGGCTACAAGGTTGATATAGAGGTAGTGGATATTCTCCGTGACCCAAACAGGCAATTTAAGCGTGGTGCTGAAGCTGATGTAGCCATAGAGGGTAATAGACTTGTAATCCGTCAGTTCTATCCTCTTAACCTTATGCAGAAGTTGTCGCTTGGTAAAGAGTTTGTAGAAGATTGGAAACAGCTTGCTGAGTCTGTGATGATTGACTGGAACTTTGACGGCGTGGTAATGGAGCCTTCCGTAACTGATGTACCGGGCAAAAACGAGATGGTGCAAGGCATTTATGACATTCCACCAACAGCCGGAACAATCAAGGTGAAGATAACTGACCTACTCTCTGAATCACTTGAGGTGGAGGTTCGAGCATGAGTGCAAAATATCAAGAACAATTCGCGTTCTATGAACAACTACGCTTCTACTACGAGAGAAACAGGCGTAAAATCCGATCTCGTTATAATGAATTGACAAAGAAATTTCTCGCACACAATGACCGAGAGATTAACCCTAATGCCTTTCTGCGCCCTCCACAATTTGAGGCACTAGAGATGTATGTCTTTATAAAGGAGTTTCTTGATAACAAGCCTATGCATGAAATATTCGACCTCTGGCGTAACCATGAGGGCGATTTTTCAGATGCCTCATACTATGCAATTCATAGAGGCGGGCAAATGGAAATTACCGACTTTGCCTTAGAGGGCGGAAAGCAAGTTTATATGCCCGAAGCAGTTGAAAAACAGACTGCTGTACTTTTCAAACAGATGAAAAACTACAAAGAGGCTTACCCTAACTATATTTATGCACTAACAATGGGGCTTGGCAAAACAATACTAATGGCTACATGCATATTTTATGAGTTCCTTTTGGCTCAAAAATATCCAACAGATAGCCGTTACTGCCATAATGCGCTTGTATTTGCGCCGGATAAAACCGTTTTACAATCACTTAGAGAAATTGTCACATTTGATAAGACATTAGTTGTACCTCCCGAATATGCAAGAGTTCTTGATGCAAATATCAAGTTTCATTTTCTCGATGAATCGGGAGCGACTTTAAGCACTACTGATAAGTCAGATTTTAACGTGATTATTTCTAACACGCAAAAAATCATAGTTAAACGGAAACACAAGAAAGAAACCCCTGCTGACTTGCTATTTACACAAGGTTCGCTACTCTCTGCCATTTATGGAGAAGATGCTATTTCAGAGGAAGATGAACTTAGAGAAAGCGATAACCTTACAGTTAATCAGCGATTCAAAAAACTCTGCCGCCTAAACAAACTTGGCATTTATGTGGACGAGGCACACCATCTTTTTGGTGCTGACTTAGAAAAGCAATTACGCGAGGACTCAAAGAAAACAAGCCTCAGAGCAACTATAAATATGCTTGCCGCAGAGTTGAAATCAAGCGGCGGGTCACTTGTTGCTTGTTACAATTATACTGGAACGCCTTATGTTAAAAACCAAGTGCTACCCGAAGTGGTTTATGCTTACGGATTGCGAGAGTCTATACATCACCAGTTTTTGAAAGATTGCAACGTGAGAAGTCACGAGAATGTTAAGAGTGATGGGTTTTTGAAAGAAACCATACTGCACTTTTGGGAGAAGTATGGGGAGCAAACCTACGAGGGGCTTATGCCAAAACTGGCTATATTTGCGGTTACTATCGAGGAAGCCGTTGAAGAAGTCCAGCCTGTAGTGGAGCAGATATTAGCTGATCTAGGAGTGCCTCTGTCAAGCATACTTGTAAATGTTGGCGATACACGATACACCAAAGAGGATGATATACGCCACTTCAACAACTTAGACGTTGAAGGAACAGAGGGCAGCAAAAAACAATTTTTAATACTGGTAAACAAAGGTCGAGAGGGATGGAATTGTCGCTCTCTATTTAGCGTTGCCTTATTCCGTAGTCCAAAATCCAAAATATTTGTTTTACAAGCCACAATGCGTTGCTTGCGAAAAATAACTGATGAACAACAGACAGCAACGGTCTTTCTTTCTAAAGAGAATTATGACATCCTTGATGATGAACTCAACAAAAACTTCAACATGGATATAAAGGATATGAGTGGAACAGGCGAGAAAAAACCGCCTTACCAAATTCGAGTATTACCGCCGCCTAGAAAAATTAAGCTAAAGGCGATAAAGCACGAATACAGCCTTGTTGAAAATGGGTATACAGAGCCTATTGATTTTGAGTTGTCAACGCTTGACACATCAAAGTATACAGCGCGAATTATAGAAAAACGAGGCATAACATCCGAACTAACAGCAAAAGAAATAGAAACTACGGCAATAACCGAGCCTATAATTTTTAGCCTGTTTACCATCACAGGAGAGATAGCACGATATATGAATATTTCTCCGATGCTCATAAATAGAATTTTATCGGAATCTGTTGATGGAACTAACAATATTGTTGAATTGTGCAACCTGCACAACGCAGTTTTGCTTGATGTAATCATCCCGAAGATATTTTCTAGGTTATTTACAATCAAGAAATCAACTAAGTCTGAAGAGCGTGAACTCACACTTTTGCACGAGCCTAAAGATGCTGGGTACTACACATTTAGAGCAAAACCCGATCTTGTGGTAAGGCGTGATGATTCATCCCTTAAAGATGAGTGGCGTGAGCGTAGTTTCCATGCGGACACTTACTGCTTTGATTCAAGGCCAGAGAAAGACTTGTTTTTACAATATATATCAAGTGGAAAAGTCAGCGAGATTTATTTCACAGGCATGTTCACGGCAGAGCAAGGCGATTTTTCTGTTCAATACTTTGACCCCGAAAGCGGAAGAATTAGACGATACTACCCCGATTTTTTTGCAAAAATGAGCGATGACACATACCAAATAATCGAAGTCAAGGGCGATAACAAAATTGATGACCCGCTTGTTCAAATCAAGGCAGAAGCCGCTCGTGAAATCGCAGCCGAAAGCAACTTTGAATACATTATGTATGCTGGTAGTCTTATAATGAACAATAATGTATTGGAGAAAGATATGTCTATTTCGGCACAATTATCATTGTTGGATAATTTAAAATCACAATAGAAGCTATTTCGCATGAAGAACATTTTAATAAAACGGAATACAACAAAACAATCCGAAAGGCTTGTGAAAACATAAGCATGTACCAAGAACAACTTGACAGATAAGACTTCAAAGACCGTAGCTAACCACTTTTAAAATGGCAAATGACACCAATGATAACTACTCTCAAATTGATGGCTGACGCTTTGGGTTATGGACTTAATTATCAATAAGGGCAATATATAAAAACGAGCATAAAATAAGGAGGGCAACATGTTTTTAAGTTTTATATTGGAAAATGTTGTTAATGTATTGATAACTCTATTTATAACATTCATTTTTGGTGCTTTTGCAAACCTTTTCATTATTCGTTCAAATTATAAATCAATTGCTCAAATTGTCTTAAAAGGCACTATCCATATGAAGGATACCAATGCATATAAAGTTTTTAAAAATTTCGTAAAACCTGACTTTATACCTTTTGCATTTTACACAAATAAAACGGTTTTATCCTTTGGTGATTTATGGAAAAGCATTGTTATAAACAAGTCAAAAAATACTGGTCTTTTTATATATGCGGAAGCAGGAATGGGAAAAACTCGCTTAATGGAATATCTTGCATTTAAATTGATGCTAAAAGAAAAAAGGAACAAAAATAATAATTACGGAGTATATTTTGCACGCCTTAATGAGTATGAAAGTGTAAATGATTTAATTATAGATCTTAGAAAAGCAAATGATATAAAATACGTTTTATTAGATGGGTTTGATGAGTTTAAGGCATTACGCTATAAAAATCCAAATGAACTATGCGAAGAATTTTTTAATAAAATCGAAGAAATTGGAAGCCGCTATCACAAAATAATTATATCATCAAGAATTGAATTGCTACTTAAAGGTGAGGAAGAAATAAAACTAAAGTCTATACGAGAGTTAGATGAGAGTGGCGTAAAAAAAGATAAAACATTTGAAATAGTTAAGATTAATTATCTTGACTATAATAAAGCAATTAATACTTATAAATCTTTCATGCGCAATTCAAATGAAAAAATATCAATGTGGGAAAAGCATAAAAATATAAAAAAGTTAAAAAAATTCCTTTTCGCGCTGAAAGGCAAGGATACTATTTTCAGAAATTCATTCTTTGTTACAAAAGCAGATGTGATAATATCAAATATATCATTAAACAACTCAAGTGCCATCGAAGAAATAACAAGTGAGGATGCACTTGATAGAATAGTTGATGATAGTTTTTACAAAGAATATAAAACTTGTTTATCTCTTGGGAAAATAGGAAACAACGAAAAAGCAGAAGATAATTTCAAAAGTGCTTTATCTTTATTCTTAGATGAAATCACAATAACAATGATAAACAATGACACATATTCCGTCACAAATGACGACATTGATATTAACAAATTAAATTATTTAAATACACGTGCATTGGTTGTTAGAAATCTAGATAAATTAGAATTCATTCATAGGATATTTCTTGAATATTTTATTTCAAGAAATATTCAGAATATAGAGCATTCTAAAAAAGTAGATATACTTTCAGGCAAAGTAGCAGAAATAGATAATGCGAACATTTTCAAATTTTATACAAATTTTATCAAAGGATGTAATGATAGCTTGAAATACAATATTAATCACATATTAAGGAGTGTTGATTCATATAACGATAAAGTGCATGTTGATAAAAATGCAAACATTCACGACTTAATTAATTCGTACAGCATAAAAGTAAAAGAATATCCTATTTTGACGATAGATCAAATATTTGAAATATGCCCATTCTTAAATAGAATTCAGTATAGAAATTATGAATTAAGGGACTTAGATTTGTTAGAGTATATTTTCAATAAAGACCTATGTTTAGATAAACAAAATCTAACGAATTTGGATGGTATAAATGCTTTTGGCTATTTCAAGTCTCTTGATATTCAAGACAATGAAATTAGTGATTCAACTGGTTTGAGTGAATATAATCATATTGATTGTATATGGATTTCTGATTGTACAATAAAATATTTAGTAGGCATTAGAAATGTTAGTATCCAAAATATACATGCTCCTATACGAAACAAAAACCATATATTAGATATTTTAAAAAATAAAAACATTTTGTTTTTTAATTTTCGTTTAGAACCAGACAGCAATGAATTAATAGATCTATATAAAGAAATTTATGACAAAGTTAATAATTACAAGAATATAAGTTTATCGAAAACTATATTGAAAAAAAATGAAATAACCAATATTGTCATTGATATGTTTAACTGTGGTAACAGAGAAAATAAGTATATGAAAGTAAAAAGAATATTTTCGTTCCTTGCAATTGCATTAAAAATTGGTGTAATTTCAGGATTTAATAAAGACAACGAACATTTATTATATTTATCAGAAATAATGACCGAAATAAATAAGATTTCAAGTATATATGAGTGGAGAGAGAAAAATAAATTATGGTATGAACAAGTGAGTGATTATATACAAAAAAATCATGATCTGTTCTCCGCAACTCATTTCTTGGCTGAAGATATAAATAATGATGGTGTATATGAAGTTATAGTTTCGCTTAACGCTCATAATAACAGGCCAGATACTTTTTTGTTATTAATAAATGGAGAATTAAAGGTGTTTCCCTATTCTTTTTGGACAAGCAATGCCGAATTTAATATATTCTGCATTGATAAAGCAAACCAAATAATGGTGGAAAACACTGGCTGTGCCGGAGCACTTGGATATGTAGAATATACATTCTATGACTATTGTGAATCTGGTTATGTTATGTCTAAGAACATTTGTCAAAATGTGCTTTATGATTATGATGGTGAAACCAAATTAGCGAAAGATGAAAACAACGAACCTGTTTTAATGTACGAAGACGGTGAAGCCTCTGGGAGATTTTCAATAAATGGTAGTAGCGTCACATATAATGAAATTTGTGACGAAATTGAATATGTCCACACACACATCTTACCCGAATCGCGTAACATTAAATTAAATTCATACGAAAACGCATCGGATTTTTTATCAAAACTTAAAACAATGTTAATTCATCGTCAATTTCCTCATTTGGCAAACTTATTTATTGACCTAATAATGGGATGTTGGGTGGATTGCGCATATTATGAATGCAACGATATAAACGAATCTGTGGTTTATCCATTCTTTAAAATAATAATCGTTGATGGCGTTCAAGTTAATTATTTTCATGAGGTTATTGACCCATTTAGCCGGGGCGGGAGTGGCACTTATCCATATACTACACCATTAGAAATATGCTCATTACAAAATGGAATCTTAGAATTGAAGTGCTGTCATGATTTTTATGCAGGTGACACTAAATATTTTGATTTTTGTGATACAGGACCATATATAAATCATAGAATTATTATAGATTTGAACACCTTCGCAATTAATAAAATAAAGTATTATAATGGAGACAAAGAATATTATTTAGTTCCATTTAAAAACCACGCTTCTCCACGATTTCAGTATGAGGTGTTATCAAATGGAATCCGAATCGCATGGCATGGACATAATTTTTATTTGCGCGATGTGACTACTCTACGAATATATCGCTCTAAAATAAAAAATGAAAAAGGTATTCTCATAGGAGAAAACGATCTCATTGCTGCGAGCCAGCCTAATTCACAACACATGAGCTTGGCATATGAATTTTTTGATGCTTCTGTTGAAGAAGGAAATTTATATTACTATTCATTATGGAAGGCACATTCTTATGATTGGGAGCCTAATAGTGAGGAGAGCGTAATGATAAATGGACGTCATGAGTACATTAATCCCCTGTATTTTGAAAGTGAATGGCAAATTGAAGTTGCTCTATAACATAGGTCGAGGATGAACATTATTAGAGCTATGGTTAAAATATTTCATTTTAAAACCAATCGGAAATAGGTATCAAGGAAGTTTGCCCCGTAAGTTAACAATATTTGAAGATGCCTCCAAAAACAAATAAGTTTAAGAACTCGAAAAGACTATTAACGTCTTACGAATAAAGATACGATACTACTCAATCCGTAGAGTAACTTAACAGTGTAAAGTAAGCTCAAAGACTGGCAAGCTGGGTGTTTGTTACACAAACACGGCTTGTTGAGGGAATCCCTCAAACTCCCTTTAGCAAAAATCGCCGTAAGGCGATTTTTGCTTTAAGCCGCTTTCGCGTCTGCTGGCACTCGTGCCGAGTGCTTAAAACCATAGAATCACAACCCCTTTCCAAGTCGCATTTTAGCCAACGGCAAAGAGCCTAACGGCGATTTTACCGCACATCACGGTCATTGGCTCTGCCAATTTCCTCGTCACGGTAATTGAGTAGTTGGTGAATATTTTGCTGTGCCATCAAAATTTCTTGCATATAATTTCGGGCGGCAGAGTGACCGCTGTACAGCTTTTTCTTCTCTGCGGTTAGCGTGGCGAACTCTTGTTTTAGTGAATTGATAGTCGGCATCTTAGCCAGTCCTTGTGCATCAAAGAACGCTTTGGCTGCTTTGCAATCAGCAATCGCCTTTGCGTTCTCGGCATAGAATTTCTTGCTGAACTTACGGCGTTTGTATTCAGCATAAATATCTTTGGTCTTGACGTATGTGCCGATATGCTTTTGCAAGGGTGGTATCTGTTTGAGCCGCTCATCTATGGTATGGATGCTAGTCTGCAATCCATTGAAATCGTCTTTGGCTTTCTGTGCTGTCTCCGCAAGTTTTTCTAAATCGTCAATGTTGTTGTCTTGCAAAAACAAGAGAGCTTTGGCGGTTTGTTTGAGATTAAACAGCTTTGACCACTGCTCATAACCCGGTGAATTTTGAGCCTTGATGGAGTTCTGCACATCAATGACTAAGCTAAATTTCCGCTCTGGTCTGGTTGGTGCAGACGGCATAGGCACAGGTGCAACAGCGACAGGGGTTTTCTTCTTGGGAGCGTGGCGTTCCTCTGTGATTCTTTCCTTGATGGCATCCTCGGTATAATCTTCGGACAAGCCACTAAGCCGTAGAAAGCCTTTCTTGCCCGGTAATCGGACGGAGCGGCGGGAACTCTTAAACTCACACTTCTCAACCTCTAACAGCTTGATGAAATCTTCAAAACTGGCGGGCTTCTGTTGCAAGACTTTTTCAATTATCTGCTCCAGCAGCTCACGAGAGGATGGCTCTTTCTTACCACCAAGCCAAGTGCCGTAATGCCCTTTGGCTGGCTTGGGGTCATCAATGATTGAGTAGCCGTTCTCCAAGCACACCATGTCGTTTAGCCTGTGTAATGCCCTGTTCGATTTAATAAAATCAAAGAATTTATGGGTGCAGTCAAGGTTGGTAGAATTGAAAACGATGTGATTGTGGATATGGGCTTTATCTATGTGAGTGGCTACGATAAAGGCGTGTTTTCCTTTGGTAAACCGCAAGGCTAACTCATGCCCCAAACGGTTGGCATCTTCGGGGGTAATCTCGCCCGGTTTGAATGACTGCCGTATATGATACGCCAGCACATCGTTCTTTTGGGTTCTGCCTGTAATGCGGAAATATTCCTTTTTCGCCATCAGAAACTCCGTGTCAGCAGTGCGTGGGTCGCACTCGTAGCCTGTGACTAATTCGCCGTGGCGGGTCTTTAATGGGTTCTCCGCATAATCAGTGCGGTCAGTAATGGTTTGTGCTATAGTTTTGCCTTTGTTGACATGAATTTTGAGCAAGCGTGATGTAGCCATTGGGGTGAGCCTCCTTTCTTTGAATGGTGGATTGGAAAACGATAATACTGTTCAAAACTTAACCTACAGGCTATGGTAATTGCCGTGAGCTGCCTTTAAGATAAATTCATAGTACCTCTGATAAAATTCTAAGTAATGGTGTATGGTAATCGCCTCTGTTTGCCTGTATCGTTGAGTTGAGCAATATAAAATTTCGGATGGATGTGATGTAATGGACAACGGCAGCTTGCCCCAAGCCCTTGTTGATCGAATGATTAAAACTACAGAACACCTTGCAAGGCAGAGCGCACAGGAAAAAGAGCGTGAAGAAATCGTATGCCGTCTGCTTGCAAGCGGTATGGCAGCCTCGGAAATATCCCTGCGACTTAAAATCCGTGCCGATGAAATCCGCATAATCGAGAGCAATAATATCAAAATCAAAATTCCCGAATACACAAGGACATATAAGGCAAGGGTAAAGAGCAGAGAACGGGTAAAGCGGTAGCTGTGCAGAAAATGGTATAAAAAAAGCACGGCGGTCACATTATTTCGTGACCGCCGCACCGTGGGCTACATATTCGCCAATTTCTTCATTATGCCCTCTGCCGACACCCACAATTTCTCATAGTTATCTTGCAAGTCCTTAATGTCAGAGGCGTAGATGCTGTGGGTTTCGTTGGCTCGTTTCGCCACTTGGTTTAGGTTGTTTGTTGCATTACGTAGCAAGCGGGAAAGCTCCCGCACTTCGGAAAAATCTATGCGGACAACATAGCCATCCAAAATCATTTTTCGGATATAAGCACCCCTGTTGGCTATGCCAGCCACTTGCATTTTTTCTTCAATCAGAGCATTTTCGGCTTCCGTAACCCTTGCTGTGACAAAGATTGTCCTGTTGCTTTTTTCTATAATCAATCCTCCCATCGCTAGAGTGCATTCTCTTTTTTCTTGGTCGCTACATCGCCACCGCCAAATTCGGCACGGCTCTTTTCGGCGTATCGGTCAAGGGCTTCAAGCAAAGACGGTTTTCCTTTTGCGACATCGGATTTAGCAGCCATGCGGTCATTAGGAATAGCGGAAACACGCTCATTGCTTTTTTGAACCCTGCTAACAGGCGCGATTTTCAGCACCTCGTCCAAAATCTTAATGGTGTCTTTCTCAGCAGGGATGAAGTATCTGGTTTGATAGCTTATCCTCTCGGTGAACACGCCTTTTTTAGCCAGTAAATCAGAATAAAGATAATCCGCGCCTATGACTTCAATTCGCTGCTCGTTAGATACTCTCCTTTGCACGATCCGCCAATCATTATCGAGGTGAACCGTATCGCCGTTTTTGATGTGCTTTAACAAATCAGCAGTTTCGATTTTTTCCTTTTCCCTTGTAGCCCCCAATCTGTCCAAAGTCGCATCAATCATATCTTCGGGTATAACCCTGCCTATCAGCATATCACCGTCAGTTGTAAGCACACGATAAATCCGTACATTCTCGGAGGGGAGCTTATCCCACACAGGCAGCACCGTACCGCCTATCAAGTGCAGATTATTTGTACGAAATTCGGGCAATTCGGAAACAGCATCATTCCAAAGTTTCTCTGCTGTTTCGGGTGTAAGCATATCCCAATTATTCATGAGCCTGTTTAATGACACATACTCATTTCCGTCTTGCCCTGTCAATCTGCAATTGTCAGAAACATTGCCGTATTCATCGGTAAAAGATGATGTTTTGAAAACCGCTCTAACTGCGCCTGTATTTTTGCTTTGGTAAAATCCCATGAAAGCGGAGTTATCCGTCTTAACATTCGCAAACTCCAACGGCTTGATTTTATTGTGAGTTGTTAGGTTGAAATATTTGGTTGTTGCTCCTGTTGCTTCATCGGAGCGAATATCAGTGACTTCATTCAAGACAACCTTATCTGCCTTGAAATTTTCAAGCCCTCGGTCAAGTGTGCCGTCCTGTAATGCTTTTTCGGTAGCAATGTGCAGCCGCTCGGCATAACCTTCAAAGACTGCATTTTGCTCGTGACATTCAAGGGATAGTATGCGGTTCAGAAACTTGTTGACTTCACGCATTTCGGGCGCAAGGGCATTGATATGCCCATATTCATCAAGGAGTTTATCTTTTAGCCCCAGCTTTTCAATGACCGCCACGCCGTCCGGCACACCATCTACACGATTGAGTATTAAAGACTTGTAGAACATAGACAGAACATCAGCCGCAAACGCATTTTCCAAATTATCTCCGGCGGTGAACAAACCTTGACTGCCTGTTTGACGTTGCCCCTTTGTTAAAGCCCCAAGCTGGTCTAATCGCTTGGCTATTGTAGAAATGAAACGCATTTGCCCTTTCAAGTCCGTAGTCACCAGCGAAAATGTGGGCGAGGAAACTTGATTGCTCCTGTGGGAACGTCCAAAACCTTGTACTGCCGCATCAGCTTGCCAGCCCGCTTGCAAAAGATAATGTACACGGTGCTGCTGGTTCTTAGCCGACTTGTCAGCATGATAACTCTTGCCTGTCCCCCCAGCCTTTGAAAAAACGATGATACGTTTATCACCATCTTGAAATGCAGATACATCGGCTTGCTTTTTCGAGGCGATGTTTTCCTCTTTGGCTTTGCCCTCTGTAATGACAACACGCCGTTTTCGCCCTGTATTCTCGGCAACCATGTCACTACCAAAATGGTTGATAATCATATCGAGAGCGGATGCGGGTACTTTGATACTGCCTAACTTATCAAGCAATTCTTCCTTTTGCCTGACAGCCTCACGGTCGATTACTGCGTTGCCTTCGCTATCAAAGACTGGCCGACTGCGGGTGTTACCGTTATCGTCCTCATATTCCTCAAATTGAACGGTAGGAAATGAGTTTTCAATATACGACATCAACATCTGCTTGGGGGTCAAGTCAAAATCTTCGAGGTCTAAATCCTGTTCTTGCAACCTTGCAAACTCTCGCTCCTGTGCGCTTTCATTGGTACTCACAAGCTGGACTACTACAGAGTTATCGTTATCCAACTGTTTTTGAATATCGGTTATCATGCTCGGCACTTGCATGGCGGTAAGGATTTGATTAAAGAACCGTTGCTCCGCACTCCAAAAAGCACCGTAAGCCCTGCCTTTTGCTGTGCCGTCTTTGTCTTGGTTGGTCGTTTTCAATGCCTTATTCAAGTTTTGGAGAACGATTTGCCAAGACCGTGCCAACTCATCATAGATTTGCCGTTGCCCCGGCGTGAGTTCATGGACGATTTTATCGTATACAACATCTTCATAACTGATATTGCGGGATAAATACACACCCATTGCTTTCATGTCCCTAGCAATGAGTTCCATAGCTGCAAGCCCTCCGGCTTTGATTCTGTGAACAAAATCGTCACCATTGGGGAACGCCGTACCCTCGCCCCATAAGCCAAGCCGCTCGGCATACCGTAGATTTTCAACTTCGGTAGCCCCTGTTGCGGATGAGTAAATGATTTTTGCATTCTGTTGGGCTTGGGTAGAGTGAAAGGCTTTGGTGGTGCTGGTGGACTGGCTTTCTGTGCTGACTTCGCTTGATAGCTGGATATTACATATCCATCTGTCAACGACTGCACGGCATCTACAAAAGGAACGCCTCTGACTTTGATTAGGAAGTCGAGAGCCGAATGTCCGCCTTGCTGGGTAGAGTGACGAAACCACTTGCCGTTGGACATCTTCAAGCTGTCATGCTCTACCATGTAATACTCGCCCGAATGATTTTTGCGGACATTTCCCGGCTCGTGGGTTTGAAGATAGGAGAGCAAGTCAATATCTCTCGCCCTTAATATCTGCTCGTCACTCAATAGTGGCATTATCCAGCGGCCACCCCCTTGCTCGGTTGCGGCGGCTTAGTTTTCAAGCACTTCCCATCGCGGGTCATGCACATAAAACCTTCGCCGACAAAGGCACAGCCCAAGCATTTTTGCTTGAAGCCTTTGTCATGTGCTGATGGAGCATGTTTGTGCGGTTCTGTCTTGCGCTTGTTTTTTCGTGGCATTAAATCTCTCCTTTCGATGAACGCAAAAAAGCCGATAGATAATTGAAACTCAATCGGCTTTTTTCGTTTTAGATTTGTTGCAAAGAGCTTGAAAAATCAATCTCATTGCACTTGATTTGAAATAACATCCTTACATTCATGCCGAAGTCAGATGTGGTATCGGTATCAATGTAAAGTTGTAAAGTGATTGCATAATATAAGCTGTATCGCAATTTCATTTTGAAAATTTCACAAAGAGCTTGAAATAACGCCCTCTTTGTGTTAAAATTGAAATGCAAGTGCAATTGGATGTTTGGTGAACAAAACTCTATACTACGCAATCGGAGGTGGTGTACTTGAAATATTACGAACAACTTGTAGACTTAGGCTGTTTTACACGAGATAACGTGGAAGCACTAACTGGCAACCGAAAAACGGCTCATTCTCTTATCGAGGCTTATAAAAAGAAAGGCTTGATAGAAAGTGTACGGCGTGATTTGTTTGTTGCTATGAGCCTTGAAACAAAACAACCTGTGCCGAATCGTTATGCTATTGCTTC
>Ga0123355_10003182_pt1 | contig 23448 bp, 26 predicted proteins | sample TergutEmb28metaG_3_FD_89872 | JGI IMG/M metagenome (GOLD analysis project Ga0123355, IMG submission 89872) | Embiratermes neotenicus P1 segment gut microbial communities from Petit-Saut dam, French Guiana - Emb289 P1 | ecosystem: Host-associated > Arthropoda: Insects > Digestive system > Gut ... | reverse complement strand
TTTTTCCAATGTTTTATAGAAATTTGTGGCGCAGTTTAGCATATCAGAAATGTCCAACTTATCTTCAAACTTCATCTTATCCCCTCCTTACACATGCATTGTACAAAAAAAATAAAGCCACTGCAAGGTTAATCGCACTTGCAGTGGCTTTACAAATTTTTTATAGTTTATACTTGGCAACAGTCTCGCCTTCCAATACGCGGCCATCTTCTACAAAACCATATGACTTAAATGTGGTTTGCGACGCTACATTTGTCGGCTCGTAAGACACATAGCAGTGGGTGGCAGGGCCGTAAGGTTTGGTTTTTATCTCGTCCATAACCTGCCGTACAACTTCGCGGCCTATTCCCCTGCCCTGGTGGTTTTTGTCTACAAACAAACGCCACACGTAATAGAAATGTTCCTCCATATCGTACTCTTCGGACGGGTCGTCGTCATCTTCATCGCCGGGCGGGAAGTAACCGTACATTACAAATCCCACCATTTTATCGTTTTCATATACTGCATATGGCACGGCAATTACGCCTTCACCTTTTTCTGCGTAGGCCTTGTTGTTGTCATAGGCCTCGGCCAGGCTGTACGAGTTTTCGGCCACAAAATTTTGTTGCTCTGGGTGAACTTCCAGGGCAATACACTCGGGCATATTATCATCCAAAATGGAAATTTTTCTTAGCTCTATCATTTATGCACCTCCTATAGTCCAATACTCAAAATTAAATCGTCGCTTGGGTCTTCTTCTTCCCATGTTAAGTTAGTTTTTGTAAAGCCTACTTTTTTGTACACCGCCGCAATATCAACCTCTTCTGGGTGGTGGCTGACGTAAATTGCGGTAGCCGGCCCATGGGGCAGTGTGCGTACTTTTTCCAACAATTTTAGCATTGCGGCTTCTTCGTATCCTTTTTCTAAATGGTTGCGGTCGATAATAATTGGGCGAATGCGGTAGCAAGCGCCCTTAAACACAGGGTCGTCTGTGTAATAGCAGTATGAAACAAGCCCAATTATTTTGCCGCCATCATACATAGCATAGCACTCCATTTTAGTGCCCTTGCGGCCAAACTCATAGTCTATCGCAAGTGCTATTGCGGCAGAATAAATGTGCTCCTCTTGTTCCTCCGCCAGTGTAATGTCGATTACATCGCGTAAATTTTTACTATTTTCGCCAATTAGCGAAACCCTTCTAAACTCCATGTCTTCCTCCTAAAGGTGTTGTGAATATTACTATAATATTATGCATCAAACCTCGAATATAGCGCAAGAGAAAGTTTGATTATATTGAATTGTAGTGGGGCGTGTAGCCACTAAAACACAAATTTCATACAACTGCTAATCTCTTATTCAACACAATCAATACCCCTAAAATAACAGATGCCACAACCAACACCGAGAGCGTAAACACCATCAGCCCCTGTATTCCACGAGAATCCAGCAAAAAACCAGCAATCAAGTTACCCAGTATCGCACCCAGCCCAAGTTCTACCGTACCCATTAGGGTTATAGACGTTGAACGAACGGAATTGGGCGTTACTTCATTTAAATATCTTAGCCGCCCTGTAAGGCCAAAAATAAAACCAGGTGTGCCGCCAACCAAGTGTGCGGCAAAAACCCAAAACAGCGAATTTGCAAACAGCAGCATTAAAACATACACAAACATAAAGAACAGGCCAATAATCATAAGTTTTTGGCTGCTTACCTTTTTGCAGCCGATACCAATAAAGATAAACAGCGGCAACTCTACGACACAGCGTAACGACTGGATAAGGAAAACACTGCCCGCGTCGCCGCCAAATTCTTCTGCAAAATTTATCATAAACACCCAAAGTGGCTGCAACGCCAGCGCAGATACAGCTATAAACAGAATAAGCACTATGTATCGCAGGTTTACCAAAAGGGATAAGGCGTCTCTTTTTAGGCTAGGTCTCTCCCTTTCTTCACCCTCTTCCTTTATGTCTTCGCTTTTGCCGCGGGATAAAAACAGCCCCCAACATATTGCAAGAAGAGTTATTCCTGCAGAAACAGGAATTATAGCCATAACACCAAACTCCGGCGTAACGCGGCTAAAGGCAAAGGACAGCAAGCCAAAAAAGATAGAGCCAGCCATGCGAATATGCCCATATTGCAGGCTAGGCTTGGCATTTACCTCTGCAATGGTGTGGCTGTCCAATAGCCCAACAATACCACAGCGGAAAACAACGTCTAAAAGCAACAGCACTATAGCAATATGCAAATTGCCTACAAAAAACACGCTGCCAAAAAAGACAAGTGACCCTACAAGACAAAAGCACAGTACACGCCTTGGCGAACGTATTTTATCGCTTATCATGCCCCACACAGGCTGAAAAACCATGCTAAGCACAGCGGACACTGCAGAAAAAATGCCAATTTGCGAACTGGTTGCGCCAAACTCGGTAAGTATTAACACAAAGGATATCGGGCCCACCAAAGCAGCCCAAACAAAACCCACAAACAAAAACAGCTTGATAACACTAAGGCTTGGCAGATATTTATTTATGGTCATATTAGTCAAACACATCCTCAAAATCGCTAACTCTTACACGGCGTCGTTCGTGCACCTCTGCACGGTGGGCACCTGCAATCAAAACCGTATCCGTATCGTTTAAAAAAATAACGCTCCGCGTTTCGTGTAGGGAGTTGTGCTCCCACAAATGGGTGCCGTTAAAGGCTATTGCGTGAAAATTACGGTCTGCACCAATAATTACTGCCCCATGCCCCATGGAAAGGTGCGTAACACGCCGTCCAAGGCTGTAGTGCCCAACAGGGTCGCCGCTTAGGGCACTTACTACATACATAGTACCTACAGGGTTGTCGCCCTGCATCCCAATGCGCCTTTCGCCGGTTATATATGCAAAATGGCGGTTGTCATACCACATGAAATGAGTCAGATAATTATCTAAAGCCCTGCTCCATTGGTATTGCAAGGCCGAAACGGCATACACACGCGAGATAACTTGCAAGCAGACAATTTGACTGTCCAGTAGTACAACAAGCCTGTTGTCTTCCATAAAGCGCACACGTTTTATCATTTGCATATCAAAGGATTCATTGGCAAAAATGCCAAACTGCACACCCCATTGCGTTGCAGAAGCCTCGTTTAAATACGCAACTTTTAAGGTAGAGCTATAGCGCAGCCCCATGTCCAATACTGCAACTGCAACATATCGCCCACATCCCGAAACATCTACACTAGTAGGCTGCAACATATGCCCCACAATGCGCATATGGTAAATAGAAAGTCTAGTATTTTGAGATGTAAAGATATGCACCCCATGCCCCCCATAGGCTGTTTGCACTATTACCGCCAAAACACCAGACTCGTTTACTGTAAATGTCTGTATAGTTTCGTCCATGGTAACACTGAAATAATAGCCATAAGAGTCATATACATATACTCTACGGCCGCCTAGTGCCTCGCCAATGGCAACAAAATTGCCTCGCGCCACCTTCACAGGGCTGTTAAGGCTATGTGTTTCAGACCAGCTGATACCCATATTGGCTGCGCGATAGCTTATCCCTTCCCGAGTTAAAAAAAAGAAATTATTGGATCCATTGGAATGAAAAGAAGGGCTATCGCCTATATTGTAAGAGACGCTAAGCCCTGTGGGTTCCATTCTTATTATATTGCCCTGGCCGAACTCCGGCCAGAAATACTGGACAACCATTACAATTGTAACAATGCCAGTGAATATAAGTAACTTTGTAGAGGTTTTCACGGTAACTCACCTGATTCAATTGTAACATTACCCAGCACCAATGGCAATAACCCCTTGCAAAGGTTTGTATTCGGAGCTGTTTATTTTTACAACGTCCACTTCTTCGCCGTTTACATAAATATGTTTGTGTAATTCGTAATGATATCCCATTTGCGAAGGCAGGGTTATCTGCCTTTCTCCGCGGGGCACAGTGTTGCAAACTACTTCCCGATAGGCTTCGGGTTTTATTATGGCTGTGCGGGTGGCGGTAAAATGGATACTGCGCTCGGGTGGGCGGCTTTCAAAGCCATATATTACAATGCGCAGGTTGCCATCTGCCATTTGGCTAGAGATGAGTATGGGGTGCGCGGTGTTATTGGCAAATTTCAGATCCAGATAGTCCCCAGCAATTGTGGCGTCAAAACCACCGGATACGTAGCTTACAATTGCAGAATGGTTGTGCCGCTGAACAATTGCAAGCTCTGCCGCAAGGGCTGCATTATACAGGGTTGTCACTACCTGGCACACGCCGCCGCCAATATCCTCCACAGGTTCGCCACGCACCAACACAATGGCCGATTTATAGCCGCTGTTCGGCCTGTTAGCACCCACAGTCGCCCCAGCAGAAAAGACTTCCCCCGGCAAAACTACTTGGTTATGTATTTTTTGGGAAGCAAGACCCACATTATACACTCGTGGGTCAGCCTCTGTGCCTTCATATTTTGTCTGAAAACTGCCTATTGCCGTTAGTTCAAAGTCAAAATCATCGTATGTATAGTCTGGTGCAACTTCATGTATTGCTATATCTATGGTATCGCTGTTTAGGCTATTTAGTGCCTGCACCGTGGCCGTGCGCATAGCTTCCATGTCAATTGCCCGCCCTGGGCTTTCTGGGGTAATGGTTATACTGCCGTTTTCCATGGCAAAGTTTGCGTTTAGTAGTTCTTGATTAAGCTGCCGCGCAAGTTGGCTAAAAATGCTCTCGGCCTTTTCATGTACAAAGGTTATTTGAGGTGTGTGGGCTATATTGTATGTCCGTCCTAATAAGCGGGATATCCTACTGTCAAGCCCACCAAAATAGCCATGATCCAATGCGTCCTGCACCAAAGGCTCAAAGTCAAATCGCGCGCCAAACTCCGCAAATGTAAACTCTGCCACCATTTTGCCAGCAGCCATATAGCGCAATGTGCGTTCGTCTAAACTGGGCTGGAAGCGTTCCATTAGCAAGGCGGTGGCTTCTGCCACGGTTAGCCCACCCACTGCCACGCCATGAATAGAAATATTAGTATATATCCTATCAGGGGAACTGCCATCGGTATCACGAAGTAAAAACCAAGCAACGACCAGTAACATCAAAATCAACAATCCAAAAAATATTTTCTTTTTATGCACATTATTCACCTCATATGATATATATTAAATGAGGTGATAAATTTATGCATGTACCAACTACAAAACCATTTACATCCGCCCTTTATCAGGAAACGGTAATGTCAATCTTGGAAGCCTTTCCGTTTATTGGCGTTCGGCTGGCGGGTCAAAGCCGCCTTGGCTGCCCCATTTACGCACTAACCGTAGGCCGCGGCAAAACCAAAGTGCTAATAAACGCCGCCCACCATGCAAATGAGTGGATAACATCGGTGCTGGCACTAAAATTCCTAGAGGAATTTGCGGACAAGACCATGGGCAAAAACCCAGACGTTGCACTGCACATTATACCCATGGTAAACCCCGACGGCATAGACCTAGTAACAGGCGGGATAAGCGAGCTTAGCCCTATGTACTACCTGGCAAAAAAAATGTCCTCGGGCCCATTTAGCGAATGGAAAGCCAATATCGTTGGGGTAGATCTAAACTCTAACTACCCAGCAAACTGGGAACTGGCAAAAAAACACAAATATGACAAAGGCTATACAAAACCCGGTCCGCGGGACTATGTAGGGCCACGCCCCCTTAGCGAGCCAGAATCACAGGCCATGGCCGCATATACCCAAGCACATGACTTTGCCCGCACTATTTCACTCCATACCCAGGGGGAAGAAATTTATTGGCAGTACCAAGATTATAACCCCGAGGGCGCAGCAGAGTTGGCTAAACGTTTAGAAAATGTAAGCGGTTACAAATTAGAAGAAGTGCCAAGCGAATCTTCCCATGCCGGTTATCGCGACTGGTTTATACAAAAATTTAACCGCCCCGGTTTTACAATTGAATGCGGCCTGGGCGAAAACCCGCTGCCTATTACAGATTTCGAAAATATATACAAAAAAGTGGCCCCCCTTTTGTGGGAAGCCACATTGTTTGAAATATAGTCTCCGTTTCGCTCGTACTTTGTCCAATCCTGTCATGTATGCTATAATGGGTGCAAAAAAACAAAGGAGCAAACAACAATGATTTACAAAACCGAAGGAGTATGCTGTAAAGAAATTCGCTTGGAAGTAGAAGGCGACGTTATTAAAGAGTTAGAATTTATGGGCGGCTGTAACGGCAACTTGAAAGGCATTGCGCAACTGGCCAAAGGCCGCAAATTGAACGAAATTGCAGAAGCTGTACGGGGCTTAAAATGCGCAAGCCGCCCTACTTCATGTCCAGACCAATTGGCTATTGCAATCGAACAACTATCGCTTGTCTAATTTGCGGGAAATATATTGCCCAACAGCTTGGACAATTTGCACGACAATAACCAATATTATTACTGTGTAAAGCAGCACATCGCTGCGGTGGCGTTGCAAACCGTAGCTATTGGCCAAATGGCCTAAACCGCCGCTGCCCACAACACCCGCCATGGCAGAAAAAGTTACCAAATTTATAATCAAGATAGTATAGCCAGCCACTAAGCCGGGCGCGCTTTCAGGCAAAATTACTCGATAGATAATTTGCCAGGTAGTTGCCCCCGCGCTGGTGGCCGCTTCTATTATGCCGCTGCCCAACTCGTGCAAGGTAGATTCTACCACACGTGATAGAAACGGCACAGCCGCAATGGTAAGGGGCACGATTGCCGCCGTACGACCAATGCTAGTGCCAACTATATGCCGCGACAAGGGAAAAGCTAAAATTATCAGTACAACAAAGGGTATGCTGCGCCCGATATTTACCACTGTGCCCACCACTTTATTTAAATAAGGCTGTGGACAAACGCCGTCTTTGCTGGTTATATACAAAAATAGCCCAACCATCGTGCCTAAAATAATAGCAAACAAAGCCGAAAAACCAACCATGTAAAGCGTATCAATTGTGCCCTGGGTAAGTATGCGCCGCATATGGCTTACATAAGTTTCAAAGTTTCTGTTTGTGCCGCGGGAAAGGTTGTAAGCCCAACTGTTCAGCGTTTCGGACTGGAAACCCAGCCGTGTTAGCAGATTATACATCATTAAGCACCTCTATCCCCACACCATTTTCTACAAAAAATTGCAACGCGTCATCCACGATATTGTCTTCGCCAATTAGCTCCAGCACAAGCGAACCCACCATTGTGCCGCCTACCGACTCGATATTGCCTGACAAAATGGAAAGCTCTATGTCAAATTTGCGGATTACATCGTTAATAAACGGGCGGCGGGCGCATTTATCTATAAAAATTGCACGGCAAATCTTGCCATTATTTTTTGTAGACTCCATCCAATCCTTATCTGGTAGCGCGCTGGCAAAAAACCGTTTGCCTGTGTCCGTTCTGGGGCTGGTTAAAACGTCCAGCACTTGGCCTTCTTCTATAATTTTGCCGTCTTCCATTATGGCAACATGGGTGCACAGGTCTTTTATTACATCCATTTCATGGGTTATAACTAGAAGGGTTACACCTGTTTCGCGGCTTATTTCCTTTAGTAATGATAAAATCTGGCGGGTGGTGTCTGGGTCAAGTGCGCTGGTTGCTTCGTCACATATAACAAGTTCTGGGGCGGAAGCAAGGGCGCGGGCAATACCAACACGCTGTTTTTGCCCACCAGAAAGGGTTGCGGGGTAAGCCTGGGCTTTGTCGGTAAGGCCAACAACTTCCAGCAGTTTGTTAACGCGGTCGGCTATTTCGGCCTTCGGCCATTTTGCTATGCGCAGCGGGAAGGCTATGTTCTCAAATATCGTGGCGTTCATAAGTAAGTTAAAATGCTGGAACACAAAGCCCATTTTCTTGCGGACTTCCCGCAGTTTTGCGCCGCGTAGTTTGGTTATATCTTCGCCAGCGAATAATATTTGCCCGCTGTCTGCCTTTTCCAATGCAGAAACACAGCGGGCTAAAGATGTTTTTCCCGCGCCGCTTAGGCCAATAAAGCCAAAAACGTCGCCACGGTTTATTTTCACGCTAACGTCATTAAGGGCGCGAAATGCGCCCTGGTTGGTGTGATATGTTTTTGTTAAATTTTTGACCTCTAGCATTTTTACCTCTATTGCTTCTATAAATTATGCCATGCTTAGTGCAAGTTCTATCATGCGAGTTAGGGTTGTTTCGCGCTCTTTCGCGCTCATTAGCTCGTCGCGGGAGAAGACTTTATCGGAAATAGTGCAAATGCACAGTGCATTTGTGCCGCAACGTGCAGCGTTTGAGTAAAGAGCGGCGGCTTCCATTTCTACAGCCAGTACGCCAAGGCGCAGCCAATCCTCCATGCCTGTTGGGTCGTCGTTATAGAAAACGTCGCTACTTAGCAGGTTGCCACCATGGAGGGTTATTCCCATTTCGTCTGCAATTTTTTGGGCTTTTAGCATTAGAGAAAAAGAACCGGTGGGCGCGAATGTACCAGGTACGCGGGTGAACGCGGCGGCATAATTGGAGTCTGTACACGCGCCAACGCCCATTACAACATCGCCAAGCTCAAGGCTTTTGTTAATAGAACCAGCAGAGCCAACGCGGATTATGTTCTCCACGCCATAGAAGCTAAACAATTCATAGGAATATATTCCCATGGATGCGCAGCCCATGCCGCTACCCATTACGGACACTTCCCTGCCCTTGTAAGTACCTGTGTAGCCTAGCATTCCGCGTACTTCATTTACTAGTTTAGCGTCTGTCAGGAAGTTTTCGGCAATAAACTTTGCGCGAAGGGGATCCCCCGGCATTAGAACTGTTTTTGCAAACGCACCCTGTGGCGCGTTAATGTGTGGGGTTGGAATAGACATAATCATGCTCCTTTAGTATTTTTTCGAAAAAATTTGTTTTGAGTTTATAATATTGTTATCAAATTGTCAAATTTGTGTTGTATGCAGCGTGGAAAAATTGTATGATGTGTATATTAACAAACAAAAAAAATTTCAACTGGTTGGATTTGGTTACCAGTTGAATTTTAAAACCGAAAGGGGTAAAAAAAAATGAAGCGTATCAAAATCGGAACAGTCTTGGACGCATCTGCCATTTCAATGGGCTGTATGCGCATACCAAGCATGGAACGCGCCGCAGTGGCGGAGCTAGTTAAAACCGCAATCGATGGCGGCATCGACTTCTTCGACCATGCGGACATTTATGGCGGCGGCAAGGCGGAAACTGTTTTTGCAACCGCAGTAAAAGACCTGGGTATTTCCCGGGAAAAGATGCTTATCCAAACAAAATGCGGCATCCGCAACGGGCTGTTTGATTTCTCCAAAGAACATATTGTAACCTCTCTGGACAAAAGCCTACAGCGTTTGGAAATGGATTATGTAGATGTATTTTTGCTACACCGCCCCGATACACTAATGGAGCCAGAGGAAGTTGCAGAGGCTTTTGCAGAACTGCATAAAGCAGGCAAGGCTCGCTATTTTGGCGTTAGCAACCACAACCCTGCACAAATTAGACTACTTAACAAATACCTGGGAAGCAACCGCGTGATTGTAAACCAATTACAGTTCTCCCCTGCCCACACAGGCATGATTGACAACGGGCTTAATGTAAACATGACAAACCCGCCATCCTTTGACCATGATGGCAGTGTGCTGGAGTTTTGCCGTTTGGAAGACATAACCATACAGGCATGGTCGCCATTCCTGTACGGCTTTTTCGAGGGCGTTTTCCTCGGTCACGAGAAATTCCCAGAGCTTAACAAAGCTATTGACGAAATTGCGGCAGAGAAGAACATTACAGCCGAAGCCGTTGTTATCGCGTGGATACTGCGCCACCCTGCGCATATTCAAGCCATTCCTGGCACTACAAACCCAGCCCGCTTGAAGGGTATTTGCGACGGTGGTTCTACCGAACTAAGCCGTGCGGAGTGGTATAAAATTTACTGCGCAGCAGGCAACGTGCTGCCATAGAAGGGAAATAGCTATGAAAATATTATTGTTTTGCGACGACCACTACCATCCAGGGGATGTTCCCACAAAAGGGCTAGAACCGCTGAAAGCCAAGGGCTATGAAATTGACGTAGTTGCCGATACATCTAACTTCGATATTTCCACCCTGGCAAACTACAAAGTTGTAGTAATGAGCAAATGCGACCATATTTCCCAGGAAAATAACGAAAGCTGGAAAACACCAGAGTTCCAGCAAGCTATGGTAAAGTTTGTGGAAAACGGCGGCGGCTTGCTAACCACACACAGTGGCACTGTGGCGGGCTCGGATAGAGACGCTAAAGGCAACAGCACTGCGGTGCTGGACAAACTAATCGGCAGCCGTTTTGCCAGCCACCCAAACAATTCGCCAATAACAGTTAGCCCGTTAAAGCCGCACCCGATTAACGAAGGCGTTGGAATTTTCACGGAAGTAGACGAACATTATCACCTGGAAATTTTGGCGGATGATATTGACATTTTGGCCGCAGGGTACGGCGGCCCACAGGGCGACCCTGCGAAATATGAAACAGAGTCGTATTTTAATTATCCCGAGTATATTGCACCAAGCGCGTATGTGCGCACCCAAGGCAAAGGTAGGGTTTGCGTGCTTACACCAGGGCATCATTTGGAAGTTTGGCTGAACCCAGAGTATCAGAAGATGTTGGCGAATGCTGTTAAATGGTGCGCTGGCGTGTAATAAAAAAGGACGTAATCACTTTGAGATGAATACAATAACACGTTGTAAATGCTAAGCGGCCTAAGGGTGATGAGTTCACCCTTAGGCCGCTTGGCATTTACTAGGCATAAAGAGCTAAAATTAGCTTGACGCTGTTTATACATATTGGATATACTATATTAAAAGGAGCTGACAGAATGCAAGAAGCAACGGTTGTATCGCAATGGGGTAACAGCAAAGGTATTCGTATGCCTGTCGAGATTTTAAGAAAAGCCCAGATTGACCTAAACGACAAGCTGTTTTTTGAAGTAGATGAAAATAAAAGAATTATTTTGACGAGAACTCCAACACCAAAACAAGGAACATTGGAATACCTTTTCAAAGATTATAGCGGAGATATATTTCAGACAGAACTAAACGACTTGGGCGAAACGGTAGGAAATGAAAAATGGTAAATGGCGTTCCGGTACAGGGCGATATAATTAAAATCAATTTAAATCCAAAGCAAGGGCATGAGCAGCAAGGCTATCGCCCTTATATCTGCTTAAGCAACAAGATTATAAGCGATATAGCCAATATTGCTGTATTTGCTCCAATAAGCAACACAATGCGTAACTATCCGCTGTATATTAAGCTACAAGGCACACAAATAACAGGGTCTGTGCTTCTTGACCAAGTCGTCACGATTGACTATAACGCCAGAAATTTTGAATATATAGAAAGTGTGCCTGCTAACGTGATAAGCGAGCTTCTAGCAAAGGTTATTTTGGTGTTTCAGCCAAATTAGAAGTAATCGAAAGAGATATATTTTTGCAAGTCTCAGAGGTGCTTTATGTTCAGAACCATAATGTCAACACTACCAATATTAAGCATTTTATCAGTTATAATAACCAGCATAGTATGGCGAAAGCAGCGCAACAGGAAGGAAGACAGCACTAACTTCCACGACAACTTCGTCATACTAAATAACAAATGGGTATCCCGTCGTAATAACGGGCTACTAATCATTGACGCATTTGTAACCGCCTATTTTGCCTTGGTAACGCCAGACATGCCAGGGTATTTTTATATTCTGCTGCTTTCAACCACAGCAACGGTACACAGCATCTTGTTGTCATTTGCAGGGCTATACGAAAAACTGGAAGTTAACGGTAGCGAATTTACATATACACGCTTTATGCGTGATGAGATAAGTTTTTATCTGGAAGATATTTTATATGTAGAGACACAGAAAAACGAATTAACCCTGCAATCCAACTTTGGCAAGCTACTTACAATCAGGTATCATAACATGGATGTACAAGGGCTGGAGCTATTGTTTAATCTGCTGCAAAGCAAAAATTTAACAAACCCAGAAGATTTACCAAGCATAAACCAACTAGAAAAACAAAAGGGTGCCCCACACTTTAACGTAGCTATGCATGGCCTACTAGTTTTGCAAGCGGCGTTACTAGCAACAATATTTATAAGGCTAACGCTATTTAAAACACCGGATGAACTATTCATTTACGGTGCCCAAACGTACATAGAAGTCTTGTATGGCTACCAAGAGTGGCTCTTGCTGCTAATGCGCAATGTGACCCTTGGGGTATCCATTGTATACGGCTTTAACCTGGGCCTGATAATACTTTTGCGGCTAACTCACCGCTTTACCAGCCTTTTTACATTACAGTGCGCGCTGTCGCTTTTTGCAATAATAATAGTGCTGTCGGTAGATATGATGGATTTCAACTGGACTTTAGAGCAAGTAAAAACAGATATCGCTGCAATAGAAGCGGACGAACTTGAGACGCGTCTTTTGTACTATGTATTAGACTGGGAAACAGAGCAGCCTTTCGCACTTTTTCCGGGAGAGTACGAAATTTTGACAAGGTGGACAATCCGCGATATGGATAATAATCCGGCCACACTAATATTCCCACGGGCATTGTGCCCCGCAGAGCTAAGGGCTGCCACATGGTCTGAAGTATATGAAATCCCGAATGTAAACCCCAGCCTGCGAATTATTGAAGTTGTTTACACCCCTGCGTTACACATAGTGGTAAGTGTAACACCAGCAAACTACTTCACCAATCACAAGGAGGCAATACGTAATGTATCAAACCATTAAAAACAGATTTCATGATTTAATTAGCACCTTTGCGTTCAGCCAAGAAGAAGGGGAAATAATAAACATATTAAAACTTGAACATACATTTCGAGTTGTGGAATTATCAGAAATTTTGGCGACATCGGTGTTTGACGAAGATGACCCCGACAGCATTGAGGTTGCGAAAATTATTGCGGTACTGCATGACATAGGACGGTGGGAACAGATGCGAACGAGTTCATTCAGTGACACGGATAGCGACCATGGCGAAATGGGTGCTAAAATGATAATTGAACACAAAATTATGGATGGCATATTGGAAAACACACAACATATCATACTAGCCGCAATCCGTGAACATAATAAAAAATATTCTGGCGCATTTGACAGCATCACACAAACATTCATAGACATCATACGAGATGCCGACAAATTAGATAATTTTTTTGTGGAAGTAAAACGCTACGCAAACAACCCACTTGAAAAATCCATGCAGAAGGTATTACCTTTTTCCGACGAACATAAACTTTCACCCAAGATACTCGACTGCATATTAAACAATCGGCTGGCAGATTCGGCAGACCGTAAAACAAACATTGATTACAAATTCTTCAAAATGGCATGGTGCTACGATATTAAACTGGCAAAAAGCATGAGCATAATACGGGAAAAGCGATACATTCATACAATATTCAACAACATCCCGAATCCTGATAAAACCATGACACGCGCATACGAAAAGATATGTGAGTATCTTACACAAACTACCGCCTAACCAACCGCGTATACCCACAACAGTCCGTTACCCTATGCCACAGTTCAAACACATCATCCACCACCCACTCAATTCCCAACACCGCACCAACTCTAAAAGTGTCACCTTTTTGCCATGTCTCATTATCATCCGCATCCCACTGGGGGTAAAAAAACGTAAGTTCATCCCCAGTCAAAATAGGGTCATAACCCTTTTGCAACGCCTTTACAATCTCCCTGCTTCCCAAAATAACACCCTGGGGGTTTCGGGCAGAAAAAGATACAATAATATCCACATCCGCGTCATTTATCATAGCGGGAATAGCATACAAACGGGCATTTTGTGTAGTAGCAATGGGAAACATAACTACATGGTATCCGTTTATTTTTGGCCAAAAATAGCTGCCAAGCGTATCGGTTTGTAACAACCCCATCAAACGATGGCCTTCGCCAACAGCTTGTACCAGCGCAAGCTCTGTATGAATTATCGGCGACTCGCTACCGCCTATGTGGGTAATTCCTTGGAAAAATTTATGCAAATATTCCGTGTAATTCTTGTCCATTTGCAACTGCGAATATATCTGCAACGAACTTTCACCAATCGACTTCCCGCCAAAAATGTAAAATGAACTAAGCCCGTACAAATCCACATCCGAGTTATGGCGGTTGTATACCACGCAATTTCCCAAAGCGCGTAGCAAACTCTCTGCCTCGAATGGGAACAGGTCGTGCAGCATAACAGCCATATTACCAATATCCACCATGTCGGCGTAGTTATCACGGGGGCTGCCCTCGCCAAAAGTTTTTGATACCGCGCGGCGTTTTGATAGGTTGAAAAAATCGCGCCTGTGAAGTCCAGTATTTTGGTAGGGCGAAATTTTCGCGCCAGCGCGCTCCATCAAGCGACCCATTTTTTCCATTACAGGCTTGACTTGTGCCAAATCTACCACAGAAAGGGTTAGAATCTCGTCGCTATTCGGGCCGAAAAAGTCTATAAAACTGTCTACTATTACCTTGCCAAACTCGAAGCCATCCATTCGCGGCGTGTCATTTAACACCCCAAGAAATGTGTAGTCCCAGCCTTCGCCAGGCTCTAAATCTTCCGAAGCAATCATAACGTGGGCGTAGTCTGCCGCAATAATCGCCATTTCAACCGTGGCCATCAAGCAGGCATCGAAGCCTAAAAACTCCAACTTTTGCTGCGCAAGCCCCGCTTCATCAAAGGCGCGCTTCATGTCCAACAGCGTTAGCGCATCGTCGTTAAAATTTTCGTCATGGCCAAAGCCTACAATGCTACCACCGCCGTGGTCCCACATTATTAGGCCAAATTTTTCTGCCGGGTAGTTTTGCATGGAAAATTGCAGAAAGTCCCGTAAAGTAGCGGGGTTGCCCATGCTTACATCGCCCATGGATTTCAGCTCGTTTATTTTGCCGTCTACAAACTCCCAAATTATGCATTCATATGAAGGGATTTCGTCAACCTGCCAGTCTCGCGTGCCGCCTGTTAGGATAATTACATTGGCGTTTTGCGAACGCAAGCCAGAGTCGATAATTTCTGCCAGGTCGTCTGTAGCCAGGCCAAAATCGCTTTCCAGGTCAGAGCCGTTCATGTAAATCATAATGGTGTATGGCCTTTTTTCCGCGGCGGTGCTGGTTATGGCGCAAAATGCCAGTAGAATAAACAGAATTACAATTTTTTTCATTGTGTTCACCTCTTGAATGTAGCGTTCGCATTAACCACAATAATATGCAAAATAACTTTACATCTGCCCAAACTTCCAATAGAATGCAGGTATAGTAATTTAACTAGAAAACCGTCCAGTTAAATTACTCAGTCAGCTAACGCTGCCTGTCTGCACCTCCTGCGCTTCGCTGCGTCGGTGCAGGGCGTTCATATAACTTAAAAACTGCTCAATGCTTCGCCTTGGACAATTTTTAAGTTAATTCACTATAGTAGCAAATTCCCAAAAAGGAGCAACCACAAATGGCAAAAAAACTGAGAATCGGCATCATCGGCACAGGCGGCATCGCCAGCGCCCATCTACATTCCTACAGACGTATGGAAAACGTGGAAATCGTTGGCGGTAGCGACATCGTACCAGGCAAAGCCCGCGCGTTTTTCGACAACGCAGGTATGCCAGAAGCAAAAGCATTTGAAAACAATGCAGACCTTCTTGCGCTAGACCTGGACGGCGTTAGCATTTGTACTTACAACTCCACCCATGCGGAATGTACAATTGCCGCGCTGGAAGCAGGCGTGCATGTTTTATGCGAAAAGCCAATGTCCGTAACCCTGGAAGACGCAGTGGAAATGTACAAAAAGTCCAAATCCACAGGCAAAATTCTAACCGTAGGCTTCCAACCACGCTACGACCCCAACATGGACTTGGTGCGCGAAATCGTGGGCAGCGGCGTACTTGGCGACATTTATTACATCCAAACAGGCGGCGGCCGCAGACGCGGTATGCCAAGCGGCAACTTTATAAGCCGTGAGAAATCTGCATTCGGCGCACTTGGCGACATCGGCTGTTATTCCCTTGACATGGTGCTTTCCGCCATCGGCTACCCGAAACCGCTAACCGTTTCCGCATACGCTTCCGACAAATTCGGTACAAATCCCAAGTACCATCCAGACCCAGACAAATTTGAAGTAGACGACTTTTCCGTGGCACTAATCCGCCTGGAAGGCAATATCGCGCTAGACTTTAGAATGTCATGGGCTATGCACATGGACTCTATGGGCGACACCATGTTCTTCGGTTCGGATGCGGGCTTAAAGGTAAAGCCCGCCGGCACAGGCACAGGCTGGGGCGGCGCATGGGATGGCACAATCGGGCCAATTTTTATGTATCAAGATATCGCTGGCCAGCTTAGCGAAACATCTATTCCACTGCGCAACCCGTCAGACGATAGGTTCTTTAACAAGTGCAAGGCTTTTGCAGATGCCATTTTAACAAACGGCCCTGCACCAATTCCTACAATTGAGTCGGTTTACAACCAGGCAATTGTTGATGGAATTTACCGTTCCGCACTTGCAGGCAAGGAAGTTGAAGTTAATTTGCCGGAGTTATAAGAAGAAAAGGCCAAGACACGTATCAATTGTCTTGGCCTTTTGTGTTGCATCAGCTTAAATATACATACGCAGCTCGCGCTTCTCTGTCCCACCTTACATTAGCACCAACATTGGTGGCAATGAAGGCTAGTGGCACAAATGTACGCCCTGCTACAATAACTGGAGTACCCATTCCACCTGGAAGCTCCTGGTCGATGGTCATGCTGAAATTTTGACCATCCAAATTGAATGAAACCACACCGCTATCCATATTAAGGTCGGTAGCCCCTAATGCTTCTACAATTACTCGTAGGGGCACCATGGTTCGGTCATTGGCTATAAATGGCGCGGCTTCAAGTGTGCGAGACGCGCCAGCATCTGTAAATGTGGTGCTACCAATTGGAAACCTTAGCACACGTGAGTCTGTGATAGGGGTTGCGGCTGGTTGCGCTGGTGCTTGTGCTGGCATAGCGGCTAAAACTTCCTCTAGTTGTACAGCGGAGTCCCAAAATTGTCCCCATACATCTGTTTCCAACTCAAGATCGAATACAATTGTTATGTCATAGCCTACAATTACTAGTTCGACCACTGGCATTGTGGTGCTGGCAGCATTCATGAGAACGAGTGATGCCAGTGCCCAGCGGGTCCCGGGCTGTATTGACATTAAATCCGCGAAGTTACCATCCACATAGACGCGCCAATCGGCGGTGTGCAGATTGTAGAATTCTTCGGTTCTTTCGTACTCAACGGCGAGAATGATCCTGACGTTTTGTTCGTTGGCCATTGTTGGCACTGCAAGTGCGATTGTTAATAATACTGCAAGAAACAAACATGTTAATTTTTTCATGATAACCTCCTGTGGTTAAAAATAAATAATGTGATTTGGTTACAATACTGCTTTTTCTTACACATATGCGCTTCCCAGCCTCCTCAAGCTGGTGCTTGTTGCTTTATCTAGTTCTACTGCCTCTCCTCCTCTCGAATTTTGTGCAATAAAAAAGCACCTATCTCAACGCCGCATACGGCCAGAGATTAGGTACATACATACACAAATAAAAATAAAATTTACACAAGCTAAAAAGACAGAACTATCCCTCTGCTCTGCTCTGCAATTATGTATACTGCCACTTAAATGTCAACTCCTTTGCAAAATTTTATCATAGAAAACTGCAAAGCACAAATGAAATTTAGCAATCTTATGTGGCTTTACATGGCATATACTATACTGTATATTATATATACAAAAAAATTGTGGGAGGTTAATTTATATGGCACAATCAACAGCAAGACAATCAACGGCAATTAACGTAAGGGTAGATGAAGATGTCAAAAGGGATTTGGATTTTTTACTTGATAAGCTGGGGCTAAATGTTTCAGTCGTTGTAAATATGCTTTTCCGGCAGATGATTATGGACGAAGCCCTGCCATTCCAGCCAAAATACAAGCGCAAGCGACTAACGACCGAAGAACGCTTAAGAAATTATACAGGCGACTATAAAACCGAAGAATGGGACACAGGCGAGCCTGTTGGCAGAGAGGTATTTTAATGGCTTACATTCCGAAACAAGGCGATATAATAAAAATGGACTTTAACCCAACCAAAGGGCATGAGCAAAAGGGGCGTAGACCAGCCTTAATAGTTAGCAATGCCAGTTACAATAAATTTGCTCGTGGCGTGGCCATTGTATGCCCTATAACAAATACAGACAGGGGCTTCCCACTGCAACCAAAACTTGACGATAGGACTACGACATCAGGCGTTGTAATGACAGACCAAGTAAAGGCTCTCGACCTAATGGAGCGAAACCCCGAGTTTGTTGAGGTAATGCCTGATGACATTTTAGCAGAAGTTTGTGATATTGTCAGCGGTTACTCAGAAATGGATATACAATAGGAAATAATGGAGCTTGAAGCCTATATACTCACAACAGCCGCAAGCACCTCTCCAATACTCTCCCGTAGCACAAGTGCATCATCATCCATGTGGGTTTCGCCTTTATTTATCACCACAAGTCTATCACCATCATAGTAGTCTATTAACCCAGCGGCGGGGTACACCCGCATACTTGTCCCGCCAATAATTATCATGTCTGCACGAGAAATATGCTCCACCGCTTGCACCAAGTTATTCTCGTCAAGCTGTTCTTCATACAACACAACATCTGGCTTCACAGTACCGCCGCATTGGCACTTGGGCACATCTTCTGCCTGCAATACATATTCCAACGGGTGCGGCTTTTTGCACTTCATACAAAAGTTGCGCTGTATGCCGCCATGCAACTCAATTACGGTTTTGCTGCCAGCCGCCTGGTGCAGTCCGTCAATATTTTGCGTTATAACTGCACGCAGTTTGCCCATGCGCTCTATTTCTGCCAATGCCTTGTGCGCGGCGTTTGGTTGCGCCCCTGTGAAAACCATTTTGTTGCGGTAAAAGCGGAAAAATCCACTTGGGTTGGCGCGAAAAAAACTACGAGAAAGAATAGTCTCTGGCGGATATTTGTACTCCATGTTAAACAGCCCGTCTTGACTGCGAAAATCGGGTATCCCGCTTTCGGTAGAAACACCAGCCCCGCCGAAAAATACGATGTTGTTGCTTTCACTAAAGTATTGCTTGAGTTGGTCTAGGTTTGTCATGTAAAATTCTCCAATCCATTCTTCGCCGCCTTGCGTACATAGGGGCTGGGGTCATCCAGCAGCTTTTGCAATATGTCCTTTGTTTCGCTACTGCGTATCACGGAAATAGCCGTATCAATATGCTCCTTCGCTTCCCCCGTGCGTAATTCTAATATTTCCAACAACAACGTCAGCACTTCTCGCCCATAGTTTTCCGCCAACGCAAGCGCAGTAATGGCCGACAAATAATCATCCGCCCCGCGCAAATACGGCTCAACTACTTCCATTACATATTCCACTTTCATGGCAATCAGCGACTCTAGGCATTCGGCCAGCACATCTGCTACTTCTCCTTGGGAATGTCTCAGCTTTACCGCCAAAAGTGGCGCGCCACCCAAGTCGCCTAAAATACCAATGGCCATAGCCGCGGCACGGCGGGCAGGGGCTTTTACATATGGCACATTAACGGGCGCGGTGGGCGTGTCTTTGTGCGGCTCGTAGTCGAACAGCAGTAGTGACAACTCGTACAGCGCATTTGGGTCGGTTTTGGCCAGGGCGATGGCGGCTGTTGCACGCAAGTTAATGCCCGTATCTTCCAAACCTGGGCCTATGCGCGCTACGCGTATGGTTCGCACAGCCCTGCGTAATGTTTCCACCGCATATTGAGAATAGCTGTTGCCTAACGCTTCCGCCAGCGCAATGCGAATGTCGCAAACCCTGTCGTTATCGGGTGCTTCTTCCGCCCATGTATACAAATCTAATAACGTTTGCACAACGGTAGGTAAATTTTGCCCCGCCAATGCTTCAATCGCTTTTGTTGAAGCTAACGGAAACCCCTGCCGCGCGCATTTTGCCAGTAACGGCACTGCTTCGTCTGGCGGCAAGAGCTGCGCCGCCTTTATGTTTTGCACAACACGCTCGTAACTCATAAAATACCTCCATTGCGCTAAAGTCGTCCTTTAGTCAACCTATAAAACCTAACTCTCGCCTTTGTCAAGTATAACTTTATTTACCAAAAGCCGCAAATGCGGTATCATACACTCATCCTAGGAAAACATACCAGCGGCGTAAGCCGCGAAACACTATTCAGCCGCACAGCCGCGTCCCGGAAAAAAGCCAAAGGCTTTTTTGAGGAAGCGAAGCCGGGGTTTCCCCGGCGAAACGGCGGGGCATACCCCTGCGAAGCAAGTGCGGCATGAGCCGCAGGCCGCCCGGCCAGCAAGCGCAGCTTGCGAGAGGGGTGTAGGGGCAGAGCCCCTACTAGTATAAAGGAGCGAAGCGACGTGAACCTACAACAAATCGGCAGAAAAATTTCCGAACTGCGCAGAGAGCGCGACATGACACAAAACGAGCTGGCAGACAAAGCCGGCGTAAGCTACCAGGCAGTTTCCAGTTGGGAACGCGGCCTCACAATGCCCGACATTGCAAAATTACCTGGCATTTCCCAAGTACTGGGCGTTTCAATAGACGACCTACTAGACAACCAGAAAGAGGTGGACATTATCAAAGACGTACTTACACAAAACACCGCTGTATATGCGGGAGAAAAAGAATTGCATTTCGACGAAGTGGCAGAAGTTGCACCAATGTTAAAACCTAGCCAAATAGACGACCTTGTACAACACGTGGAAGTAAAAGAAGGCGGCATAGATATGCATTCCCTAATAAGCCTTGCCCCATTCACAAGCCGCGAAGTACTGGGCCAGATAGCAGACAAAGCCGTGGTAGAATGGGATCTGGAAACACTTACCGCAATCGCGCCATTCCTAAGCCGCGACTACCTAGGCCAATTGGTGGATAAAGTTGAAATCGAAGAAATCGGCTACGAGATGTTGCTTGGACTAGCTCCGTTTTTGTCCCGAGACAAACTGGGCGAGGTAGCAAAAAAATATACCGATGAGTGGAATATCGACAAACTCGTGGGTATTGCGCCCTTCCTAAGTCGTAACGATTTAGATAATTTGTGCGAACAGCTTAACCAATCGGAAGGCATGGAAATTGGCGCGCTAATTGGCCTAGCACCGTTCCTAAGCCGTGGCATGGTGGATAAACTAGCACTGCGCGCCGCCGGCGGACAGTAAATATTGAATATGCAAGTTATGTAATCCGCAAGCACAAAAACTCCATCACCCTGAACTTGATTCTCAGGAATCTAACTAGCATAAATCTAGTTAGATTCCTGGTCAAGCCAGGAATGACGGAGCTTTTTAAACGTCTGGGCATTATTATTTGGCAGTTGCCCGCCTGCGGTCAAACCACAGCAGAATAAACCCAAGCAGCCCAAATGCCCCCAAGAGTGCACCAAACCAAACAAACATCATCCCCCACCCAACATAATGCGGGTTCATAAAAAAGTATGGGAAAAAGTCAATGCGCTCGCCAATTGTAACAAACACTGCCCAATACACCAATGGAAAAACCATGCCGGCAAATATATGTCGGCATTTTATTTTGCCCTTTTCTTCAAATAGGAAGTAGAGCACCAGCGGGAAAATCGTTACAAGCACATGGGTAGAAAAATTCACAAAGTCCGACCATGGCGGATACGCGCCCGCCATTGGCACAAGCAGAAAGTTGTACACTAGCCCTGTAACCGTGGTGGCCAGTATCACCGCTACCAAAATATACTGCCGCAACCACCCACGCACAGCTATAAGCGCGAAAAAGCCCACCACCATAAACAAGTTGCTCTGGTATGTGAACATTTTCATGTTGCTTAAAATCACCCTGCCGTCGTGTACTAGCCCCATTCGCAGGCCGACTAAAATTAACGTGGCACAAATTACAAGATACACATTTTTCATATTCCTACCTCAACACTTCGCTGTATTTTTCTATCCGCGCAAGAATGCGCTCTGCATCTTCCCCTTCTGCAATCGTGGGCTGAAAATCGTTACGATATCGCACACTGGATACAAAAATGGGGATAATATTCGTATTGCCATAGGGCAGTAGCACTCCATCTTCAAAGCTAAATGTCTGCTGGAAAATAAAACTGTCCTGGTCGCGAGGGTTAGCATTTCCGCCAAAACTAAAATTGGCCAAGGAATACACAATATATCGCCCCATATACTGCTCTATCCCCTGTATAACATGGGGGTGCGCACCCAAAACCAAATCCGCTCCGCTGCGTATTGCGTGGCGTCCCATATTAATTTGGTATCGCTCTGGCATATTAACATGTTCTGTACCCCAGTGGAAGTATGCGATTACAAGCTGTGCCCCACGGTTTTGCAGGTTAGTTATTGCCGCCGCTATGCGGTTTGCGTTGTCTGCGCCGTCGTTCCATATGCGGTAGCCAAACATTCCCACATATATGCCGTTCACCTCCATAATTGTCTTAAACTCGTTGCCAAAATACACAATTTCCTCGGCGCGTAGTGCTTCTAGTGTGTCTCGGTAGCCCCGGTCGAAAAAGTCTATCGTATGGTTATTGGAAATTGTCACCGCATCAACATAGGAAGTGGAAAGTATTTGGGCAAAGTGCGGCGGCCCGCGGAACACAAACTGCTTGTCCATATGCTCGGTTGCGTAGGATAACACACCCTCCAGGTTTACGATTGCCAGACAACTATCTCGGAAGATGTGTGATATATTTCGCAAAAAATGGCTATGGTCACGGCCGCTGTTTTCAAACTCCCGCATAAAAGCGTTATAACCTGCCCAGCGACGGTCGCCGCCTAGGGTAGTATCCCCTGCGGCGGAAAGGGTTATTGTAACTATGTTTGGGATTGGTACATATGGGATATACTCTGGTATTTCTCGATACTCCAGCTCCTCTGGTATGTATTCTGGTGGGTCTTCTTCATATTCGTCTGGTGGCTCTTCTTCCTGCATTGGCTCTTGTATGTCTTCTTGTGGCGGCCCTTCATCAGTTGGCTCTATAGGAATAATTTCCACCACAGGGGGAAATGGCAATACCGCCACAGCCTCTGCCGGTTGCCAATCGTCCATTACAAAATGCTCCACTGCCATAAGTACGCCAAAAGCCACAGCACCAGTACAAATTACGGTTATCGCGAAAATGATTATCATTTTTACTTTTTTCATAGTCAAGCCCAGCCCATCTTGTAGGAATATGGCATAAGTGAGTCAGTTTTATTTTGCTTGAGGCGTAGCCTCAGGGGCAAAATAAAACTGAACGAACGCCCACACCGACCGACGCGTAGCAAAGGGAGGTGTGAACGATTGCGCAGCAATCGTGTTGGTCAATCTAATCTCCCCGTGCTGCGCCCTCCACAGTGAACGAAACGGAAGAGAACTGGCAATCCTAAAGATAACGGCAAAAGTTCGACCAAATTTGGGAAAAGAACTCGTAATCTAATCTGAA